>Ga0208482_1000223_pt1 | contig 19217 bp, 13 predicted proteins | sample LakMenEpi26Sep10_FD_150737 | JGI IMG/M metagenome (GOLD analysis project Ga0208482, IMG submission 150737) | Freshwater microbial communities from Lake Mendota, WI - 26SEP2010 deep hole epilimnion (SPAdes) | ecosystem: Environmental > Aquatic > Freshwater > Lake > Epilimnion/Euphotic zone ... | reverse complement strand
GGCCAAGGTGGTGGTGGATTCGGCCAAGGTGGTGGTGGATTCGGCCAAGGCGGTGGCGGCGGTGGATTTGGTCAGGGCGGCGGCGGTGGTGGATTTGGTGGCGGGGGCCAAGGTGGCGGCGGGGGCCAAGCGGTCGGTATGAACAATCCTTTTTATGCTATGGCAATGCAAGGTATTATGTCTGGAGTGGGTGGCTCAGCATTCCAAAGCGGTGGCGGCGGAAATATGGGCGGTCAAGGCATGGGTATGGGTGGTCAGGGTATGGGCGGCATGGGCATGGGTGGCATGGGCATGGGCGGCATGGGTATGGGCGGCATGGGCGGCGGCGGGTTTGGTCAGGGTGGTGGTGGATTTGGTCAGGGCGGTGGATTTGGCGGTAAAGGTGGATTCGGCAATAGCGACAATGGTTTGTAAATAATTTTATTTTCACATTTAACCCACTCGCAGTTTCATCCTGCTAGTGGGTTTATTTTTTAACTAACCTTTATTGATTTCTACTCGAGTAACAGTACTTAATCGCGATCCTAGTATCAGCCTTAATTGCGTTTCATAAGCCGGACGGTGAAATCATTGCACCCTAATAGCAACATGGTTCCATTATCGTTCCCTGTAATGCAATTCACTTCAGATCCTAGTTGACTAAAAATGTCTGTTTTGCTTTTCGTATTTAAATCGAACAGAAAGGGTGATCCTTTCTTGGGAAAAACAAAAAGTTCGTTTGCACCTTTGGGAGAAAATAAAGCCGCAACTGCGCTTTCAGTCTCCATCAAAAATTCACGTTTTGTTGTGAGTAAATCCCAACGCATGATTTTTAAATCAATTGGCTCTCGGAGTGAATAAGATGTTCCGCCAAAAGCTGTAATTGCAAACGTAGCATCTCTATTCATTGATAACGAGTTGTAAAATTGTTCTGGCCCGTTCAAGGTCTGAATTCTTTTTCCAGAATCTACATCGTGCACGCAAATTCTGCCATCTCGCAAACAGCAAACCATCGTCTTACCATCTTCAGAAACATCCATGTGCCAAACTTGTCTGGGCGAGCCATATTGCATGTTTCTTGGGTCGTAGGTTCCCATCTCTTCAAAGAATTGAATTTGTGTTCCGGTTTCCAGATCCCATAATCTTGCAGTGCAATCTAAACTACACGAGATCGCTCTTTTGCCATCTGGTAAAAACCGCACATCCTTTACGCCATGCACATGCCCGATCATCTCACGCACTTTTTCACCCTTGGCTAAATCCCAAAGGATTACTCGGTTATCTAGAAGGGCCCCACCTGACAAAGCTTTTTGCCCATCTTGGGAGATAGCAACCGATAAAATACTTTTTGTGTGGTCATTGAATATAAATTTGGCTTTTTGATTCTCAAGATCCCATGCAATAACTTTTTTGTCTTTACCGCCACTGATGCAAGTTTTTCCATCTTCTGAAATGCTTGTACAACTTACCTCGCCCCGATGGCCCTCAAGGATAAATTCTTTAAATGTTGGGGATTGGTCTTTTCCTAAAAATGGTCGGGCAAAAAATGCCACTCCCAGTAAACCAAATACCAGAACGATCGCTGTGAAAAGAGTTCTTCGATTTAAAGTTGGTACGGGTGGTATTGGATTAGAATTCGCCTGCCTGATCTGCTTGATAAATTCAGAGCAACTTCCCCAGCGTTTCAAGGGATTTTTTTCAAGTGCCTTTGCCACCACCCATCTCTGTTGAAGTGGAATCATGGAAAGATCAGGTTGGCGATGGCAATGTCCCGCCATGATTTCAGCAGCATTGCCGATAAAGGGCATTGCTCCGCCCCGGATTTTGCAGTAGGTGATCGCAAGGGAATATTGATCCGAGCTTGCGCTCATTTTTTCCTGAAAGAACTCCGGTGGCGAATAACTAGGGGTCATGCAGCCGCTGTGCTGGTTTTTTTCTTCATCAAGAATGCGCGCGAGGCCGAAGTCCCCAATTTTTAAGGCACCACCCACGATCAACATGTTTTGTGGTTTGATATCGCGGTGAAGAATGGCAACGATTTCGCCACCATCAGAGAAGTGCTGTTTCTGGTTTAGAAAATCAAGGGCTTCGGCAGCTTCAGTAAACATGGAATGAATTGCATTTTCCGAAGGATTTACTTTGTTCATATACTCAAGGAAATTCATTTCCGCAAGTTCCATTGCAATCCAAAGATGTTCCTCAATAATCCAGAACCCAAAAATAGATAATAAATGCGGATGCCTGATCGATTTAAAAAGCTTCAAAGAACGAATTTCAATAAGGTCTAGCCCATTGCTCATAGGGATGATTTTCATTGCTAGGGAAAGATCACCAGGCCCCTGAGCTTCCCATACTTCACCAAAGCTACCCTTACCTATTTTTTTAATCAGTTGATACCCAGGTATGGGTGAATCGCCTTTGGTAATCGTACTGGGAATGATGGTTTCTTTAGCTGGGAAGGTGTCGCCTATGGGTTCAGAATCTGGGTAGAGCAACCAATCCATTTCCTGAAGTTCTTCAATCGCTTTTGGCAAATTTTTATTTAATGCGGGGTAAGATAGTAAAAGAGATTCTAATGGAATTTCTTTTTGAAATAGGCGTTGTTCTTCCCAACTGAATAAAGCCTCTTCAAGTTCTTGATTCATTTTGGATTGGGCGAAATCCATTTTTAATTGTCCCCATGTTCCGGCGTTTGATTGTTTATCAATGTTCGGATTAAGATTCTTGTGGTCATCCATCTCCTTGCGAGGGTTCGCAGAGGAATATCGAGAAATTTAGCAGCTTCATCCTGGCTTAAGCCTTGGAACCAGAGAAGATCAAAAAGCTGTTTGTTTTCTTCTGGGAGGAGGTCCATTTTTTCATAAAACTCTGTCCACTCTGCATAGCTTGAAGGCCCACCATCGCGGTCTTTGGTATTGAGCAATTCATTTCTTTTGACGGAGGTGCTCATATCGCCTGAGTTTTTATTTTGGTTCCTTGCAATGCTGGATCGGGCAAGGTCTTGTAGCACCCAGCGAAGGTTTTGCGATGCGAGTTTGAAATAGGAGGCTGTATCTTCGGGAACCAAGCCATCGAGCATTTTGTGAAGTCTGATGACTAGCTTTTGGGTAATGTCATCGGTTTCTTCGAGGGTGCAGAGGTTGGGGTGTTTTCGAAACATTTTTCGGGAAAGGCGTTGAAGCCGCTCTAAAGAGTGTGCAATTAACTCTTCGCGGGCTTTAGGTTCCTTGGCTTTAAGCTTAGCCAATAGAGCGTTGATTCGGGTTGAGTGCTCAAATTCGTTCATTAGGGATATTATGCAAAATTATAACCAAATTTAAAATGAATATTGAGTAATAAACAATCTTTTTAAAATACTTAAAGAAATCTTGGCATAGTTTGTGACGCCCCCGCGAAAGATATAAGTAGGTTTGTTTTTGATTCAGTCAAATTGATAAATATTTAAGTACGTAAAAATTTAGAATATGGCTTGGAGAAGGTAATGGCAAAACGAAGAGCTTCAAATGGAATGATAGGCTTTTTTTACCAATCCTTTTTATTTTTCTTGATATTGTTTGCGGGTTTAGCTTGGTTTGTTAAGGGTGGCGATTTATTGCAAGGTAGTGAAGGTGTTTATGATAGGAAGTTGCAGGAGTTACTTGCCAAAATTGAAAAAAGTAACCCCGAGGCTGCAAAAAGAATAAAAGAAGCCGGGAAAAAGGATCCTTATGCCGTAGCTGTAGCAGTTGCTACTTTAAAAAATCAAAAAGATTATGAAAAACGATTGACGCAGTTTTCCGAAAGCTTGAAAGATGATGAGCCTAATGCGTTTATTGAAGCGATTGAGCTAAGTGTAGACAAGAGTTTAGTTTCGAATAACGAAGACCGAAAAAAAGTAATTTATGCTCATGGATCATTTCTTTATCTAAAAGAATCTGAACTGATTAAGAAAGCGCTTGTTACAAAAAACCTTGAAGAACAAGGAAATTATAAGGCTGAGATTCAAAAACTTGTTAACGAACATTTTGATCGACTGAAAAAGTTTTCGAAAGAACCTGGAACTTGGGAAATTGTGAAATATGATCCGGTTGCAGTCATGGTCTTTACCGAAGTGGAGGATTCAAAACTCAGACAATTTTATGTGGAAAATCATGATTGGGTGCAAGATATGTTTTCCCAGTTTCAGAATCTGCCTCAAGAAAATGAAAAAGAAGGGGCATCAGTAAGTATTAAATCGGTGCTTGAAACAGCTTCGCTCTATTACCCAGAAACTAAGAACGCAGTGATCGGTAAAATCGAAATCAAGGCAGTGGAGTTGTATAAACCGGAACCCATGGAAGTAACGCTCAGTGAATACGAAAAACCCAAGAAAATGGTCATTGGTAATCCCGAAAAAACAAAGGAAGTAATGGTTTATCAAAAGCAAAAGGGCTGTGGATTTGGCCCAATGGGGTTTCAGTTATTTTTTAAGTATGGTGAGTTGATAAAAACTTGTGTCGATAAAGAAAAAGTTCTACCTTTGTGCGAAACCCTAGAAATTTTCTTTTCCCAACAAGATTACCTTAATTCTTTTATTGAAAAACACACTACCGAATCAGCGCCAATTCTAGGAGAAATAAAAACAACAAGTCCGAATTTATGGCGGGCAGCAAAGGCATCTCCCGGTGCTTTAGATTTGTATGATGATGCTAAAGAATTTGCCAATGATGTATTTAAAAAATGTGATGGTATTAATGTTCAAGATTTACTTTACACAGATTATTTTACGCCAGACCGGGTATTGCTAAAAAATGCAGCTCACGCTTTAGCCAAGTGGGGCCAATTGGCCTTTTATACTCTGAATCTATATTCAGATCGCGCTGATAAAAAATCAAATGAGTTTCAATATAATAATTTTAAGAAAGCATTGGCTAAAGATTTTCGCACAGTATTATATGTAGCAAGAAATGGTCAAACTGGGATTTCCGATATTTTAGCCAATGAAAAGTATCTTGATAAAGATCTTGATATAAAAGGTGATCCTTTAAAACCTTCCTTTTGGAAGAATGTACCTGTAGTTGGAGGTCCGCTCGTTGTTTTCAGTAATTGGACTCAAGGTATACCAAACACTTATGGTGAACTTGGGTGGGCGGCCTTAGATGTGGCTGATGGTGCATTGTTAGTTATGACCCTTGGTGCTTCAGCGGAAACGACCGTAGCTAAACAAGCTGCAAAAACAGCAGCTAAAATAGCTGCAAGGAAATTTGCAGAAGAAGCAGCTAAAAAAGGTATAAAAACTACATTTACAAAATTTGCGGAATCTGCATTTGCAAAATTTATTCGGCTTCTAAGTGTAACGGATAATGTATTTTTAAGTATGCCATCTGTATTTTTAAGATTTGCTGGAAAAATTATAAATGTAGCACTTTATTTAGCTAGAACTGCAATAAAAACATGGTCAGGTTTACCATCCGGTTTTAAAAGTTTTGTTTACAAATCCTTCCTTGCGATAACCATTTCAGTTTCTATTGTTTTTCGAACTATTCCTTTTCTCTGGAATGCCTTTCTAGAGCAAATCAAAAAGTTACCCGAAATATTAAAAGAGGTATTTGTTAATGCACCAAAAGATTTAGCGAATGCATTAGTTAAAGGCCTTGATGATCTATTTGCTATGACAGGAATAGGCACAAAAACAGTTTATTGGGGAATATTGGCTTCCTTTTTTATCATGGCTTTTCTATTTCTTCCTAAATCAAGGTTAAAATATGCCTGATCATCGTTTTAAAGTTGTTATTCTTGGTTCCACTGCTGCAGGTAAATCTTGTTTTATCGGTGGATTGGGTATTTTGGGCAGCGCAGACCGCGACTCTGGAATTCAAGTTCACGCCAAAGAAAATAAAGATTCCAAAGGATTGGAGTATCTTAAAAGATTAAAAACATTCCTCAATAATCAGGAATGGCCGCCCCCTAGTCACACTACAGAAATTATCGATTTATCAGTTTTTTATCATGATAAAATCATTGAAATAACCTTTGTAGATTACCCAGGGAAAGATTTTTTAGAAGAATTATCGAAGCTAGATCCCGAGAAAAATCTTGCGTTATTTAATGCTTACAACAATGCCGATTTTCTATTGGTTTTGTTAGATCCAAAAATTGATTTGAATATTGGCAATGGAGATTCTGCTGTCCTTAAGAATCAAGCCTTAGAACGCCAAGAGGCTGTTCTACAGGTAATTAGGGAAAAAATGTTTCCTAAAAATAATGAAAGTTCTTTTAAAGCTGGGTGGAATGCTGTTAAAAACAAGTTAAAAGAAAGAATTCCGCCTAATATTGGAATTGTGATCACCAAAAAAGATCAAATGCCACAGATTAAATCATCAAAGGATGCTGAAAATCTATTGGACACAGAAGCTCATCAGTTTTATCAAAACTTAAAATCTATTGGTTCTACATTAAAAGTGTTTGCAGTTTCTGCAGTAGGTAATACCGAGGTGATTCAGGTGGATGGGAAACCAGTATTAAAACCTGGAAAGATTATCAACCCAGAAGGTTATGAAGAAATTTTTGATTGGATCATCAGTGTTCGTTGGTGGGTTAAAGTATTAAAATATAGTGTATGTGCAGGTCTAGTTGCTGCGCTTTTGGCTTTTATCTTTACAATTCAAACTGGTCAGTCCGAAATTGCAAACCAAATTGCTAGTGATAAAAATATTTCGCCAAATGACAAACTAAATCAAATTGCCAAATTATGGTTTGTTTGGCCTTGGAGTTCACGGGGATTTACTGACCCCATTCTTGATAAAATTGCATCCGATATGGCAGAACGGGTAGATAGTTTGCCTGGGGATAGTGAAGCATTGCCTCCCCTAATAAATGAAGCTGGAAATGTAGGCAGACATAATCCCAGAGTATCATCAACAACTGATGATATAATCGGAAAGGCCCGTGAAAAAAGAGAAGATGCATTATTTGAAAAATTAAAAATCAACTATTCTGAAAAAGATTCTGATTTTATTAAAAAAGCAAATGATTTCTTGAAAGAGTTTGGCAGCACGGGCAAGCATTCTGCTGAAGTTGAAAAGTTAAAAATCACAATCATTGATGAAGAATTTCAAAAAGATAAAGTTTATGTTCAAAATTTTCAAATCACGAATGCATATTCACTCATTGAAAAATCTATTAAATTAAAAGAAATTACTAGCAAATGGAAAAATAAAATATCCCCAGAACAAGCAGTTCAAATAAGTAGAGCTTCCTTGGTTGCAGAAGGCATATCTAACGCTGGTTCTACCAGCTCTTTTACTTTAGACATTGTTAAAACTAAGGGGCTAAGTTCACCAATATATCACTATCTGCAACTATATTCCAAAAAAAATGATGATAAAGAATTTGTAAAATTTTTTGAATGTCCTCAAAGTAGTGCCTCAGTTACTGAGTGGTTATGGAGTATCAAAGATCTAAGAATTGAATGGGTGATGGGAACTCAAATTAAAATTTTAATTCGGGATCATGGTTATATTTATAATAGGGATGCAGCAGAAAATAGTTTTTCTGATAGTTATTCAATTCTTAATTTGGCAGGAAGTATTAAAATGAATCCTATGAATGGTTACAATTTAGGAAACCCGCAAGTCTCTTTTATACTTAAATTGGATGGGCAACCAATATCAGAGACCGACAGGGAAGCATTTTATACTTATTTTGTTCGAAATACCTGGTAATTTTTATGAGGAATGATGGAAGAAATATTTAAAAATGGTGCAACCATAAGTTATGGCAAAAGAAAGAATCTTGCTCCGGGGATTGTTGAAGATTATTTAATATTGCCAGATTCAACAAAGGGTTTTACCTCTGACGAAAAAAACAACTTTGAAAAAATATGTAAATCATTTTCGTGGACTTCAACTTCAAATCCAGGGGAAATTCTTCCCCCCTGTTACGGATTCTTCCCTTTTGGGGATGGCTCCTCCATAATTGTTGCGCGATTCATTGATGATGGTCGTGACAATCAAGGCAGAGCTGATCTTCTTCGAGTTGATGCAATAAAAGTTCCTGCGCAATTGTTTTACGAATTGAAATCTGATTTAAGATTGGTCTTTGATTCTTCTATTTGGAAGAATATTTTCGGTGTCGAAAATTCAATGGCTGATAGTATCGTAATTTCCGCAGATGATTGTGATAAGGTATTTGAGCTGGTGAAGAAGAATATAACAGTGCCGTTATTAGTCGGGTGTTCTAAGAATTTTAAATTCAAACCAACTTCTGGGAAGTTTAATACGTTTGATATCAATTCAAAAACCGTTGAAGAAATTAGCGGCCCTGTAGTTGCACCTCCTTCAAATCCAAGAATCCCATTTCCACCACCAAAATTAAATTCAATTGTGGTTGAGCAAAAAAATTTGCGCATCGTGTTTCTATTGGTGGTAGGAATTAGCATTACAATTTTTTGGGGCGCTAATTTAAAAATTGACAATCAAAAATTAGCTGATGAAAAAAGTGATTTAGAGAAAGATAAAAAAGAATTAAATAAAACGAATTTAATATTAGTTGGTGAAAAAGGGGAACTAAACAAAAAACACACAGATTTAGTTATAAAAAATAAAAGCTTGGTAAAAGAATTAGAGGAAAAACAAAATATTATTGTTTTTGAATTGATGAAGAAACTAGGTGAAAGACCAGACTTAACAAAAGCCACAGAGGTATTATCCGGCTTTAAAATTCAGGCGCAAAAATCTTTCGTCAAAGATATAGAAGGAAAATTAAAAAATGAGTTGCAAAAAGAAATGAATAAACTTGAAAAAACAATGACGGATTGGCTTGATAAACAAATTAAACCAGATCCAAAATGAAAGATTTGCAATGGAAAATGATAGATGGGTAAGAATTTAGGGTCAGGTCTGTATGACTTAATGGGTGTTATCGGGGCGAAATACAAACAACCAAAATTTAATTCCATCACAAGCATTCGGTAAAAAGCATCCTTGCATGATATGTTAGGCCTCGTGTTTTATTATAAATCCAGAAAGACAATCAACCTAGATTGGACCCCCCGTTTTTCAACAAGGGTGACGAAGGCACGGGGAAAATTGAAAGACTATTTGGCCGATCCCTTTTTTCTTTTTGCGATACCTTAATAAATTTGGGTAAAGTAGTATTTGTTGATTTACCAGATGACTGGCACGGGATACATGTTAAATTTCTCATCCCCACTTACCAGCGCCATATTTTCAACCATTGCCTGGGCTATTAATATCCGGTCAAATGGGTCGCGATGATGATCAGCTAATTCCGCAACTTTTAATGCATGGGGAAATTCAATTGCTAACACATTAATTTGGTAAGTAGTTGTCCATCTGGTTAAATAAGTTTTTAAAGGTTCAGATAACTCAAGTTTTTGCTTTGGTTTTGTGGTTTTAATTGCCAGTTCCCAAATACTTCCAACGCTAAGAAACAAGTCGTTGGCTGGATCAGCGATAGATGCTTTAGCCTGGGTGCTTAACTTTGGATCACCTGCAACAAGCCACAATAAGGTGTGGGCATCGAGGAGCAATTTCATTCCATATAACCTTTCATGTCCTCATGCGGTTCATCGAAATCAGGCGCCATAAATAAAATACTGTCTTTTCCCAACCCGGGTTCGGGGCGTGGCGCCTTGAGATTTTCGGCAACAAGTTTAGCAACCGGTTGGTGATTTTCGGTGATAATTAAAGTTTGCCCAGGAGCTAGTTGATGAATTAAATTTTTCAAGTTGGCTTGCGCTTCTTCAATGGTGATTATTATTGACATCATTTTCCTCCTTGTTTATTACCCACCGATTTGATTTGTGATTAATCTTCCTCATTATTATTTGTAACACATTCCGCCATGCATCTTTCATTATTATTAAGGAAAGCCAAAATAATATAATTATCTTTTTTTTACATACCAAAAAGAGGAGTTCCGGGGGCTGAAAAGGGGCTAGGTTTCTTTTTACCGGGACGCCCTTTGATTTCTTTGCATCCCGGAGGGATGCTAGCCTTTAGCCGGTGGTTGATTCCAGCGATACCACCGGTATCCAAATCCAAAACCTCTCGCACCCCGAATGGGTGCCAGACGAAAAAGAAACCTAGGCAAGTAAAGAGGGTCAGATCTCTTTGACTACTATAGTGGGATGCGGTGGGCGAAGTAAAGGTGCAAAAACTGAACTTCATCACAAGCGTTTGGTAAAAATCCTTCTCGTATGAAATGTTGGCTTTTATATTTTTAATAAATCCAGAGTCAAAAATGGACCCCCGTTTTTCAACGAGGGTGACGAAGGCACGGGGCCATATAAAGGTTCAATTGGCTTCGCCAATACTCTTTTAGTCATTCCCGCGAATCCGTGGAATCCAGAAATAAAACCATCCAGGAATGGACCCCCGTTTTTCAACGAGGGTGGCGAAGGCATGGGGCAAATTAAAAGATTATTTGGCCGATGCCCTTTTGCTTTTCTTTTCCGTGTAATTCCGTGTTAATCCGTGGCAAATCTTGTCTTCTATATTTTTCCGTGTCAATCTGTGGCAAATCTTGTTCTTCTCTTGCCTATCTTTTTCGTGGCTTAGTTTATTTTTCCCCAAAGGTGTTTCAAGAAGAATTCTTGTCTTCTGCGATGTGCGTAGGGGCTTTCGCCCGAGCCATGGCCGCCGCCTGGTATCACAATAAGATCGAAATCTTTTTTGGCTTTGATCAGTGCATCTGAAACTTGCATGGTCGTTGCGGGATCCACATTGCGATCAAGTTCGCCAACGGTAAGAAGCAGTTTGCCTTGCACTTTCCCTGCATGAAAAGTGTTCGAACTTTTTTCGTAGGATGCATCAACAGGCCAACCCATCCAGAGTTCATTCCACCAGACTTTATCCATGCGGTTATCATGACAGCCACAATCCGCCGCTGCGGCTTTGTAGAAGTCGCCATGATCGATGAGGGCACGCATTGCATTCTGGCCCCCTGCACTGCCGCCATAGATTCCGACTTTCTCGAGATTCATTTGTGGAAAGTTTTTGGCAGCGGCTTTCATCCACAAGATGCGATCAGGGAAACCAGCATCAGCGAGGTTTTTCCAGCAGATATCGTGAAATGATTTGGAGCGCCAGTTGGTGCCCATGCCATCGATTTGCACGACGATAAAGCCAAGTTCGGTCATAGCTTGTGCTCTGGAAGAGATGCGAAAATCTTTGGGTACATGGAAATCATGAGGCCCTGCGTAGATCTGTTCGATGACCGGATATTTTTTATTGGGGTCGAAGTTCGAGGGCTTGAGCACGATGCCAAAGATTTCGGTTTTGCCATCTCTTCCCTTGGCGGTAAAAGGCGTTGGGGTGGGCCAGCCTGCGGCTTTGAGTTTCGAATCATCGGTGGTGTGAAGATTCATAATCAGGGCGCCAGTCTTAAGATTGCGTAGCTCGGTGATAGGCGCTTGATCAATCCGAGACCAGGTGGTTACAAAATAATCAGGTTCGAGCGAATGGATATTCCGATGAGTTCCTTGAGAGTCGGTAAGTTTTGTCAGTTGGTTGGTTTCGAGGTTCAGGATTGCGAAGTGGGAAAAGTAAGGGTCCATGTTTGCATGGATGCCAAGCACTTTAAGGAGGATTTGTTTTTTATCTTCGTCAATGCGTTCGACATTACGAACGACCCACTCGCCCTTGGTGAGTTGTTTTTTGATGCCACCTTTTGCGCCATCGATTAGATAAAGATGGTTCCAGCCATCGCGTTCAGACATCCAGATAAAGTCTGCATCATCTTTGAGCCAATGAAAATAGGTTTTGTGATTGTAATCGATAAAGGTTTTGGAAATTTCTTCGATGAGGGTGGAGGCTGCACCGGATTTAGAATTGATTGCGACAACTCTAAGAACTTGGTGGCCTCGTTGATTGTAAAGGAAGGTGAAGCGGGAGGAGTCTGCTTTCCAGCTGAGGTTAGTGATGCTCCATGGGTTGTTGAAAAGGGATTTATCGAGTGGGATTTCCTTCATGGTTTTGATGTTAAATAGGTGTGGGAAATGCTGATCGAGTTTATCGCCTGGCTTATCGTAATTGAGGGAAATAAGTTTGGGTTGGAGTTGATCTTTGGGGGAAGATTCGATGAGGTTGATGATTCTGCCATCGCCTTGGGTGGATTTAATAGCGACGAAGGCGGAGGAATCTGGGGCCCAATGAATGGCGCCTTTATAACCATTTTTAGCAGAGCCATCGGCAGTGATTTTGATTTCATCTTTGGTCGGGTTAAGGCCTTTGATAAAGATGTTGGAATCACGGAGGATGATTTGCCAATTGCCATCGGGGGAAGTGTTAGCGGGCTTGTTGGGTTTCCGTTCCGGGGATTTTGGTGATTGAGGTGCGGGACTACTTTTGGTGATGCGCACGATAGCTTTCTCGGCTTGGGCTTTATAAGCGGAATGTAGTTTGCCCATGGAGTCATGAATAACCCAGATGTGATGTTCGAAGGTATGTTGTGAGCGTTTTTCGCCTGGTTTGATTTTGCCATAGGATACTTTTACTCCTACGGAAGAGAGCCAGAATATTTCGATCGATTCAGGGAGGTTATTTTCGAAGGTGAGGTTGGTTTCAGCACCTTGCATGGTGCTGGTCTTGGGGATGGTTTGGATGGGTGCAAGCACTTCCATTTCCTTGTTAATCTTTTTTAGTTCCCAAGGTTTAATGGTGGCTTCATATGCCTGGCCTTGGAGGAAGAACGAAAGCTTGCCTGTGGTTTCATCTACTTTTAATTGTTCGAGATCAAGTTTGTTGGTTGGTTCAGCGGGGGCTTTGAGTTGCAGCAATGATTTTCGCAAAAGAGCATGATCGAAGAGGTGCGTTTTTTCTTTTTTGGATGGGCTGACCAGGAAGAAGGATTTGATGTTCTTTTCATCGGAGGATTTGAACCAGAAGTTCCCTTGGTTGCCAATGGGTTTGGGCTCGATGGTTTCTTGTTGGACAAGATTTCGGAAGCGGTTATCGAAGGATGCAGCGCGTTCAAAATCTTCTGGGGTTCCTTGTGCCGATGCCAAAGAAGGAACGACAACGAATAGAAACAAAAAAGCAAAGGAACGCATCATTGCAAAAACTCCAAATATAAAAGCCTGCGGAGGGGCTTACTTTTCGATGCCAAACTTCCCATTCAAAAATGAAATAGCCTTGATGGAAGTCACAGGAATATAAAAAGTAAACGCAGAGCCAGCATCTTCGATAACAAGGTAATCGGAACCTATTTCAACGATTTTATGGCCGATGGGTAGATTTGGAAGAACTTGGATGGAATAGTTATGGCCGTTATCTTTTAGGGTTACGATCTGGCCTTTTTTAAGATGTTTGAAGACAGAAGTTTTGGGGTTATCTGCAGCGTCAAGTGTTGAGCCATTTAGGTAAGTGCCAAGGGTGATGGCAAGAATTAAGATTAGGGGGGATGTTTTCTTCATGGGTGAATTCCTTGAACAAGAACTACTGGGGAAAGTAACTTGTATGATCATCGCAGCTTGAAGAAAGATTTAAAAGTGATTTGTGGAAGGTTCTTGAGGCGGAACATCTTCAAGAGGTTGGAAGCGGTATGCCCACCATGCGACTGCGCCAAGGACTAGGCAGACCGAATAAACATCGAAGAGTGGATCCCATTGTTCCCGGCCTGAGAATCCCTGCTGAGAGCGGTAATCAGAATAGAATCCAACAAACCATTGCGAAGCGATTGCACCAACGGTGCCCATGCCATTCATCAAGCCAAAGAGTGCGCCCACATGAGCGCCGGATTGTGGAATTGCAACTGACCACCAGTTGGGTAGGGTTACATGCATGGCACAAAAAGAGGCCCCCCAAAGCGATGCAAGTGCCCAAGGATTATCGCAGCGGATACCAGTGTAAAGGCATATCGCAGCAACTAGGTAGCAGGATATGCCAAGGAAGCGTCTGGCATCCACGGAGTTCGAAAACCAAGAGGGGATTTTGTCTGCGAGCCAGCCACCAAACAACATGCCTATTGCAGAACCAGCGAGCACCATGGAAGAAAGTTTTCCTGTGGTGATGTTGTCGAGTCCGCGGGCAGAGGAAAGGTATTTGGGAAACCAAGAATAAAAGAAGTAGGTATAGAAAGCACCTAGGATCATGATGAGGGATAGGACAATGATGCCCCGGTTGGTAAGTACGCTGCGCCAGGGAATGGGTGAATGGGTGAAGGGTTGCAAGACGGAATCGGATTGAATCTGTTTTAGTTCGAGTGAGTTGACTGCGGGGTGTTGTGCTGGGTTATCGCGGAACCAATACCAGAATCCTAAAGCCCATAGGATTCCCAATGCGCCAAAGACTGCGAAAGTGTATTGCCATCGTATGGATTCGATGAGGGAAGCTGCAGCAATGGGTGCAGCGACTGCGCCGAACTGTGCGGAAGCGAGCATGATACCCTGAACCCGGCCGCGTTCGGTGATGGGGAACCAGCGAGAGATAACCCTGGCGGCATTTGGGAAGGCGCCTGCTTCGCCAATGCCAAAAAGAAAGCGGACGGAAAGTAGCGACCAAAAGCCTGTGCAAGCGCCTGTGAATGCGGTGAATGCAGACCACCAGATGACGATGCGGGTAAGAACGAGTCGCGAGCCAAGCCTATCGCCAAGCCTGCCTGTGGGAACTTCGAACAATCCATAGGCTAGCGAAAAAGCCATCATTACATAGCTGATCTCGGTATTGGTGAGGTTCAATTCTTTTTGGATGGGCACAACTGCTTGCGACATGCAGATTCGATCAAGGTATAAAATAGAAGATAATCCACATAGCCAAAGTACTAGAATGAACCTAGCCTTGGTGGGCGCGGTGATATTGATGTTGGGCATGGGGTCATTAGCCTGGGCCATGGTGGGCCTTTCCTTTGGTGTTGGATCAAATTTAGCAGCAATTGAATTGAATGTCATTAGCTTAAAGTTGAATCTTGTCGCATGGAGATTAAATGTCTGGTAGAAAATAGACATCTACCGCTAGGAGAAATACAGATGCTAATTGGTTATGTAAGCGATGAGAAGTATTCTGCGTTGCCTGATGTGTTGCTTGAATTTAGCAATGATGTGGGTCAATCATGGGAATGCAGGTCGCGTGCATCAGGTGCGGTGCATCTGGAATTGCCCAAGGGTACGTATCGAGTGGTGCTTCAAAAGCAGGGTTATGGGGCAAAAATCTCGCATCTTTCTCTGCCTATAAATACTTCGCATCACTTCCGTATGCTTTCCGATTCTTTAGTGGGTTATGCCTGGCCTAAGCAGGTTTGCTCGGGGGAATCTTCGGAGTTTCGGGTGCATTCGGTTGAAGCTTATAAGCTTGAGTTATGGCGATATGGTTGGGCGCCCGAATTTATTGCTTCGCTAGGTTGGCATGATGAGCATGCACCTAGGGCGGTCATGCAAACCACGCCCGATGGGGATTACACTCAGTTTGGGGCAATGTTCAACCTAATTGGTTATGCTAAATCGGTTCATTCCCAGCATGTCAAAGCCCCAGAGAGATCAGGTTTATATTACTTCCGGGCATCCACTGCATCGGGCCAGCAGTTTTCTTTTCCGTGGATTGTGGCGCCTAAGAAACCCAGCGCAGGCCTTGCGGTACTGGCCTCTAATCTAACTTGGAATGCTTACAATAGTTTTGGGGGAAGAAGCAATTACATTCATGCAGATGGGTTGCCAAGAACCCCGACGATTAATTCGAGGGCAGAGTTAAAGCGATATTCGGATAATGGGTTTTTGACTTGGAACAGTGATAATTATCCGCCTTTGTCTTTTGATCGGCCCGAGCCTTACAATCACATTAGCTTCGATGAAAAAATCACTGATCCGATTGAAAGTAGGCAGGCTTGTCATCTTGCGCCTGCGGAATGGAGACTTCTAGGCTGGCTTGAGCGGGAAAATTTCGCTTACGATTACTATGCAGAAACCCAATTGCATGATGGCACGCTTGATCTTTCACAATACAAGGCTCTGATCACTTCAGTGCATCCTGAATACTGGACTGAGCCGATGTTCAGCCGGGTAAAAAGATGGGTGTTTGAGGAAAAAGGCAGGCTTATTTATCTTGGGGGCAACGGCCTGAATTGCGAGGTAGAGATTAATCCGGATGGCGCTATGGTTTGCCATAACGGAAAACTCACGGGGTTAGATACCAAAGGACTGGGCGGGTTTGAAAGTCGTTATGCGATTCGGCATGAATCGGAGGCGGGGCTTTTAGGCGTGGTGTTCACACCTGCGGGGGCAATGACAGGTGCACCTTATCAGGTGCAGGATGGTTCGCATTGGGTATTTGAAAACACAGGGCTTAAGTCGGGCGATCTCTTTGGTGAAAAGAGTTTGCATAGGCGTTGCCCCGGCGGTGCCTCGGGCCATGAGACGGATAAAGTTTCGCCTAGTTCTCCTTTAGGCATCACGCATCTTGCAAAAGGTACCAATGCAAACGAGGGGGGTGCGCAGATGATCACCTTTGACACTCCATCGGGCGGCAAAGTGTTTTCCGTTGGTTCGATCAACTATGTTTCATCTTTACCCATTGATGAAAAAGTCTCGCAGATAACTTCGAATGTGCTGCGAAGGTTTCTCATTTAGACTTAAATTAGGATTATTAAGATGAAGATAAATAGTATTGAAACCATTGCAATCAATGTACCTCTTAAGAAAGGGTTGACAGCAAAGACTGCGCATGGGGAACATGCGGTTTCTCCTTATGTGCTTGTGAAAGTTCATACGGATCAAGGTATTGTGGGATTGGGAGAGGCAACCATTTCGGGGTTGTGGTCGGGTGAAACCCAAGGAAGCACCATTGCTGCAATTCGTGATTATATAGCCCCGGTTCTTGTAGGAAAAGATCCCCGCGATATTACCCTCGCAAGGCGGGCGATGGATTTTATCATCAAGCTTAATCCATTTACCAAAGCAGCAGTAGAGATGGCGCTTTGGGATATATTAGGCAAGGCTGTGGGTCTGCCTGTGTATCAGTTGCTTGGTGGAAAAGTTCGTGACAAGGTGCGTATTAAATTAGTGGTTTGGGCCCGCGATGTGGCTGGTTCAAAAATCATGGCACAGCAGCATCTGAAGCTTGGTGTTGATTGCGTTAAAGTGAAAGTGGGGCTTGATCCTGAAACCGATATCGCAAGAGTTAGGGCAGTTCGTGAGGTGTGTGGGCCAAATATTCCAGTTACCATCGATGCTAATTGTGGTTGGACTATTCAGCAGGCACGCTATTGCCTGCGCGAACTTGCAGATGTAAAACTTCTTCTTGCAGAGCAGCCTATTCCAGCAGGCGACCCCGTTGCACTTGCAGAACTTCGTAGGGATACCATTGCGCCAATCATGGCGGATGAAAGCGTATTCACCCTGCAAGATGCTTGGCATCTTTCCTATCATCGTGCTGCGGATATTTTCAGTGTCTATCCTGGGAAGCATGGCGGAATAGCTGCCACTGCTGAAATCGTCGCCGTCGCCAAGGCTGCAGGTATCCGCTGCACTATAGGCAGTAATCTGGAACTGGGGGTTGGTACTGCAGCGATGCTTCATGTTGCAGCGGCGTTTCCTGAAATCGATTGCGATACCTTTCCTGCAGATACCATCGGGCCATTTTATCACGAGGGCGAAATCATCACCCAGCCACTTGATCTCGGGCCACCACATGCAATTGTTCCGAACGGCCCCGGGCTTGGCGTTGATCTAGATGAAAAAGAAGTTGCTCGATTTCGCATTAGTTAAATAGTAGTTTGAAAAAATGTTGTCATCAGCCCCGCCACTGTTAGACTGATTCTTGTTCAAAGATTCACACCATACGAGTACAATCATGATCCGAGCCACGGTTGATTATTCACTTCAAGGTAGGCAGTTTGGCCACCTTTACATTCCCTATTCCTACAACCTTGCTGGCTGGGCGAACCTGATGGTTCCCATTGCTGTGATCAACAATGGCCCCGGCCCCACTGCACTTGTCCTTGCAGGAAATCATGGCGATGAATATCCCGGTCAAGTTGCAGTGATGCGCCTGCTTCGAAAGCTTCAGCCCGAGCATGTGCAGGGAAGGGTTATCCTTATCCCTACGCTAACCATGCCGGGGGCCAAGGCCAGCACTAGGCTTTCTCCACTCGATGGGAAAAACTTCAATCGCTGTTTTCCGGGTAATGCTGAAGGCACGCCTTGCGAAGCTTTGGCGCACTATCTTACTACTGTGCTTTTCCCGATGTCTGATATTGTGATTGATATTCATACAGGCGGTAGGGGAGTTGATTTTTATCCCTGCGCACACATGCATCTTGTGCCTGATGGCCCTCAAAGAAAGAAAATGCTCGAAGGTACCGAGGCTTTCAATACTGATTTTTGCTTCCTTTATTCTGATATCGCAGGAACTGGCCTTCTGCCGGTTGAAGCAGAGAACCAAGGAAAAATTGTCATCACCACCGAGATGGGTGGAAGTGAAAATGTAACCGCAGCGGTGCATTCGCTAACGCAGTCGGGCCTTACCAATGTGTTAAACACCCTAGGTGTTCTTAAAGGCAAACCCTCATCGCGGAAAGAGTTGGGGCAGAAACCCACGCGCTGGGTGCAGGCCCTTGATTGGCAGGATTATCGATTTGCTCCGGAATCGGGAGTGTATGAAAACATTGTTCCTTTGGGCCATGATGTTGCTGCGGGAACTGTGGTAGGAGCTATTCACTTTTTGGAACGCCCAGAACGCGACCCCATCGAGGTAATTGCACCTTCCAATGGCGTACTGATCGCAACCCGTGCCCCTTCCATAGTAACTCAGGGTGATTGCGTTGCAGTGATTGCCCATGATGTAGACCCGAGGAAACTCCCATGAAAATAACTGAAGTCGTTTGCCAGATTCTTCGCATTCCAAATGTGCAGGCGAAAACTGCAAGCAGTCAGGATTCTGTACTGGTTCGAATCCGCACTGATAACGGGCTTGAAGGCATAGGAGAAGCTGATTCATCTCCGGAAGTTGTCAAGGCGATCATTGATGCGCCATTCAGTCATAATATTGCCTGTGGTTTACGCAAGATCTTAATAGGTGAAAATGCTCTCGAGAACGAAAGCCTTTGGAACAAAATGTACAGGCGCACCATGTACTTCGGCCGAAAGGCTGCGGGTATTACAGCTATGGCTGCAGTGGATATGGCACTTTGGGATTTGAAGGGCAAGGCGTTCAATCAGCCGATTCATCGATTGCTGGGCGGGCAGCATCACAAAAAACTGAAGGGCTATGCTTCGATTCTTTTTGGCCGTGATGGGAACGAGACAGCAGACATCGGCAAGAAATGGG
>Ga0208482_1000221_pt1 | contig 19220 bp, 20 predicted proteins | sample LakMenEpi26Sep10_FD_150737 | JGI IMG/M metagenome (GOLD analysis project Ga0208482, IMG submission 150737) | Freshwater microbial communities from Lake Mendota, WI - 26SEP2010 deep hole epilimnion (SPAdes) | ecosystem: Environmental > Aquatic > Freshwater > Lake > Epilimnion/Euphotic zone ... | reverse complement strand
GATCCCCATTGTCGGCCAGGCCACGGATTTCTTCATCAAGGCCAATATCGCCAATCTCAACATCATCCACGAGCATTTCGGCCTGCCGCCCTACAAGCGTCCGCGCTGAAGCACCAGCTGCTCCAGCCATGGAAGAGCTAGATGCACTGCTGCAGACGCTCCCCACGGATCGCCTGATCTTGCTGATGACGGCGTTCCTGCGCGAAAGCATCCGCCTGGGCGGTGAGGACGATCACAAGACCTGCGCCCTGATGCTGGCCCGCGAGCTCGCCCGCCGCCAGGTCGATCCGTTGCCGTTCCTGGTCGCCGCAAAGCTCCTCGACGTGCCGGGGTAGTTGTCAGGGTAGGGGTTGCTGGTACGTCGTCAGACGCCGCAGCGCAGGAGCTTCAGGAGGTTGACCAGCCAGGTAACCAGATCGCTCATAGATATTTTCAAATTTAGTTATTTGAGACTGAGATCTAGCAACAGACCCTGGTTTTTCAATTACATATTGAGCGGCTAACAACATTATTGCATTGGTTTTGTCACCAAAGGGTCGCTCAATAAGACATTTCTCCACGTACCTGACCGACTCATTCTCTCTCAAGAATGGAGAAAGCCCGTTATCAACAGCTTCTTGAACGCAACGGACAACGCCAGAAGGATTTCCAGCCACCACATGCTTACATCCCACATACATCAGAGCATCCTCACGACTTGCAGGGATACTGAGTATCTGTAAAGCAAAGGCCTGATCTTCTATATCAAGACCAGCAACCAAATGATGATCCTTGTTATTTACTGTATTACTCACAAAGTGTCCTTATCCTCCTATAGGCTAATTTACTAAACTGCCCTAAAAAAACACACTTTCCCTGAAAGTAAAAATCAATAAGTTTGAGCCGTCCCCAACCCCCAGCAGCCCCGCAGTTAGCCCCAGGGGGCCCTTCTGCGGCTGTTGGTGCCCGGCACCTCCCAAGCGGCTGCCACCGGCCCAGGCCCTCACCTTGAGCGAGCTTCTGCTGAGGCCTTAAGCCCAGTCACCGCGCAGCGGCTTGCCCTTGATGGCCGGAGCCAGAATGAAGGCTGGTTGAGGCGGGAGCCCCCTTTGCCTGTCTCACCTCTCGTGTCGCTCCCGCCTCGGCCTGCCGCAATGGCGGCGGAGGCTGTCAAGGGTGACGGTCAACGCAGTAGGCCACCCCTGCGGTTTTGATCCGAGCGCCGTTAGGCGCGTGGTGACCAGAGGACGCCGCAGGCGGCCACGATGCTGCAAGGGTTCTGAGGCTGTCTCCCCAGCCTCAGTCGGGCCAACCGGGCGGCTTCTGATCGGACGGCTGTTGACGCCAAAATCAGCGGATTGCGTCAGAGGCCCCTGGGAGCCTCTCTGAGCGCGTTTGGCTGTTCGCGGCTACATACCCTGCCAGCAGGCCTCCCGGCCCTCTCCTGTGCCTTCTGGCGGCTTCTGTTGGGCCTTCTGGAACTGCTCTCTTCCCCACCTGCCCTTTTCCTCTTCCGCCAAGCCCCTTGTGGCTCTCTCCGCTAGCAGCCTGCTGAGCGATCGAGGACTTCCCTTCCCGTAAGCGGCTTTGTGCATCGAAAGCCGTGCCTTCGACTTTCTGGGATCGCCTCTGCAAGACCGATAGGCGTCTGCCCTTGGCCAGACTTATCCCCGTTATCCCCGTTATCCACAGCCCCCTCGCGCACGCTCGCGCGTCTTACTTGATTAAAAGAAAGATTAAAGAAAGATTAGGCAAAAAATCGCTTTTGCTCTAATGCCTTGCCACAGCTTGCTTTTTCGGCTGCAGTACGGTCCATGAATGTGCGTCTAATCCCGTCAATACGGTGCGTCTAATCCCGTCAATACGGTGCGTCTAATCCCGTCACCATGTGCGTCTAATCCCGTCACCATGTGCGTCTAATCCCGTCACCATGTGCGTCTAATCCCGTCACCATGTGCGTCTAATCCCGTCACCCGGCCCAATCTCGGCTGTTGGCCCTCCACCACAGGGGAGGCAGACTCCGCCCCGGGCCCTGGCAGGGGCCTTCCAGGGCAACCGATGTGCGTCTAATCCCGTTAGTCGGCCCAGTCCCTGCAAGGGGTTAGGGCATCACCCCGACCCTCTCTTTGGGTAGGGCCCTGGAGGCTCGCTCCACGCTCACGCTGTCACCGTTAATGGCATAGCCGGTCAGAAAGCCGAGCTTGACCAGCTCATCGAGAGCGGTCTTGATCAGTCTCTTGAAGCTCGCAGCTTGCTTGCTGCGGCTGCCGGTCAACTCCCGCAACGTGCTGATCTTGACCGAATACGGCCTGGAATGGCTGCTGTAGTAAGCATGCAGGGCTTGCGCCAATGGCTTGCGGCGCAGCTTGAGCCGTTGCTTCCATTCAATCGCTGTCCAGTCATCCTCTCCAAACAGGTTGATGAGGTTTTTATTCAGCTGAATGTGATAGGTCGTCGAGGTTTCGTCTCCGAGCAGTTCATGGATCAGCGATCCGGCGTAGGGGTAGCGCATCCCTTTGATTTCAACGGCACAGGCCGTCAGCCGAATGATGGTGCTGTGTAAGGTTTTGCGCTGTTTTCCATCGGCGCTGAGCCCCATCTGCTTGAGGATGCCGTAGGCGGTAAAGCTGCACACATGCCCTAGAGGGTGCTGCCGTGCCAGGTGCACCAGCGTTTCCCAGACGGTCAGGTCTTCCTGGTTGAGCTGCTCCCCGGTGAATTTGACCGTGATGCCCTGCTGGCTGGCCAGGACTTCTTCCTTGACGAAAACCCGATCTTTGCTCTGGATAGCCGCGAACAGGGCCGAGCGGATGAAGCTGTTGGGAGTGCCGCGCTTCGGCTCTGGCCACAACGGCAGTTGAATCACCTGGGCTGATTTCCGCTTCTCCTCAATCTCCGCCAGCTCGATGCAGCGTTTCTGAATGCTGGCAATGGCGACTTGGTTGGATTGGCTCGTCATGCCCCCCCCTTCCCTCTTCGTTTTGATGGTGGTGCTTTCAGCCTGACAATCCAGACACTGGAAGGGTTACGCAAACCACTCCTCTTGGCAACCGGAATCTGGCCCGGCCCCATCGTCACTACCTGCTCCAGCCCCCGGCGTGTCATGCGTCGGCCTGATTTCCTTTTTTCATGAATTCCTCAAAACATGCTTTTAGCAATTCATTTAGCTTCATGTCGTGATCGAGGGCCGCTTGCTTGAACATCCGCACGAATTCAGGCGGCATGCGGAACTGCAGCGGCACCAGCTCAGCTGAGGGCACCACGCCCCTTTGCCGCATTGCGCTCTGAGTGCGTTGCTTCGCGGTAGTCAGGTCGTCAGCGGAGATCGCGACAGCTTTAGCCATGGGAGGCCCTCTTCTTTAGTTGCTGGTTTTCATGAAAGCATGATTTCACCTGTCCCCACAAGGCGGCGACTTCGGCGGCGGCGGCGCTCTTGGAGCCCAGCTCCGGCGCGGTTCGTCCGCCTGTCATGGCCATGGCATAGGGCACTCGGTCGCCGATGAACGCTTCGGCCACGCGGCCATGGTGCGACAGCGCGGCGGCCGTCTGAGCCGTGATCGTCGCCTGGGGTTTGGCCTGGGTGATGACGAACAGGAACGGCTTGCCCGCTTCCTTCACAAGGGCGACCGTCTCGGCCACCGACCAGAGATCGGCAGGGGAGGGGCGCACCGGAATCACCACCAGATCAGCCAGACCGATCAACCCCACGGTCTGATCGGAAATGGTCGGGGCCGTATCGATGAAGCAATAGGCCCCGCCGCGCTGCGCCAGCGCTTCCAGGCCCGCTGCCAGACGCGGCAGGGGCACTTCGGCCCGTTCGGGGGTATCCGCCTCGCGCCGTTCATGCCAGAGGCTCAAGGTGCCCTGCTTGTCGGTGTCAATGAGCCAGACGGGTGCATCACCCATGCGCTCGGCCTCCACGGCCAGATGGGCGGTGAGCGTGGTCTTGCCGCTGCCTCCCTTCTGGGAGGTGATAACGATTGTTTTCATGAAGTCAGCCTTTCATGCTCACATGAATGCAACTTTTCATGAATTTAGCAAAACAGGCTTTCCTGTCAACGGATTAAACCCCGTGCCGGAATCACCCGGCACGGGGACGGCTGGGTGTCAGTAGTCGCTCGGCAGCAGGAGGGTGGTCTCGCTGCGGTCGCGCTCGGTGATGTCGCCATAAGCTGGCTGCATTCCTGCGAGAGGACATGAACGCTCGTATTGGAATTGATTTTGGCGGCGTGATTGTCCGCAATCTCCACGAGGACACAGGCGAAGACACGAGCCTCAACAACTTCTCTGGAGCAGAGGCCGCCCGTGATGGGGCCTTCGATGCCATTCGGCACCTCTGCTCAGCCTGTGATGGGCGGGTGTGGATCGTCTCGAAGGCAGTCCCACGCATGCAGGAGCGAACAATGTTCTGGCTGCAGTGCGTCGATTTCTTCTCGCGCACCGGCCTGCTGCCAGACCATGTACGTTTTTGTCTGCAGCGGGAAAACAAGGCCTCCATCTGTCGAAACCTGGAGATCAGCCACTTCATCGACGACCGCGTGCACGTCATGCAAATCCTTCGCGGCGTGGTTCCGCATCTGTGTCTGTTCGGAGAGCGAGGGGCGGAGAGGTTCTGTCCGCCCTGGGCGACCTTCGCCACGAACTGGGCCGAGGTGTTGGGCTGGGTGAGTTGCTCCCTGCAATCCAAAGCCCAGCACTGACCAGCAGGGCACACATGGAAGCATTAACGACTACTGAGGCCACCCGCACTATGTAGCCTCAGGCTCGCGGAGCGATAGAGGCCTGTGCGCAGCCCATCATCACAGGGGCGGGTGGCTGACGGCGGCAAATGACCAAGAACATCCCCAGCAGACTGAAGACAGCAGCCTTGCGTCAGGTTTTACAGACAGAACCCTGGGGCAATTCAAGTGTCACATCGGACTATGCTACAGAACAAGTAGATGCCGTCGTTGCAATGATAGCCGAGGCTAGGTGGAATCCTTGCTTCACAACAGTCAATGAGTTCTGCCAAAGCCACTTCTGGGGGTTGCTTGCGAATAACTATCCTGCAGTGGTCATCGATTGCTTCTTGGATTCAGACACATGTGATCTGGCTGCTAAGAACTTTGAGAGCCGCCCCACTCTTTTGGAATATAGGCAGGATAATGTCTCAAGCAAATACCTCGGCCGCTCTCTAGTAGAACTTGCAGACCAACCAGAGTCATATTTTGACAAGGTAGAAGATATGTTTGCAGAAACACAGACCGTTTTTTCAGATAGGCACGGAGAGCCTTTGCTCTCGCCACTTATGCGTGTGATGGAGCTAGTATCAAACGCCTGGAAACCTGGCGCAGAATTAGCCCAGGAATCTGGCAGGTCCTATTTTGCCGGGATCATGAGAGCCGTGAAGAGATCTCCACTTCACAATGATTGGGCACCGAGAGACTTTCCTTCTTGGTCAATAGGCCGTATTCAAGAGCAGTTTACTTGGAATGTTTATTTAAGGTCTCCGGACAGCGGGGACGGCATCGTCAAGATATACGACAAGACCTGGAATGAGTTGGATGAAAGGTTTAAACATACCTCTGCAAGCATGATGGGATATGAACAAGAAGTAGTAGATAGTGCCAAAGTTGCCAGCATTGAACCAAAGCAAGGTAGACTTGTTATCTTTAAGCCTTCCAATTATCACGAAGTGACTGCAAGTTCAGGAGAGACTCCAAGAGTTTCTGTGAGTAGTTTTTTTGGGATGTTCACCACTGATAAGCCCATGGTTTTCTGGTCTTAGCTCTATGACTTCACTTAAATTCAATGCTCTACTGGGAGAATAATGCATTGTTCACGGTTCAAATGAAGAAAGGAAGCTTTTCACAATGTGGAGTTTGATAGCAGATGCTGTTCAGATACCAGGGCTGGCCCTCATCGAGTCCACTCTTAAGCTCAACAGAGAGTTTCTTGTTGAGACGCCCGTTTGGGAGTGGAATGACATTACGAAGAACAGACTAGTCGGCCCTGATCGACATGTTTTCTGCAAATTGGAGCTACTTCAGAAAACAGGAAGCTTTAAGCCTAGGGGGGCGCTATGTGTGATGAAGTCATTATCCAGAGAGCAGCTGCTTCGAGGTGTTACGTGTGTTAGTGCTGGCAACCACGCTCTAGCAGTGGCATATGCTGCCAGGTTGCTGGGTACAACAGCACATGTTGTTATGCCTAGAACAGCCAGCAAGGCTAGAATCACAAGTTGCCACGATTTAGGTGCTGCTATTTCTCTTGAAGAGGATATTGCCAGCGCCTTCAGTAAGGTTAGGCAAATAGAAGAAGATGAGAGAAGGTACTTTGTTCATCCGTTCGAAGGACCTCTCACAGCCCTAGGAAACGCCACGTTAGGCTTAGAGTTCTTCAGACAGGTTCCTGATCTAAGTTCAATCATCATACCTGTTGGCGGAGGTGGCTTGTGCGCAGGGATAAGTCTTGCCATTAAGCAATTAAATCCTAAGTGCAAGATCATTGCCGTAGAGCCGTCCGGAGCAAATTCATTACAGCGTAGTCTAATATCAGGCAGGCCAGAGAAATTGGATAGCGTTGAAACTATTGCAGATAGCCTCGGATCTCCTTGTGCAATGGAATATAGCTTTAGGGTATGTCAGAAGTTTGTAGATGAGATTGTCACTATATCCGACGAGTCGATCCGTAGAGGGATGGGGGTTTTGTTCAGCTGTGCCAAGATTGCAGCGGAACCGGCAGGCGCAGCATCGACTGCCGCTCTTCTTGAGTCTCTTTCTCAAAAGCAAACGGGTCCCAGAGTTGGTTTACTAGTATGTGGCTCCAATATTGATATCAGGAGTTTCTGCCAACTCGCAGATGATTCACTAACGGTTGGTGGAACTTCAGAGGGTATGGATAGATTTGTCACCGCCACAACTTCTCAAACCGTGCGGGGTTAGTCGCGGTGTAGCGCACGGTGTGCTGAATGTTCCGGTGCCCCAGATAGTCCTGAATGAGCCGGGTGTCCGCGCCCTGGTCGGCGAGGGCAAAGCCGCAGGCATGGCGCAGCATGTGGGGATGCACGGCGACGGGCAGCTTGGCCTTCTCGCCGTATTTGCGTAACGCCAGGTTGACGGTAGAGCGGTGCAGGGGTTTGCGCTGCTCACTGAGGAAGAACGACCGTCCTGGGGCTTTCATCCGTGCCCGCTCGACCAGCCAGGCCTTGATGGCACGGATTTCATCGCCCCGCAGCGGGTGCGTGGTGGAGAGGCCACCCTTGAGGCGGGCAACGTGCAGCACCCGGCTCTCGACGTCCACCTGCTCCAGCACCAGGCCGCATGCCTCGGAGACCCTGAGCCCGTGACGAAACATCAACAGGACTAGACAGCGGTCGCGGATTTCGTTCCGACTGCCGCGAACGGCCTCCAAGAGCCGCTCGAATTCCCTGCCGGAGAGGTGTTTTCGGTCATTCATCGTTTTGTCGAGAGTTCGCCGCCTGTGACAGCCCCAAACCCCTTGCAAAGCGGGGGGTGGGTTTTCCAACTATCGACAAAATGTATCAATTTGTCGAGAGTTCAACAAACTGCCCAGAAAAGGCAGGCAGAGCATCGACGCTCAAGAGTGGCGCCTGCCTCATAAGTATGATACAGTATGCACCTAACACTAGAGATAGGAAGACCCATGGCTGACGTCGAGCGTCTGACCGTCACGATGCCCGCCGAGATGCTGGCGATCGTCAAAGCTGCCGTGAGCGACGGTGATTACGCCTCCACCAGTGAAGTCATTCGCGAGGCGCTCCGTGACTGGAAGATGAAACGCGCGTTGCAGCTGCAAGAATTCGTCGCCTTGAAAGACGATATCCAGCAGGGTCTGGCTGATGTGGCTAATGGACGCATGACGGAATTCAACGCGGATCAGATTATCGAGTTGGGGAGGAAGTCATTAGCAAGCCGCTCCCCTACCGCCTAACCAGGAATGCTGAGAGTGATCTAGCCGAAATCTGGCTATATCTGGCAATTGAAGCTTCTGAGGCGATTGCCACACGTCAGATTCAGGCTTTTGAGTCCCAGTTTATGCGGCTCCAGGTTTATCCTTTGCTCGGCGTTGGGCGCGAGCAGCTTGCGCCGGGGCTGCGGGTGGTTTTCCTTGGGGGCTACGCCGTTTATTATCTATTGCTAGAGGCCGAACTGATTATCATCAGAGTCTTGCACACGGCCCGCGACACCAATGGCATTGCCGAACATGGCGGATTCGATCAGTGAAGGGTTGCAGACATGCAACACCGCAACCTGAACCCCGAAGAATTGTCATGACATTGTCGGGCGGATGTGATAGGGTGCCTTTTAAGAGGAGGAGGAAGCCATGCCAGATCACGTGACACGTTCTGAAAAACTGGACTTGCGGCTAACTCCGGCAGCCAAGCAGGTTCTGCACCAAGCGGCAGCAGCGGCACGGCGCTCGGTGAGTGACTTCGTGTTGCAAAGCGCCCTGGAACGCGCTGATGAGTCCTTGAGTGACCGGCGACAGTTCGGGCTTGATGATAATCAGTGGGCAGCATTCATGACGGCTCTCGATGCTCCGCCACGTCCACATTCGCGCCTGAAGAAATTGCTGAGCGAACCCAGCATCTTTGAGAATGATGCTCCTGCATGACACGGCTTTGTATCGAGAAGCTGGCGCGGCATCATGCGGTCGATGACTTTGACTGCGGACAAGAAGCCCTCAACCGCTTCCTGACGCGTTATGCCTTTCTCAATCAGCAAGCCAACGCCGCTCAGACCTATCTGGCTCTCGCCGATCAACGCGTCATTGGCTTCTACACGCTCGTTGTCGCCGAGATCAGCCATAACGATGCACCGGAGCGGCTGAGCAAAGGCCTTGCCCAGCATCCGATCCCACTGATGCTGCTGGCACGGCTGGCGGTCTCCCTGGACTGGCAGGGCAAGCGCATCGGCTCAGGCCTCCTCAAGGACGCCATGCTCCGCACGGTGCAAGCTGCAGAGATAGCGGGTATTCGCGCCATGGCAGCCCACGCCAAAGATGAGGCGGCTCAAGGCTTCTACGCCCATTTCGGCTTCTTGCCCTCTCCAACAGATCCGCTGCATGTTTTCCTGCTCACCAAAGATATTCGCAAGGCCATAGAGACTTAGCGCCACCATGACCAAGAAAGAACATCATCAGATATTCCCCATTCATCCCGGCACCATTCTCGCGGATGAGTTGCAGGAGATGAACATGTCGGCAGCAGAGCTCGCCCGGCAGCTGCATGTGCCGTCCAATCGGATTTATCAGCTGATCAGCGGTAAACGGGCCATGACAGCCGATACCGCTTTGCGCCTGGAACAGTGGCTCGGGGTTGAGGCTGCCTTCTGGATGAACCTGCAGAACAGCTACGAGCTTGACCTGGCCACAGAAAAATCCGGGGCAAAGATCAAGAAGACTGTTCATCGTCGCTCCCTCCCGTCTTCCGTTCAAGCCGTCGCGCCTTAGCTGATGGGTACAGAAGCAATGGACAAGCTGGATACCCTCCGCGCCGACATCCAGCAAGGGATCAACAGCGGCTCCGGCAGGCCGACTCAAGAGGTAGCTGCCGAGTTGCAGGCCCGCTATCAGAACTGGGCCGGGCAGGGCGCACCCACTAATGCGCTGTGAGCTCTCCCGCCAGGCCGAGATCGCCACAGCTAGGGAAGGTCTGGATAACCTCGGACACGGGGCAAGCTGCGGCATGAGACTCATGTCGCAGGCCAGATGGTGATTCCCGCCGCGTGGGTTGTCCAGACCTTCCCTAGAGGATCTCCGAAAACCCCGAGGCCTATCCCGCCCGGCCTGAACTGAGCGAGGACCTGCGCTCCTGCGCTCACCAGCGCTACGTTATCTTATTCTCAGCCAGCCCTGAGCGTGTGCGGATCGAGCGGATCATTCAAAGCTCCCGCGACATCACAGACGAGGGTTTCATTACAAAGAATCAATGGCACCCCAATCTCACTGTTCACTTCACTGCCAAGCAATTGAGTTAATTAGCAGCGGAACATTGTCATAGAACTCTATTTCTAACTGGCGTCAGACTATTTTTTGTGATATTGTTAAAATGCCTTTAACTGCAAGGATTGCCGGCAATGCGGCCATTGCGATACTATGATATACTAAATGAATACTTTGCATTGATGCGTGCTCCAGCAAAGAAGCCGCATACGCCTGTGAATCACGCTGTCGAGCCTGAGCGAGATTACAAAATCAACAGCTTGCGTCCAAGCGAAACATGGTACCAATCAGCTCAGGTAAACCCGCAACCTGAGAACCCTATCAACACACGAATTCAACAGGCAAAATCAGGCTCTAAGTCTTATACAAGCACTGGGTTTGCCGGTTTATGGAAAGCGACAATGAAAGCAGTATGCAGTTCTGGTGCATCCCCTTCTGCTCCGCAAAAGCCTGAATTTTACGGTGCGACACCCAAAAAACCGCCTGAGTACATGTACTAGCAATCTGCCAAGAAAGCCCTCGACCTGAAGCATAAGATCCCTGCTTGCAGCAGAATAGTTTCCCTGACAATTGTCTGTATCCTCAGGCACAAGTCTTGCATGTGCGACAAATCGTGAAGGAGGCTTTATGTACCTGACAAGGGGTTCCTAGGCTATTGGGAAATTTATGTTCCGACAGCCATGATTGCATCTGTATTGCATGCAATTCCAAAACAGGTAGTAGATAGCTACGCCAAAAAAAACCACTTGTCCATCCATGAAGCGGATCGTTTGTTCGCTGTGCTTGAGTCTTTTCTGAGAGAACCTCTAGAAGGAAAGCCGACGATCGAAATTGACGAGGCTTGGCATGAGTTTATCCTTCATACAAAGCTGTATGAGCAATATTGCATGGAAGAGTTCGGCAAGTTCATACACCATGATCCCGAACCGCCCTCAGCCACCTCTTCCTTAAGCGCTGACAGACTTGCGCATTGCAACATGCCTCCTTGCGTCAAGCGATGTGGCGCTTCGTATTGAAGAAGATGGCACTCTAATTCAATGAATTAAATACCAATCAATACCTACTCCGTTAGCTTTTCCCGCCCAGCGGCTAGATCTGCTTTGACAAGTTTGATCCTTCCCATAGGCTTATCACATGCAGCCCAATAAATATCCTAGGTTTCTTAATTTCTCTGGAGGCTCTATGCATCATATTTCCTGCATCGTCCTTCTTGTCTATTGCATTTTAGGGTGATGAGGTTTCTTGATTTTTGCGAGCTGTTTCGGTCGATCGGCTTTCCGAGGGCAGAAGACATAACGCATCCCGAACATGCTGCTGTCTATGAGATAAAGACTAGACTTAAAGACGCCATTGGTGACGCTGAGTTTTTAGCTGACGCATTTGCACTTGAGCTTGCAAGAATTTCAGATGCATCTATTGCCATCCGTGGCCTTGATCCCTTTTACATTGTACCAGAGTTCGGTGTGCGGTTCGCCTTTGGTCACTGGTCGCCCCATTCGGGCATCGAACCTCACGAGCACACAGCTTGGACAATTACCGGAATTTGTCGAAACGAACTTGAAATACTTACCTACGACTATCGCGAGTCCTATCAAAGGAAAGAGCTGGTCTATCGTAATCATTTTCGAGAGCGAGAAGGCAGAGTTGGATTAGTTCATGAGCCTACTATTCATGCACCAAAGAATGTTTCCAGTCATTGGTCTCTTTCAATTCACATAACAAGTCCACTGGATGGGAAGCGGCCCATTGGATTCCCAGAGCCACTGCCTGCTCTTTATTCAGGTAAAAGTTTTTCGCCGACAGAAGCCGAACATCCCTATTCTCATGTGGAAGGCGCACGCCAACGCGTACGCCTTGTTGATCATCTCGCATACCAGATCCAATCCATTACTGGACCGGACGTCGACGATCTTCTGATGCGATGCTACGAGATGGGTTCTTTCATAACACAAAGACGTATCCAAGGGGCGAAACAGCAAGATGCATCGCGACAACCACTAACGCATCCTTGGGTACTCGCTCGAACACACAAAGACTTGGTTCTCCGCTCTCGCCAAGTGGGTGGTATTGCTTGCCTCGATGCGGAAACACCGACTGGCTTTGTTCAAGAATTAACTGCCACTTCCCATGCTCACAAAGCTTTCGAGTTCGTGGCACATCAGGACACCTTTGACGTAGCCGCGATTCCCGGGATCATTGACAACCGAGACCGCTTCAGTATTGCAGCCTGGCTAGAAGATGCTGGTCTGTATAAGACGGTAGAGGTATGACTTGCATCACTACTGCTAATTCAGTTTATCCACCTCCACCATCTCCATCACCGGGCTGCGCTGCTGTTGCTCCATCAGCAGCAGCTTCATCCGCACCCGGTTCTGGTTGAGCATCGTCACCTCGCCGCCGGTGACCTTCACCAGGGCACCGGTCGAGGCCAGCCGCACCAGGGCTCCGTGGTCGTCTCCGGCAATCGTCACCACGCCGATCACCTCGCAACCCTTCGGCAGCAGCCGCGTGAATTTCCGCCAGTCCCCATCCATGTCATTTGAACGCGGTGAAGCGTTCATGGCATGGTCGGCGGGATGGGGGCAGGGGCCACCACACGGCGACGTTTCCGAATCCTCAGAGCTTTCATCGTTTCAGTCTCCCAAAGTTAAGCAACCGGGTAAAGCCTCGTCTCAAAGCCTTGGCCTCTCCGGCTGTGGCTGCCTCCGCTTCCCGTTCCTTGGACTTCCCCTGCGCCGGGACTGCACCAGGCAGGCGCGTCGCCACCCACGCCGCCGCCCGCCGGTAGTCCTGGTGCCGCCAGCTGGCCAGGGCCAGCAGCCGCTCCGCCCGCAGCAGCCAGCGCACACACGCCAGCTCTGCCGCTGCTCTCCACCTCGCCCTGGCGCTGCGTTCGCTTGTGGGGGGCCGGGTTCCGCCGGTCAGGCCCCCGTCACCGCTCTCGGTCGCGATCCTCTTCCTCCCGCTCGCGGTAGAGCTCCGCCCGCTCCCGCGCGGCCTTCTCATTGCGGCGGCGCATCTCTTCCCACTGCTCGGCAAAGCTCTGGCCTTGCTTCTCCTCCACCTTCGCTTTTGCTGCAGGGTCTTGCGTCGCCTCGACGCCACTGGTGGTGCGCAGCTTCTCCTGCTTCTCCAGCCACGGCGGCCTTTCCGCCACCGGCGGCGGCGGCCCTGCCGCTGCAGGCGGCTCATACTCCGCCCCGCCAGGAGCCTTGCGAGGCCCGCCGAACAGAAACGCCTCGATCCCCAGGGCCACCACGCTCGCCGCCTGCGTCACTGCCCCCAGCCCCTTCACCGCCGCAGCATCGGCGGCATCGATGCCGCTCTCGACCCCGCGTCCGACCTCCCAGGCGCTCGGCACCTCCTCAAAGCGATCCACGGGCATTGAGCCGCGCTCATTCGCCCGCTCCGTCACCACCTCCTGCGCCTGGCTCAGGCTCATCACCGCCTGCGGCTCGATCCCCGCCAGCCGCTCCGCCACGTTCTGCACATGGTCGTAAGTGTTGGTGGCCGTCATCGCGATCGTTTCCGCATTGATCCGATACGCCTGGCCCCGCTCCGTTACCGCCAGCACCTCGCCCTCCTGGTAGCTGGCCGTGGTGCCCAGCACCGCCCGCTGCCGCTGTGAGCGCTCCGCTTCTTCCGCGCTCACCCGGCACACCAGGAAGCCACGCCATTCCAGCTCCTCCACCAGTTCCGCACCAGTGCTGCTCTCCGCATAGGCCCGGCCAATCGCCTGAACCGCCGCGCTCTGGGGACGCTCCTGCGCCGCCTCGACGCGATCGATCTGACGATCGAGCGCCCGCTGCTCCTTCCATATTTCGCGGTTCGTTTCCCACTGCACCGCCCGCTCCCGTGCTTCCGCCCGCCGGTGCGCCGCCCAGCCCAGCGCGTCCTCGGCTCGCTCAGCCTCCCGCGCTTCCCGCAGCTCCTCGCGCACCTCCGCCACCCCAGGCAACTGCACACTGCCCTCGCTCTTGAAGGCCAGCTGCAATTCCCGCTGCACCTCCCACGGCTTCTCCCCCAGCGCCGCCCCGCTCAGCCCATGCACCGCGCCGCGCTCATCCACCGCAACGAACCGCCCTCTCTCGTTCTCCGCCAGCGTCAGGCCCTGCTCCCCCAGCGCGATCACAAAACTCACCGGATCGCGCTCCGCCCCCTGCCATGCCGCCTTGATTGCTGCTGCTGCCAGCTCCCGCTCCTCCGCTAACCGCTCCGCCGTCTCCGCTTGCCGCTCATTCGAGCGGCGCTGCTCCCCCACATCCGGCGAGCTGTCCACCTCCACACGCTCGTCGTCCGGCTCTGCCACCAGGCGCTCCAGCTCCTCGCGCACCGCCGCCAGATCAACCTCGATCTCCTTGCGCTCCGCGTTCCGCGCCTCGACCTCGCGATTGATCTCGCCGCGCTCACTCACCCGGCCCTTGCGCTCAATCGCCGTCGCCACATGCCCCACATGCGTCGTCGGCTCTCGATCCCGCACCTGCTCCGCATACTCCAGATCGCCGCGCTCCAGCGCCGCCGCCTCCTGCTGCTTCAGCGATTTGTGCCCGTGCCGCCACCGCTCCGCCTCCACCTCATACCCAGCCCGCTCCAGCTGCCGCGCCCCCAGCTCTGCCCAGCGCTCACGCAGCTCCAGCATGAATTCCGTTCGCTGCACACTCCGGTCTTTGTGCCGCGCAAAGCCGTTCTCATCCACCGGACGGTCGTTGAACATCACATGCGCATGGAAGTTCCGCTGGTCGCCGTCCTTATCCGGCGCATGGATCGCTGCTGTCACGATCAGCCCCTTGCGCGTGATCCCCTCTCGCACCCAGTCCTTCAGCATCCACTCCCGCTGCTCAGCGTTCAGCTGGTGCGGAAACGCCATGTCGTAGTCAAACGCCAGCGTCGAGTTCTTTCGCACCTCCACACGCTCCACCGCGTTCCACGCCTGCCCAACATCCTTCGCCCATTCAGGCGCCTCCGCAGGCGCCGCATGCCACGCAAACTCCAGCCCACCACGGCGGCTGTAGTCATGCACCTTCCCATACCGCTCATCCTCAAGCCGCGCCCGCGCCCGATACGCTGCCGCCGCCACCGCACTCCGTCCCGCGCTCCGGCTGATCGGCGCTCTCGCCTGGCAGTGGTAGGCAACCGCTGGCATCCCTCACTCCCTCAAAGCACAGCCCCAGGACGGGGCATCACTCGCCCACGCTGGGGCTCTCTTTCCCGTCCGCCGGGCGGCGGACGTCTCCCCTGCCGGATGGCGGGGGGCGCTCGGCTGTAGGCCTTTCAGCGGCTCTGACGCTGCCGCCTCGCAGAGCGCACGCAAACACAGTTTGCATATGTGCGCCCTCATTCTTCGGGATGACAGCCTCCTCATCGCCTCAGCCTCTCACAGCTCCACAGGTTCCGCAAGCAAATTGTGTTCGCTGCGCTCACATTTTTTTCTTTTTAGTCCCCCCCCTCCGCCCCCCAAGGGGGGAACGACAGACTAAGCAAAGATGATAGGCAGTTCCGGCCATGGGCTCTCAGGCCTTGCGCTGCTGCCCCTCCAGCCCCTCAGGCACGGCTTTCGATGCACACCCCACTAACGGGATTAGGTGCACTCCTTAGCCGCAACAGCCCATTTTTCTTTTGTTTTCTATCCCGCTTTCCTTTACCCTCTATCTCCATCAGGGTCCTCACTCCCTGATGACAACTGTGACAACTTGCCCTGGGCCTGATCTTCCTCCTTCTTCAGCCCCATGGTCTTTTTTGGGGGTTATATGTCAGACGATAAGCCAACCATCCAATTCATCTTTGTCACCGGTCCTGTAGAAGGTGTCACTTCACCCACCTTTGTCAGACAAGAGCCCAGGTCTCTAGCGCGGCCACAACGCCCCACCCCTGGAGCAACCTCTGTCAATGCAGACCATTTCCATCCCCTCTAAGCCGTTACCACTGATCTTCCCTACAAAACCCCCTTGCCTTGACCCCTCAATCACGGCTAGCGTTGCAGGGCAGTCAAGGCTGACAGTCCGCGATTGCCAAAGGTGATAGATCACCCCCTGGGCCGGTCCCCCAAATGCGGGCCCAGGGTCTTTTTTTCACCCGAGCTCCCCATGGCCCGCCGCACCCGCGCTGAACAGATCGCCGCCCTCAAGGAAGCGGAAGAGCAGAAGCGTCGTCGCCGCCTCCAGCTGGAAGCCAAAGAAAAGCAAGCCACCCGCAAGCTCGATACCCGCCGCAAGATCGTCACCGGCGCTGCCGTCCTCACCCACGCCAGCCTCGATGCCTCCTTCGCCGCCGCGCTGCGCACCGCCCTTGATCAGGCCCTCACCAAACCCGCCGACCGCGAACTGCTCGCTGACCTCCTGAACCCAACCGCAGCTCGCACCGGCACGGCTTCCGATGCACAAGGCACGGGAACAGACGCACCAGGCACGGCTTTCGATGCACAGGGCACGGCGTCTGGGCCACCGGATGCGCAATCGCACACAGAACACTCCCCCTAGAACAGCCAGCCGGGCCACTCCTGATAAAACTGGGCATGGCCCTGCTGGATCGCTTCCTCCACTCCATCAGGAGCCAGGCCAGCTCCCTCTCCTCAGGCATGGCCAGAGCTGCCACCGCCTGGGCCGAGGCCACCCTTGCCGAGGAAGCGCCTCCGCCTGCGCCGCCTCCACCCAGAACCCAGCGCCGCCTCAACATGGGCTCCTTCGGCGATGCGCACTTCTGCTCCTTCACAGAAGTCCAGCAAAGCGGCCTGATCGCCCCCACCCTCCAGGACAACGGCGTCTATCTCGGCCGCTTTGTCGATGCTCACGCCTATTACGACGGCCCGCCCCCTGTTCCCGTCTGGTATGGCTTCCCCACCCCCGTCCAGCTGACCTACCGGGGCAAGAACAACATCGTCACCATCGCCCCTTCACGCGCAGGCAAAGGCACCTCGGCGATCATCCCCACCCTGCTCTCCTGCACCGACTCCATGTTCGTCCTTGATCTCAAGGGCGAGAACTGGTTCGTCACCGCTCCCACCCGCCAGAGCAGCCAGCGGATCATCCTCATCAACCCCTTCAACATCTGGCAAAAGGAGCTCGGTTACCCCAAGCCCCTGACCAACCGCTTCAACCCCCTGGCCGACCTCGACCCCGCCGCTCCCAACTTCGTCCCCGACATCAACAGACTCGTCAACGCCATGATCGTGGTCGAGGGCAAGGAACCCTTCTTCTCAGAACGCGCCCGCCAGCTTGTCTCCTGCCTCGTCGCCCATGTCTGCTCCCCCACAGAGCGCCAGGCACACCACGACAACCTGCCCTATGTCCGCCTGCTCCTCGCTCTCCCCGATACCGAGTTCATCGACCTGCTCCTGGATATATACAGGCACAGCCCTGTCCCCCTGGCGTCCCTGAACGCCGGGTCCTTCATCGACACCCTCCCCGCCAAGCCAGGCGAGAGCAAGACCTACAGCTTCAGCAAGACCAACGCCGCTGTCCGCGCCACCGCCATCGGCCAGCTCGCCTTCCTCGAAGTCCCCGGCATCATCGATTTCCTCTCCGGCAACGATTTCGACTTCAGCCAGCTGCGCTCCGAGCCCATGACCATCTACTGCATGATCCCGCCCGACATGCTGGATACCTACTACCGCTTCGCGCGGCTCATGGTGCAGTGCTTCTTCAACAAGATGGCAGCTCCCCCCGCAGCCACCGACCGGCCCGTCCTGGCGCTCCTCGATGAGCAGGCCAAGCTCCGCCACATGGAGATCATCGAAACCTCCGTCGCCTATCTCTGCGGCCTCCGCGTCCGCGTCTGGTCGATCTTTCAGGACGTCAATCAGATCAAAAGCATCTATGGCGAGAACTGGGAGACCTTCATCTCCAATGCAGGCATCCTCCAGGTGATGACCCCCAACGACGCCACCACCGCCGACTACATCTCCCGACGCACCGGCAGCGAGACCATCACCGAGTTCCGCTCCTCCTCCAACACCCCCGCCCGACACCCGGCAGCCCCCCACACCGGCGGCTCCACCGGCTCCAGCGAACATGTCTTCGCTCGCCCCCTGCTCTCACCCCAGCAGCTCTACGCCATGCCCGCTGATCGCAGCATCCTCCTGCAGCACGGCAATCCCAATCCGATCCTGACCACGCGGGAACGGTATTTCGAGCAGCCCACCTTCTACGGCATTCCCTATGCCCCCCACCCGGTCGAGGACAAACACGCCTTCTCCTGGATGAGGGATTACTTCAGCACGTTCGCCCGCTGAGACCATGGCCTATGACTGGCAGGCTGAGCTTCGCAACCATCTGGTGCGGCCCAACCAGGACCTCAGCCAAGGCGGCCAGTTTTCCATACGATCCGGCGGCACGATCATCCTGAGAAAAGGCAGCAACCTAGCCAATTTGAACGGTGATGCCCAATTCAACATTGATCTGATCGAGATATTCACGCTGCGCTCGGCCATTGATTCCGGCGGCGTCTCGATCAATCAAAAACTCGCTTCACCTTATGGCAATCGCCAATTTTCCTATTTCACCGCCGCAATCTGCGATTTTCACAATATCCCACACAACTTCTCACCGCCGCGCGGTCTTCTCAGCGAATACACGGACGCTTGGGAACGGGTCGTCGGTTATCTGGAAGAAAAATATGCCGAACAGCCCAGGCCGCAGATTCCCAAACCCACCAAGGCGGATCGCATTGAGAATGCCTTTTCAGTCTCGCTCCAAACCCCCCTCTACTGGCTGGGTTGGCTGTTTTTCCTCCTCTGGCTTGTCATCGCCTTCTCAGGCCGCCGCCCCTTGGAGGGACTGCTGTTCCTTGGCGGTCTATGGCTCGTCCTTTGTGTCACGCTCTCGTTCCTGGGCAAACTGCTTGCTCTTCCTGCCCGGCTGGCCCTGCCGCGCCGCCTGGCCCGCTTCATTCTCCTCACCCTGGGAAACCAACAACAACCGCCAACATCCCCACCAGACGAATCGCCGGGACCACCGCCACCAGGGCCGCCACCCTCCGGCGAGCCGCCCCTGCCGGATGGCATCTGGCTCGGCGGTCTCGATGAGGAACCACCCGCCCAGCCGCAAGCCACCCCAGCTGGGCCACCGCCACCAGTCCCCAGCCCTCCCGCCACGCCTGCTAGGCCAGCCCAGCCCGCAGCCGCTGCGCCCCCAGAGCCGGAGCTGCCGATCTGGCCGACCACGCCCATGGCGAGGCTTGATGAACGGCAGCAGGCGATCCTTCAGGAAATCACCGAGGTAGCCAAGCTCCTGGACAGTGCGTTCAACATTCCAATCATCAACAAATCGGTCGGGATTGATCCGCTCCTGGGGACTGTCTGG
>Ga0208482_1000219_pt1 | contig 19291 bp, 23 predicted proteins | sample LakMenEpi26Sep10_FD_150737 | JGI IMG/M metagenome (GOLD analysis project Ga0208482, IMG submission 150737) | Freshwater microbial communities from Lake Mendota, WI - 26SEP2010 deep hole epilimnion (SPAdes) | ecosystem: Environmental > Aquatic > Freshwater > Lake > Epilimnion/Euphotic zone ... | reverse complement strand
TTGGAAGGATGCTAGCAAAAAGCACTAAGCTAAGTCGTGTTCTAGCTGGCGAATAGTGCCCGAAAGGCTGATATTGTTCCCAATCTCATCTTCGACCTTTTTGCAGGCATGTAGAACAGTGGAATGGTCTCTACCACCAAAAAATTCACCTATTTCTTGAAGCGACATCCCGGTTAATCTGCGTGCCAAATACATGACAATTTGCCTTGGTAGCACGATTTCTTTATCACGCGATCTGGTTTGCATGGATTTAGGTGTGATGCGGAAATGTTTGCCAACTTTAGAGGCAATGGATTCGACACTAATGGCTTTTTTTAAGTGGCCTGGGGTTGCAAAAAGTTTTTCGAGATCGGAGCGCTTTAAAGGCCTGCCCAATGTGCGAACCATGCTATGAACGCGGTTGCAAACGCTTTGTAATCTGCGCATGCTACCTTCCACTAATCCTGCAAGCCATTCTAATGCCTGAGTTTCGATTTTGGTGCCAAAAGATTCAAGCTTGCGTTCCAGAAAAAGCAGCCTGCTTTCTGGCCCAAGTGCAGGTAATTCAAGTATCAAACCCGAAGTTATTCGGTTAATAAAGCGGTAGGAAAACTTAGTTAATTGGCCCGGCGCAATCGAGGTAGAAAGAATAGTAAGGTTTCGCCTCGCGGTTCTTTCATCGAGGATTCGAGCCAAAATATCAGCTTCTCTTGGTTTAAGAAGTTGAATGTCTTCCAAAACCAAAAGATCTAAATCGATGAGTTGTTTTTGCAGGTTTTCAAAGTCATCGCGGTTTGCCATTTCTGCATCTCGAAGAGATTGGCAAAAATCGGATGCCCGCATCATCTGGGTGGTTTTGTTCTGGGATACTTTTAATATTTTTCGACAAAGTGAGCCTAAAAGCCTGGTTTTTCCGGATCCGGGAGGGCCGTAAAGAATGCTGATCGAATCAAATCGCTTTGGTGCTCGCAAGACAAATAATTTACCCACTCGATCCAGAGATAGTCTGGCAAGTCGATGTTCGGGGAAATTCAACCTCAGCGAATGAGGAGAGGCCATTAGCGTCCTGAAAAAGCCATTAGTATGTATTTGTCGTTCAGCTGACTGGATTTTATGCTACTTCCTTGTCTCTTATCTTGCAATCCTAACCTTCTTTTTTTAACGGATACTTCTTGATCATTAAACCAATTATTCGGTTGTTCCAGCATGGTTTCGTAGGGATTGAACAGCGAATGCAACTCTTTTGGCACCCTCTATCGCCTCGGCTTCTTCCAAATGAACCCCGAAACTGAATCTCATGGAAGATTTTAAGACCTCTGGGGAGACTTGCATTGCCATCAATACGGGAGAAGGCAAAAGCGAACCACTTGAACATGCAGAACCGGTAGAGCAGGCCACCCCAGCCATATCCAACCGCATTAGCAGGATATCTGCTTTTAAGCGGGGAAAACCCAGATTAAGCGTGAAAGGCAATGCTGGGTTGTATTCGCCATTGATAGTGAAATCAGATACTTCTTTTCGGAGTTCTTGTAGAAATGATTCTCGGAGTAGGGCGACTTTATTGCGCCTTGCTTCGAGGTTGTTCATGGCCAGTTTAAGGGCTATGGCCATGCCTACAACAAGGTGAACGGGTTCGGTTCCGGGTCGTAGGCTTTTTTGTTGATGCCCACCATAGAGCATGGGTTTTAAAGTGGAACCTCTGCGAACAAGAAGGGCGCCAATGCCTTTTGGGCCATGAAATTTATGGGCGCTAAGGGCTAAGGAAGTAACACACAAGCGGTGGAAATCGATGCGTATTTTTCCTGCACCTTGCACTGCATCGGTATGCACCCACATTTTGCTTTGAAGATGATTGCCTAGAGTTTCGATGGGTTGCAACACGCCTGTTTCGTGGTTGACTAACATCAGGGTTGCAAGCTTGGTATCGGTTTTGATTTTGTCTGAAAGATTAGCAAGGGTGGTTTTACCCTGGGGTTCGGTTTCGAGCCATTGAACCTGAAAGCCCTGTTTTTCAAGCTTTTTGAGATGTTCGGTGATTGAGGCATGCTCTATTTGGGAAGCGAGTATGCTTGATGGGGAATCAGATAAAGCACTTTGGAGAGCAAGATTGTTGGCTTCAGTGGCTCCACTGGTGAAGACCACTTCATCGGGAAATGCGCCCAAGAGTTGGGCAATTTCTTCGCGGGAATCTTCGAGCGCTTTTCGTGCTTTTCGCCCTGCACCATGGCTGCTTGATGGGTTCCCGAACTGGGTTAATGCGAAGGGCCGCATGGCATCCCAGATTTCGGGTAAAACCGGTGAGGTTGCATTTGCATCAAGGTAGATCAAGTTCAAATTATTCATAATTGCATCTTAGCGGATTCAATGGGGACGAGTGGTTTTAAAGCAACCCTTCTAAGGTTAATTTGTCGCTGATCATATGTTTTAGATCTTCAAGCCCGGTAAGAGTTTTAAGAGTGCGGGCATCTAGGAAGGGCCTGAGATTATCAGTGCGGAGGTCTTTGATGTAAATGGCGGGAAGTTCATCTTCAAGCTTGAATTCTTTGCGAAATTCATCCCGGTGCAGGAAGGTGAGAGGGGGCTTTATTTTGGCTAAGAAGTCGCGCCATTCCTTGCGTATTGAAAACGCACCATGGGTAAGGGCGCAAAGATTGCAAGGATAGGTACTTGGGGAAAGCACCTTATGCGAGATATCCGCCATCATATTAAAGAACCCTCTGTCCGCATTGTAAACAAAAACGAGCCCTGAGTTTTTATCCATGACGGGGGTTTTCCTTATGTGATCGATACAACCGTTACCAGTTTAATCTCAAGAAGGAGACTAGGGAAGATAAAGGGCGTCGAATGGAGAAAAACAGATAAAGAAATAGGTTTGAGCAATGTTTTGGAAGAATAATGACGAAATTTAGGATAACTAGCTTGACTAGGGGATAGTGTTTGTCATAAATTGAAATAACTTGGAAGTTATCTACCAATAACTTTCAGTAGCTCTCAGGAGTCGAGTGTGATTGCCGAAGAACGAAGACAGCGCGTTTTAGACTTGGTCAGCACCAAGGGGTTTGCGACCTTGGCTGATCTCGCCTTGGAAATTCAAGTTTCCGAGTCGACTGTCAGGCGCGATCTCGAATTCTGGCATCAGCAGGGTAATCTCAAGCGCACTCACGGCGGGGCAATATTTGTGGGCGATGGCTCTAGCTTTCCCGCTCTTGAAGAGCGCATTGACGCCCAACTCGAAGAAAAACGGGCTATTGCTCGAGCTGCAGTTGGTCGCATTTGCGATGGTGATACTGTTCTTTTGGATGGCGGTACCACCACTTTAGAAGCTGCTCGCCTCCTTCTTGGCAGATCGATCCAAGTGGTTACCAACAGTTTGCCCATAGCAGCATTGCTGGCAGGCAGTCGGGAAACCGATCTCGTATTACTGGGCGGGTACATCTACCCCAAAACGGGCGTAGCTCTTGGGCCCTTTACCGTGCGCATGATGCAAGATCTTCATGTTCACCAGACTTTGCTTAGTGTTAGCGGGTTGACCGAGCGGGGCTTGTTTAACAGCAATTTGCTTTTGGTTGAAACCGAGCGGGCAATGATGCGCTGTGCAGATGAAGTGGTTCTGCTTGCAGATCATACCAAGGTTGGGCGACCTGCTCTGGCGTTTCTTTGCGAGTGGTCTGAAATCGATCTTTTAGTTATCGATCGCAAGCTTGAAGACAGAAAAAAATCAATGCTGGCGCAAACAGGCGCCCGCCTTCTTATTGCGGGTGATCTCGAGGAGTTTGGCAGATGAGTTCCAATATGCTTAAAAACAACCTGATGGGCCTTGATCGCAATCGCATCGAGCAATTGGTTCGTGAAGCTGTAGTTAATCAGTTAGGTAATAATCCTACTAAATCAACAGCCCCCGGTCAGCCTAACCCTTTATTGGTAAATGTTTCTGCGCGGCATGCCCACGTAACTCAGGAAGATCTTGAAAGGCTTTTTGGCAAAGGCCACAAACTAAAGGTGTTTAAAACCCTGTATCAGGATGGGTTCTTTGCAGCAGAAGAAACTGTAACCATCATCGGGCCAAGGCACCGCATGATCACCAACCTTCGGATTCTTGGCCCTTGCAGGGATCATAGCCAGGTAGAACTGGCCTTCACTGATGCTGTGCAACTTGGCCTAGATATCCCTGTAAGAAAAAGTGGCGACATTAATGACAGCCCTGGTTGCTACTTACTCGGCCCTGCTGGAATGATTCATCTTCCCAAGGGGGTTATCCGCCATGAACGCCATGTTCACATGAGCCCTGCGGATGCCAGTTTTTATCAAGTCAAAGACGGCGATCGCCTTAATTTGCGCGTGACAAGCGATTGTGCCGTGGTTTTCGAAAAACTTCTTTGCAGGGTGGGTAACGCCATCAAGTTGGAAGTGCATATCGATACCGATGAAGGTAACGCGTGTAATTATTCCCGGGCAACCGGGTTTGAACTGTTTCGATGAGTTTTTTGTCCGGGCGTGACGGACAGAAGGCAAATCGAGTAATGGAGAAAGAACGATGGCAGTAAACATGGAAGCCCTCGGGATGATTGAAACCCGTGGCATGGTCCCTTTGATCGAAGCTAGCGACACAATGCTGAAGGCAGCGAATGTGAAGTTGGTAGGTTGGACAAAAATTGGCAGCGGTTTAGTAACCGCAATGGTAGTGGGCGATGTTGCAGCAGTAAAAGCTGCGATAGACGCAGGCGCCGCTGCTGCCAGCAGGGTTGGTGAAGTCGTTGGAGTTCAAGTAATTCCAAGACCACACGAAGATATCAGCACCCTGATTCCTGAACGAAAAGCAAATAGCTAAACCTTAACCATTAATGAAACGGAGGAAAAAGAAATGGCAACAGTAGCGACTCGTGGACAAGCCGAAGCCCTCGGCATGGTGGAAACCAAAGGATACATTGCAGCAGTGGCAAGCACCGATGCAATGTTGAAGGCTGCAAACATAACCCTTGCAGGCCAGGTACAGATTGGGAACGCATTTGTATGCACATTTGTGCGTGGCGATGTGGGCTCGGTTCGTGCTGCGGTTGATGCAGGTGCACAAGCTGCGACCGCCAATGGCGAGTTGGTAAGTGCGCATGTTATTCCAAGGCCAGAAAAAGATGTCCTTGAATTCTTTCTAGGCAAGTAAAGGGGCTTCTTGATGAAGATACTGGTGGCAAACCTTGGTAGCACCAGCTTCAAGTACCGTCTGTTTGATATGGACGGGGAAAAGCTGTTGGCACGAGGAGGCGTCGAGAGAATCGGCGCACCTGTGTCTCCTTGCTTTGTTGAATCTGGTGGAACCCGTGCCGATGCCGAGATTGTGGCAAAGGATCATGCCGCGGCTGTTACGCTTTGCCTCGAGCAACTTTCCCAACGGGGTTGCTTGAAGGATCCTAGCGAACTGGCAGCAATTGGTTTCAAGGCGGTTCATGCCAAGGATGTCAGTGGTGCGCAACGCGTGGATGAAAGAGTGCTGGCAGCCATGCAGGCTTACGCCGATGTGGCTCCTGCTCATAATCCACCTTACATCAATGCGATGCGATTGCTGGCTTCGAAGTTGCCTCAGATACCTTTAGTTGCTTCTTTTGAAACAGGGTTTCATGAAACTATTTCCGCAGCAGAGCGTTCTTATGCCATTCCCCATGAATGGATAGAGAAGCATGGTGTAAAGAAATGGGGTTTTCATGGAGCGAGCCATCGATACATCGCAATGCGTACTGCGGAGTTATTGAAAAACCCTAATGCAAAGATTATCTCTTTTCATTTAGGTGGATCGAATTCTGTGTGTGCCATAAGCGAAGGAAAATCCAGGGCGAACAGCCTTGGGATGAGCCCGCAATCGGGTTTGCCTCACAACAATCGTGTGGGCGATTTCGATATCTTTGCCCTGCCTGTACTCTTGCGAGAAACAGGAAAATCGATTGAAGAGATTCTTGATATTCTCGCCAACCATAGCGGCCTTCTGGGTCTTTCTGGTGGCAAGAAAGACATGCGTGATTTAGAGCAAGCTGCTTTGGCAGGTGATGCTAGATCACAAGTAGCGCTCGATGTGTTCATCGCATCGATAAGGCATTATCTGGGTGCGTATATGGTTTTGCTTGGCGGAGTGGATGCGATTGTTTTCACTGGGGGCATTGGTGAAAATTCTTCGGTCACAAGATCGGGTGTTTGCGCCAACCTCGGATGGTTTGGCATTCATCTAGATGAGGCGAAGAATAAAAGCGCCAAGGGTGAGACCACCCTGCAAACTGCGGATAGTAAAGTTCAGATTTGGATCATGCCTACGAACGAAGAGTTAGTAGTTGCTAGGCAGACTCGGGATCTTTTGAAATCAAAGTAAAGGAGATTTTTCATGATAGTAAACATCACCTACTGCACCTCTTGAGGGTACAGGAATTTTTCCGCCAGTTTGGCGGGAGCAATCCAAAAGGCTTTTCCAGACAAAGTAACAGTGAACCAGAAGACAGGTTCGGGCGGGGTTTTTGATGTCGAACTGAATGACGAAAAGATCTTCAGCAAGTGGGATCAAAATCGCTTCCCCGATAATAAAGAAATCCTACAAGTGATTGAAGCCCGGCTTAAATAAGGAGTTTTATCATGTTCGTGGCACGCGTCACAGGTTCGGTGGTTTCTTCCCAGAAGGTATCTTCAATGATCGGGCACAAGTTGCTCATCGTTGAACCTCTGCGTGTTGATCCTGCCAACCGCGATAAACTCATAGGCACCGGGCGCAGCTTTGTCGTGGTTGATACCGTGGGCGCCGGCCTTGATGAAATGGTTCTTATTGTTCAGGGGTCTAGCGCTAGGCTTACCCCTGAAACCGAAAAACTTCCCGTCGATGCCACCATCATCGGGATCATCGACACGGTTAGCGTGCACAACAAAATAGTTTTCAGTGCCAATGGTAGCAATGGTTAAAGATTAAATTGGTCAGGATGATTCAAAAAGGGGAACTTCATGCAAGTAACTGATGATCTGGTAAGAAGTGTAGTGCAACGAGTGCTGGCCCAAATCAGCGCACCCTCAGGTTCATCCGTATCTGCTGTAAAAGCAGGCTCTGATGGCATCTTCAGTGATGTTGAATCTGCAGTTGCAGCTTCCGTTGCAGCACAACGCACCTTCGAACGAAGGGGCCTTGAAGACCGCAGAAAAGCTCTCGCGTGCATTCGCAAAATCTGCCTCGAAAGGGCGGATGAGCTGGGCCGTGAAGAAATGGAAGAAACAAAAATCGGCAGGCTCCCTCATAAAATCGAAAAGCTTAAACTTATCGCTGATCGAATCCCAGGCGTCGAGTTTTTGAAAACCGATGTCTTCTCTGGCGAGAACGGTATCACCCTCCAAGAATACGCTCCCTTTGGCGTCATCGGGGCAATCACCCCTGTTACTCATTCGCTTCCCACGCTTGCTTGCAATGCTATCAACATGCTTGCCTCGGGCAATTCTTTAATAGTTAATGCGCATCCTTCCGGTGTGAAAATTGCTTGCAAAGGTGTGAAGCTTTTCAACCAGGCGATTCGTGCTGCGATAGGAATTGACAACCTCATTACCATCATTGACAAACCTACTTTGGAAACAGCGCAGGCGATTTTTGATCACCGCGATGTTCGAATGTTGTGCGTCACCGGTGGGCCTGCTGTAGGCAGAGCTGCTTTACGAAGCCCTAAGCGTGCAGTAGTTGCTGGTCCTGGCAACCCTCCTGTGGTGGTTGATGAAACCGCAGACATTGATAACGCAGCCCGCTGCATCATTGCAGGCGCAGCTTACGATAATAATCTGCTTTGTATTGGCGAAAAAGAAGTGTTCGCAGTTGCTGCCATCTTCGAAGAATTGATGGAAGCAATGAGCAGGCACAAAGCAGTAAGGTTGAATGCTGCACAAGTTGATGCGCTGACTAAAATCGCATTCCACCCTTCTGAAGATAAGAAGTACATGGTTCCTACGAAGGAATTTATCGGGCAGGATGCAGCTTTCTTAGCTGCAAAGATCGGCCTTTCGATTCCTTTGGATACCGAGTTGCTTTATGGCGAAACCGATGAATCCAATCCTTTTGTTCCCACCGAACAAATGATGACTTTTGTTCCCTTTGTTAAAACTAGGGATGTTGATTCTGCAATCGAATTGGCGAAGAAGCATGAGCATGGCTACAAGCACACCAGCGTCATTCATTCGCGCAATGTGGAAACTATTACTCGCATGGGCCGTGAAATGGATACCACTCTTTACATTCAGAATGGCGCCAGCGTTGCTGGGTTGGGTATTGGCGGGGAAGGGTATGTTAGTTTCAGTATTGCAACACCAACAGGCGAAGGGATTACCACCCCACTAACTTTTACAAGGCAACGACGCTCGACCACGGTTGGTTCGATGCGTGTTATCTAGGAAACGAAGATGCAAATTGGCACAGTGGTAGGAACTGCAACTGCAACCATGAAGCATGACAGCCTTAAAGGCTGGAAACTTGCGCTGATTCAGCCTTTGCAAATAGATGGCAAAGCAGATGGCGAGCCAATACTTGCAATCGATCATCTTGGTTCAGCGGCTGGTTCGAATGTGATCATCACAAGCGAAGGTGGTGCAGTAAGAGATATCATGAAGCGGAAAGATTCGCCTGTGCGTTGGATGGTCATGGGGTTGTGTGATTGATGAGTAACGCAGTGCATGAATGGCCTGGAACGGTGCTTGCGCTAAATGATTTACAGCGCCTTGGGCCCAATCTGCGCGAGTTGATTGTTGCAGATAAAGTAGTGCTGACCCCTTGTGCGCGTGACGAAATTAAAAGGCTGGGTGTTTCTCTGGTGCGTAGAGAAACCAAAAAAGAAACAAGCATCGGATATGGTTCTGATGGCTTATACCCGCAAGTTGCGACGGTAGTTCTGGCAATGGGCAAGGAAGGCTTTACGCTTAATGCATTGCAAATGCAGCAGGGCATTGGCTCGGTGTTATTGGGAAAAACCGCTGGTGAAATGGTTGCAAGCGGAGTTATGAAAAGTGCGGTGTTGTTTTGCAGAGAACCCGAAGCTGCTGCTTGTGCTGCGAATAAACTGGTTGGAATTCGTGCCGCTGCTGTAAACAACATGATGCAGGCGAAAAGGGCCTGTGCAAGTTTGGGCGCAAATATGATGGTGGTGGAAATGCCAGGCCGTACTTATTTCGAAATCAGGCAGGTGATTCTTCTGATGATGAATACTAAAGGATGCCCTGAAGGTTCGCAGACTATATTGGAGAGACTCGATGCGCGTAGCTGAGGTCATAGGATCGCTAACATTGTCGCGAGTTCACCCTTTGCTGGTTGGATCTCGTTGGATTATCGGGGTTCCCTATAGCCTCGACGCCCTTCGTGCCGATGGTAAAGGGGATGGCGAAGACTTGGTAATATTCGATAATTTAGGCGCGGGTCTTGGATCAAAAATCGGCTTTAGTGAAGGGGGAGAGGCTGCAGCGCCTTTTCATCCGATTAAAAAGCCTGTCGATGCGTATGCTGCGTTGTTGATAGATCAGTTGGAAATCGTACCCAAGAGTTAGTTCAAACAGTTGTTAATTAAACCGAAGTAAGGAATTATCATGTACACAAATGAATACAAACTAAAAGAATCAATCTGCGAGATCGGTCGCAGGGTTTATAGCAAGGGCTTTGCCGCCGCTAACGATGGCAATATCTCTATCCGCCTAAATGATAAAGAATTGCTTTGCACCCCCACCATGGTATCGAAGGGTTACATGAAGCCCGAAGATATTTGCAAGGTGGATTACGAAGGCAAGCAGATTTCGGGTATTCGCAAGCGCTCAAGCGAAATACTTTTGCATCTTTCGGTCTATAAGAACCGCCCAGATGTAAATGGTGTGGTGCATTGTCATCCGCCTCATGCTACTGCTTTTGCAGTTGCTCACGAACCCATCCCAAAAGCCATTCTTCCTGAAGTTGAAGTGTTTTTGGGCGAAGTTCCCACTGCGATTTATGTAACCCCAGGTGGCCAGAAATTTGCAGACTCCATCATTCCCTATGTCAAGGATTGCAATACCATCTTACTTGCAAACCATGGCACCATCACCTTTGGCCCCGATCTTGAAAAAGCCTATTTCAATACAGAAATCATCGATGCCTACTGTAGAATCCTTATTCTTTCCAGGCAGTTGGGTAGGGTTAATTACTTCACCGAAAAAGAAACCTCTGAGTTGCTTGAATTGAAAAAGAAACTGGGTTATGACGATGTTCGATTCAAGAACAGCAATTGTGATCTGCGTGGGGAAAACTGCTTCAACGAAGGTTACACCAAATTCCATCCTGAACATGTTGCCTTCCCTGTTGCTGAACAAGATGCATGGATTAATGCAAAATCTTCGCCAGCTAATAACAATCTTGATATTGATGCACTCGTGAAAAAAATCACGGATCAGGTGATGGCTGCATTGAAAGGTTCCCCCGCGTAAGTTGGGCCCTTGGTTTCAGTGCCTACATCTAACTCAGTGAGATTTTAAATGTTTAGCTTCAAGAAAGATAAAACCGGTTTCTTTACAGCGCTCAGCCTTATTATTCTGGTTGCTGCAACTGTTATTACAACCGGTATCCTTCTTGCGGAAGGTATCAAGCAAGGCAATTGGGAATATTACAGTATCCCCATTAAGATTGTTCTTGCTGTTTTCTGGATTGCTGGCATGACCATCGTGCTTACCCGCATTGGTGTTTTTGCGGTGCAGCGCTCCCATAAAAAACTAGAAGAATTACAATCAGGTGAGAACTCTGCTTCACAATCTGATTCCCAAAATACCGAACCCGAACAACCTAAATCATAAACAGCTTTCTGGAGAGATTTGTCATGAAGGTAAGTATTATTGGCGGCGGCGGATTGGTCGGAAGCATGGCTGCTTATGCTCTTCAATTTGGCAGAGCCGCAAGCCATATCTGTATCATTGATGCCAACAAGGATGTTGCCCAAGGCGTAGCTTTAGATCTTCTACAAGGCTCCTGCCTCGTTGCAGATCAACGCATCACCGCAGGCACCATGGAAGATGTTTCCACCAGCAATATTATTGTGATCACCGCAGGCCTTCGTCGAAAACCCGATGAAAGCAGGCTCGATCTCATCAATCGTAATGTTGATCTTTTTCTCAATCTTTTGCAGCAGGCCAAAGCCGCTGGTATTAAAGAAAACACCCACCTTGTCGTGGTTAGCAACCCTGTAGATATTCTTACCTACCTTGCAGGTAAACTTTCAGGCCTTGATCCCAAACGCATCATGGGCCTGGGCACTGTTCTTGATACAGCTCGCTTCCGTAGCCATATTGCAAAGCGTCTTCAAGTTGCACCTACCCAAGTTCAAGCACTGCTTCTAGGCGAGCATGGCGATAGCATGGTGCCCATCTGGTCAAGCGCAACCGTGGCAGGTTTGCCTTTGGAACAATTCCCCGGCTGTAATCCTCAACTGATGAAGGATGCTTTTGAAGAAACAAAAACCGCAGGCGCAACCATGATCAAGCTGAAGGGCGGATCAGGTTTTGCTGTTGGGGTTTCCATTGCTGAAGTGGTGCAATCCATCATCCTTGACAGCAGGAAAATTCTGCCTGTAAGTTCATTGCAAAATGGCCTTTATGGTGTGCATGATGTTTGCCTAAGTGTTCCCACTGAAGTCGGGTGTGGCGGAGTTCGAAAACTTTTTGAACTTGCTTTAACACCCAAAGAAAGAATTGGTATTCAGCAATCGGGTAAACTTTTGCGCGAAATCATTGATCAAGTTGAAGCTCGCATTGGGAATCCCAATTCCGTTGCGATTGGCGCTTCTTCTCCTATTAACCCCCAAAGCAATCCACAGGGCAAGATTCTCCCCAGATCGGCCTGGCAACCCTCCCGGAAGTATTAACCATGGAAGATATTAAACTTATCGCGGCCCTTGTTTCCCTTGCACCAGGCTTCAACATTAGCATTGGTGGCGGCCTTGATATCACCCGCCTTGATGAAAATATTTTTTCCGTTACCTTTCCTGAGTCAGATGCCATGGATTCTGACATTAAGGAAAAGCGCTTCAAAGATGCTGAATCCGCAGCTAAGTTCTTTGAGCAAAAAAGACAAGCGCTTAAACTAGGCGATGACTTCTTGACCGAGGACGATGAAGAGTGAATGCCAAATCTCTCGATCTAAAACTGCAACGCATTCATGCCAACCCAAAGTTGAGTAAGGATTTTATTCTTGCAGATGCGAAAGATCCAGATATGGCGCTGGGCATTGCAGCTACTGGGAAGTCTCCGGAATCCCACCATGCAGAAACTAAGTATCGCAGCCTTTCTGAATTTCGCGATGTCATCACCCAGGTCGTTGAACAAAAACTTGTAGACATAATGCTGATGTCTGCAAGCACCGCGGAAGTGATGGCAATTCACAAGAATATTTTCGCCAACAGCCCCGTTACCCCTGCTGCCCGTGCCAATGATACCACCGATATCCATATCCTTCGTGGTGGTCAATCTGCAACCCAGCCTTCGCTTCCCTTTCGCACCGCAACGCTTGATCATATCCAGTGTGGCAAATGGAATTGCTCTCCGCTTGAAAGGCAAAAAGGTGTGAACCTTGGTCTTTACAGCATTACTTTTAATAATGATTCCAACCTCGATCGCAATGCGCTTGAAGAATATAAGAAGTTTCGCATCGATGCAGAGCAAAAAGGATTTCGCCACTTTTTAGAAATATTTGATCCCAATCGTGCAGGGGCGGTGGATCCAGAACAACTTCCTGGCTTTATCAATGATGCCATCGTGCGAACTTTGGGCGCAGTAACCTCTAAAGGTCGGCCAGTATTTTTGAAGATTGTTTATCATGGCCCCAAAGCTATGGAAGAACTTGTCCATTATGATCCACACCTTGTAGTGGGAATTCTGGGCGGCTCTGCAGGCACCACCTACGATGCATTCAAGCTTCTTTCCGAGGCCAAAAAGTATGGCGCCCGCGCTGCACTCTATGGTCGTAAAATCAACAACGCTGAACACCAGCTTTCGTTCATCCGCTATCTTAGGCTTCTAGCAGATGGTCAGATTTCCGCTGAAGAAGCAGTAAAAGCCTATCATGGTGATTTACAAAAATTAAACATCAAACCCCAAAGATCAATTGGAGACGACATGAAAATAACCACGGGTGTGATGAATTATTCCGGGTCAGGCACCACGATTAGTTTTCCCCAAAGCGCTGCGCAAAAAGAAGATGACCATGATTGCTCATGTAAAGGTGGCCCTAAGGCCTGCCCTTGTGATGCACCTGTTGCAGAAGTTAAAACAGCAACTCCCCCTGCGAAGGTTGAGAAAACCACTACGGTTGATTTTTCCAAGATGACTGCTGCAGAGAAAATGGCTTATCATCAACAACGCTGGACCCGTATACTGGGTTAATTCTTGTTATCCCTTTTATAACGGAGTAACTCACGATGGATTCCTATTGGTTTCTTTGCTTCATACCGTTGGCATATTTAATTTTTTCGAGAACGGGAAGCCAAGCAGTGGACTTGCGTCTGCAGCGGGTTGAAAGAAAATTGGATGCCATTATTAGCCATCTTGGCGTTGTTATGAATCCTGGGGTAGATGCCCAACTTTTAGAATTGGTCCGCGCAGGCAAAAAAATCGAAGCCATCAAACTTTATCGTGAAAGTACTGGCGTAGGGCTCAAGGAAGCCAAGGACTTTGTCGAAAGCCTTTAAATCCTACCATTCCACAAAACCTAGGAAAACATTATCGATATAAATTGCGCGGTCCGGAATAACAGTTCCTGCAGTGATTAGTGTATTATCGATAAAGCAATACGAACCCAAAGTAACTCCATCTTGAATCGTTGAACGGAAGACAACAGACCAATCTCCCACGATGATATTGCTGCCCAAAGTTGTGCCCAATGTGGTCGAACCAGTGCTGGTATCTTCACCACCATGTATGATTGAGTGGAATCCAAATTGATTGTTGTTGCCTGCAACAATGCCAGTGCCTTCAAGGGCGTGAGCCGTAAAATTATCAGCAATCTGGCTAATGGTACCAAATACAAATGGGGAACCCTCATCTGCACGAATAGAATCACGATTCCCCATAACCAGATTTAACTGTGCAAGAGAATTCGCCAAGGTCACATTTCCAATGATCCGATTGCGGAATGATGTTACTGCTTCACTTCCTGAGGAACCAATTGTAGGTAAAGATTCAATGGGATTAAAATCAGTTGCAGGATTCAAATTGATTCCCAGAAGGGCAAGAATTCCGCCTTGGAAATAAAGCTGATCATACCCTTCCGCAAGTTGAACATTCACATGAAGAACATCCTCCATGAAAGTTCGTTGACCAGCGGTAACGCTAGTGACTTTGCCCAGACTTGGGTCATCGGCCTCGGCTTGAGTTTGTATAAATGCCCCAGAATTCACTGCAATGCCCGAACGTATGGTAATTCCGGGTGCGACTTTCGCAAGATGCAGAACCATGGAATCTTCTTCAAGTATTGCACCATCAATGATGGAGTTAAATCCAACGAAAGTAGGCAACCCGCCAGCTTTGCCGATTTTGGCAGAACCTAAAACACTAGCCCCGTGTGCAATGATGACATTGTCCCCGATGGAAATACCATCTCCGCTGGAAACTATCCGTACATTATCCTGCAAATCGGAATCATCGCCGATAGTAATTGGGCCATTGGTTGCATCAAGGATAACAAAAGGAGCAATTAAGACTGCTCCTCCAATTTCAACGTTGCTTGGACGAATAAACTGAACAGTGGGATCAATATAGGTGTTGTTAAGTTGAACGGGGATGCGGACAGATCCAGCAGCCAGAACTCCGCCTTGAAAAGCAGTGTTATAGGCTGAAAAAGAACTAATTTCTGTGGCTGCACTATTCCAAATGCTAACTTCGGGAGCTCCCTCAGGCCCTGCAGCGGCAACGATGTCTTCGAATCCATCGTAGTTAACATCTGTCAGGCCAACAGTAACTCCGCCTGAAAATAGCTGATCAAAAGCAAAGAAGCTGCTTAGTAGTGTGGCATTACCACCGTTAAAAACTCGCACATTGGGGCTACCACCTGGCCCGGGGCCGGTGACAATTTCAGATTTTCCATTAAGATCCATATCCCCAACGGTTACAAAAACCCCGCCTGTGAATTGTTGCGGGTAAGCGAAAAAGCTTCCTAATTCGATGCCATCGGGTTGAAATATTTTAACATGCGGAGCGCCCCCCTGGCCTGTGCCTGTGATGATTTCATCGCCTGCTATACCATTATAATTTTCTGCAGCAACTGTAACGCCGCCGGTAAAACTTTGGTCGTAGGCAAAGAAGCTGCTTGTCAGAGAAGCCAAGCCGTTTTCAATATTGAAGATGCGAACATTAGGGCCACCACCTGCACCTGCGCTGACAACGATTTCAGAAAAACGATCGCTATCAAAGTTCCCTGCTGCAACAAAAACACCGCCACTAAAAGAGGGATCAAAGGCAAAGAAGCTGGTTAATAGTTTCAGTGTTTTGCCATCAAACACATTTACCTGAGGTCCGCCCCCTGGCCCTGCGCCGGTTATATAATCTGGAACACCATCTGCGGTAATATCTGCAACAGCAACCCGAACGCCCCCGGTGAAGGCTTCGTTGTAAGCAAAAAAGGAAGCAGTTTCTTGATTAGTTTCAGCATCAAAGATTCGCACATTCGGGCTACCACCAGCCCCTGCACCTGTAGCAATTATTGCCCCAGCCAATGCAATTCGATTTTCCAATGGTTCTAAACGGGGGGTGAATTTTAGAATAGTAAGGAGAATCCTATTTTAAAACTATGGGCGTAAGTATTTAAACAGTTCATCAATTTTAATTTGGCTTGCGCCGTGAGTAAAGTCAATTATTGTTTCGATGGTAATTTAAAAAACTTGGGTACGATTTTGCCTTAAATAACGGTTATGCTCAACGAAGAATTAAAACATATCTTTCAGCGCTGGAAGTGTAAGCGATGGTGGGCGAAAGCAAATGGGGCCCCTTCGACAAGCTCAGGGACCGGGTTACGGAGGCTCTCGCCCGTCATTCCCGCGTAGGCGGGAATCCATAGAAACAAAATGCAAAGAATGGATCCCCGCATTCGCGAGGATGACAAAGGGCCGGGGGCTGGAAAAAAGAAAAGTGCCACGGTAAAGCACGAACTAAGAAAATCGAAGCGTTTCTTCTTCCGTGCTTTTCCGTGTCATTCCGTGGCAAATGCTTTTCTTTGCTCTTCTTCTGCTTCCTTGGCGAAATCTTTAACCCTTGTTGAACTTCTGGATACGGCCTTGGCCTACCCATTCCAACACATAGAGATTACCCTTGGAATCTAAGGTCAAAGCATGGGGTGCTTTGAATTTTCCTGGATGCTTCGAAATATCATCCTTGATGCCAGAACCATCGCCCATCTGCGCTACGATTTTATCTTTCGCATCGATCACCGTTACGCGCGAACCAAGCTCAGGCACATAAAGATGCCCATCGTGCTGGTAGAAACAGCATGGTGTGCGAACCCCTTCCACCGTTCGCTTGTATTCCATCCCGAGGGAAAATACCTCAAGGCGATTGTTGCCACGGTCTGCAATATAAAGTTCGGGTTCCTTGTTAAGAGTGCTAACCCAAACACCATGGCAGGTGTTGAATTTTCCGTGGTCTTTGCCCGAGCCACCAATGGTCTTCAAATGCTTGAAGTTCTTATCGAATTGAAAAACCTTCTGGCTGCCATAACCATCCACGATGTAGATATCGCCATTGGGGGAAACAGCAACATCGGTGGGGTTTGTAAAATCCCACTTGATTGCTTTAGGGCCTTCTTGTGCGACATTACCGATCTCGAATAAGATCTTACCGTTCATGTCGGTCTTGTAGATTCGGGCGCCCAGCTTTTTACCATCTTTGCCCTTGGATACGTTTTCAGTCCAGTAAAGGAATTCGCCTTCGGGTTCTTTGCTCCAGTAAAGGCCGTGAGCGGTAGCGTTAAACTGTGCCTGATCGTAACCAATGCGCGAAGAAATATCCTTGCTCCAGGTTTCAAGAAGTGTGCCCTTGATATCGAAAATTGCAACGCATGGGTTGGTCGATCGCGAGGTGACAATGATGCGATCCTTGCTATCAACAACTACCGCACAGCCTAGGCCGAACTTCATGCCATCGGGAAGCTTGCCCCAGGTTGGGTCGACTTCCAACTTGAGAGAATTCTTGGGCTCATCCTTGTCGAGTGCCAGAAGGCCAGAGGTAGCAAGGGTAAAGGCTGCGCCTGCAGCGAGGAAATCTCTGCGGGTTTTGCGAACTGGGAAAAGGTATTCGTTGGAAAGCATGGTCGTTTGATCCTTTAAAATAGAGGTTGAATTAAACTTTCTTAAGCATGCTGACACGGCCGGTCGCGACCCACTCAGCAACATAGATATTACCCTTGGCATCGAAGCAGGCATCATGCGGATGTACAAACTTTCCTGCGACCCATTTTTTGCTATCGCCTCGAATCGCGCCTCCATCCTTGCCCGTGACTCTTTCTTTATCATCCCCAAGCACAGCCACCACTTCGTTCTTTTCATTAAGAAGGGTAACCCGCGCTTGAAGTTCGGGAATCAAAAGCAGGTTCTTATGGGTGTCAGCATTTGCAGGAAGCCCAAAGCCCTTGATGGTCTCGAGGTATTTTCCATCCATGGTGAAATATTGCAGAGTGTGGTTCGCACGATCGCAAACAACGATCGAAGGCTTTCTACCAGGGCGGTTATCAACCCAGATGCCATGGGGTGTATTGAACTTCCCTTCGCCCTTTCCCGCACCACCAAAGAAGGATTTCCAATTCCCATCCTTATCATAACGATGAGCTGCGAATGCGCCATAACCATCCACGAGCAGGAAGCCACCATCTTCAAGGAAGGCGAAGTTGGTGGGCATGAAGCGATCTCTGCCCCAAACTTTCATGGGCTTCGTATCTTCATCTTTTGCATAAAGGCCCGAATCCATGGGCGCATATTTCTGCCAAACGGTTTCTCCGGTAAGGCTCATCTTTGCGAAAGATTTGACTTGTTGATAGGCGCAAACATAAAGGTATTCCTGGCCGCCTTCTTCACGGATTTCGATACCATGCCCGCCCCCTTGAAACTGTTTGCCAAAGGCTCGGATGAATTTGCCTTCGGGATCAAACACAAATATCGAGGGATGATCTTTAAGGTTATCCCGGCCTTCGTGAATCACATAAAGGCAGCCTGCTTTATCGACTGCAACATTGTGCGTGGTTTGCCAAGAAAATTGGCTAGGCAGCTTGGCCCAATCGTGAATTACTTGGTACTTATGTTCGCCTGTGCCCACAATAAGGGGCTTGGAATCTGTTTTATCTTGTGCGCCAAGGATCATTGGTGCGTTGTAGGCAAGAGCTGCTGCGGAGAGTGCTGCGGTTGATTTCAGGAATTTTCTGCGTTGCATGGGAGAGATCCTTTGAAGGTCTTAGGGGAAGGCCAAGCGTGTAGCTTAAATTGAAGGGCTTCAAGGTGCAATCAGAAAATGGACTTCAGAGTTGGAAGCGTGAGCGACGGTTGGGAAAGAAGAAGCAGAAGAATTAGCCACGGACGAACACGGAAAAACACGGAATAAGACAGAAACAGAGACACGGAAAAGAATAGAGAAGAAAAGACATTTTTGCCACGGAATTTCACGGAAAAAAAACACTGCATTCGATTTGGGTTGATGAATGACTTCAAAGCCCATGGACTGCGTTCCATGGGACTGTTGGTTTTGAGTGCCGCGGGGTTCAAGAAGACCCACCCAGCGCAGTGGGTGGGCTTGGAAGATTATCTGTAAAAGCCCATGGACTGCGTTCCATGGGACTGTTGGAATTAGCCATGGACAAACATAGAAAAGAACCCCAACCTATTAAACGGCCAATGTTAATCCTATCTTGCTTTACGTTCTATAGGGCTTTATAATAGGCTTTTATTATAAATCTTTTTAAAATTGAAAATATATTTATGAACACAGATATTTCTGTAAAATCTTGCCCTTCAAAAGAAGAACTTGATAATTTTTTAAAGAAAACCATTGATAACCCCCAACGAATAAACTTCCTGACAGACCATATATCCAATTGCCCTAAATGCCAGGCGGAAGTCGCTTCTTCCAGTGAGGTTTCGGCTAGCACTACTTTGTTTTCTTTGAATGATCCTAAAATCGAAACACAGGTAAATCAGGAATTAAGCGTACCTACCCAAATCCTTGGCCAAAAAGCGGGCAATGTATCCAAAGACACCCAACCGGGTTCTGCAACCGAGATTTTAAAATCTGTGCATTCGGAAAATTACCCTGCGAAAATAGGTGATTTCATCATTCT
>Ga0208482_1000213_pt1 | contig 19573 bp, 20 predicted proteins | sample LakMenEpi26Sep10_FD_150737 | JGI IMG/M metagenome (GOLD analysis project Ga0208482, IMG submission 150737) | Freshwater microbial communities from Lake Mendota, WI - 26SEP2010 deep hole epilimnion (SPAdes) | ecosystem: Environmental > Aquatic > Freshwater > Lake > Epilimnion/Euphotic zone ... | reverse complement strand
ATCCAGCCCGATGTCATTGTGTGCCGTAGCGAACAAGCTCTGTCGGATGGATTGAAGCGCAAGATTTCTGGTCAATGCGACGTGCCGGTGCGTAACGTGATCAACGCAGCGGATGTCGGCAACATCTATGAACTCCCGCTCATCTTGCATGATGAAGGTCTTGACACCGTCGTGTGCGAGACGTTGCGCATCGATCGTGAAATCGACTTGAGCCCGTGGCAAGCGCTCGTCGCTCGTGTTGAAGCTGCAACCGCGCCAGTTCGTATCGGACTGATCGGGAAGTATGTTGACCTGCACGACGCCTATCTCTCGGTGGCAGAGTCTTTGCGACACGCGGGATTCCACCATGGCGCCAAGGTAGAGATTGTTTGGATTCAAGCCGAAGAGGTGGAAGGTCTTCTCGCAGACGATCGGATGACCACGCTGGATGGAATTGTGATTCCTGGTGGCTTTGGACCGCGTGGTATCGAGGGCAAGATTCGTGCTGCGGAGTATGCGCGAGAAAACAACGTGCCGTGCCTCGGGCTGTGTTTGGGAATGCAAGTAATGACCGTCGAGTTCGCCCGCCATGTGTTGTCGCTCACCGACGCGAATTCAACGGAATTCAATCCGGCGACGCCCCATCCGGTGATTGATCTGATGCATGATCAACGCGAGGTGACCGACAAAGGCGGCACGATGCGTCTTGGTGCCTACTACGCAGTGCTGCAGCCAGGCACGAAGGTGGCCAAGGCATACGGCGAGCCAGTGGTAAGCGAGCGGCACCGACATCGTTACGAGTTCAACTCTGCCTATCGGGCTCGGTTCGAAGAGGCCGGGTTTATCTGTAGCGGAACGTCACCGGACAAACGTCTCGTTGAGTTCATCGAGCTGGAGAATCATCCATTCTGGGTTGCCACTCAGGCGCACCCCGAGTTCAAGAGTCGCCCAGATCGTCCACATCCGTTGTTCCGCGAGCTCATCGGTGCTGCGCTTGCCAACCGTTCCCGCCGCAGTGCTGCAGGGGAACGAACGTCGGGTGCCGGCGCAGCTCAGGCGCGTTAGCGCACCATTTGATGATCAAACGCTCATCTGAGCCTGTCGACGGCTTTCGGTCGTCTCCGTTGCGAACAGTGCATAACTGGGCTGCGTGGTCGCTGGTTCGCGGGGATTTCATTGACCCCGACGGGGAGGCCTTCACGCGCACCTTTGTGCAGTCGCCTGGGGCCGTGGGGGTGGTTGCTTTGCGTGATGAGGCTGATCGTCGGGTCGTTTTCGTGCGCCAGTATCGGCCGACATTGCACCAGAAGACGTTGGAGATTCCGGCGGGAATGCGCGATCAAGTTGGCGAAGATTCGCTGGTCACCGCCCAGCGTGAACTTCGTGAAGAAGTAGGTCTTGAGGCGGACAATTGGCTACGACTTGGAATGCAGATTTCAGCCGTGGGCATAACGGATTCCACTGTTGAAGTGTTCCTGGCGCGGAATCTTCGGACAGTGCCACATGATCGTCACGGCCCAGAGGAACGTCACATGACAATTGAGGAGATTCCATTCGATGTTGCCATCCAGATGGTGCTTGATGGACGAATCCAAGATGCCAAGACTGTTACGGGCTTGTTGTTGACCGAGCGGTTGTTGCGCGGGGCGTAAATTGCGTGTCGCTTGAGCCTGCGGAGCGTTTTTTGGCGTGGTTACAGATTGAGCAAGGTCGTGCTGCGAAGACCATCGAGGCATATCGGCGTGATTTGCGCGAGTACGAAGACTGGTTGGCATCACGAGGTCGTACGTCTATGAGTGCTTCAAGCGCCGACGTCGAGTCGTTCGTAAGTCACCTTCGCAAGCATGGCAAAGCGGCGCGTTCTGTCGCTCGGCAGTTTGCTGCGGTGCGCATGCTGCACAAGTACCTGGCTATCGAGGGTGATCGCGCTGACGATCCGGCAGCTCTGGTCGACGGCGTGAAGGTTCCGAGCGGTCTACCGAAACCACTGCGCGAAGACGACGTGGAGCGACTGCTCAATTCCATTACCGGAGATGACTCGTTCGCCCGGCGTGACCGTGCGCTCGTCGAGTTTCTCTATGCAACCGGCGCCCGAATCTCCGAGGTCTGTGGCCTGTCACTTGCCGATCTTGATTTGGACGACTCTCTTGTGAGGCTGTTTGGCAAGGGAAGCAAGGAGCGCATCGTGCCCTTCGGTCGTAGCGCCCATCGTGCACTGACGGAGTGGCTGGAGGAAGGGGGGCGTGGGATGCTGGTTCCCAAGCGTTGGAAGTCCCGCGACTTTGCCGACGCCGTCTTCCTGGGTGTGCGCGGTACTCGGCTTACTCGACAAGCGGCATTCGGCATTGTGCGCAAGTATGCAGGCCTCGCCGGCATCAAGGATCATGTGTCTCCGCACACGTTGCGCCACTCCTGCGCCACTCACATGCTTGTCCATGGCGCCGATCTGCGCATCGTCCAAGAACTGCTTGGACATGCCTCGGTCAGCACGACGCAGGTGTATACCAAGGTTGATGACGAGCTCCTCGTCAGCGTTTACCGCGAGTCGCATCCACGAGCGACGCGAAAGTGAAGCCCGAAGGCTGATGTTGACGTGATTCACTCGTGGCACCTGTTCAAACGATTTGTTGGGGCGCTGACTGCAACAACGCTCACTGGCAGCGAGCGAAGTGAGGTGGCGTCTCTTCTGTTGCCAGGGGAGCACGAACTCTTCATCAAGCTCACGACGCCTGACCAGCGACATGCCATTCGGGTGTTGCGACGATTTGACGTGATTGCTCCCGACGCGCCCGTTGCGGCGCGCCGGGCCGCTTTGCTGCACGATATTGGAAAACTTGCTTCCAATCTCGGAACGCTGAAACGCGTTATCGCTTCTGTGGTTGGGATGCGATTGAAATCATTCCACACCTACCACCATCATGAACAGATCGGGTCAGACATGCTCACTGCTGCCGGTAGTGACCTTCACACAGTGGCGCTCGTGCGCGGCGATGACGATGCTGGATTCATTCGTGAGTTGCGTCGCGCCGACGAAATCTAACCTCGCAGCTCTTGCCTCGGATTGGGTCCGGATCCGGGCGAGACGCAGTAGCACCCGATGTCAGCGCGGCAACATTCCGATTGCGGCCTGCGCCCGTGCCAACGTCGCTGCGGCGACCGTCTCGGCACGTTCGTCGCCCCGACGGATGAGGCGGGCGAGTTCACCACGATCATTCATCAATTCGTGGTAACGCTCCCGTATTGGAGCAAGCATCGCCACGACGGCCGCGCCCGCATCCGCCTTCAGGGGCCCGTACTGCGTATAGCTCGACGCCACGGCTTCGGGTGTTCTGTCTGAAGCGGTAGCGAGAATCTCGAGCAGGTTGGCGATTCCCGGCTTCTCTTCGCGGTCATAGACGACATCGCTTCCGCTGTCTGTAACTGCACGCTTGAACTTCTTCTCGATGACGGTGGGTTCATCGAGAAGGAAGATGATGCCGGCGTCACTGCCCGACGATTTTGACATCTTCGACGCAGGATTCTGCAGGTCCATAACACGGGCCCCCGCCTTTGGGGTAACGGCCTTAGGGAGAACGAAGGTGTCGCCGAACCGATGATTGAAACGAATCGCAATGTCGCGGGTGATTTCGATGTGCTGGCGTTGGTCGTCCCCGACAGGCACCTCATTGGCGTCGTAGAGGAGGATGTCTGCTGCTTGCAATGCGGGATAGGTGAAGAGTCCTGCCGAAACGAAATCTGCCTCGCGTTTCGCAGCCTTGTCCTTGAACTGTGTCATGCGACTGAGTTCGCCGTATGAAACGGTGCACTCCATGATCCATGCCAGTTGTGAGTGCTGCGGTAGGTGGCTTTGTACGAACACCGTCGCTACCTCGGGATCAAGACCAACAGCAAACAACATCGCAGCCAGCGAGAGAGTTTGGTCGCCGAGTACACCAGGTGTATCAGTGACCGTCAGTGCGTGCAGATCCACGATGCCGTGAAAGACATCGTTCTCATGTTGGCCAGACACCCAGTTGCGCAAGGCGCCGAGATAGTTGCCGAGGTGCACATCGCCCGTCGGTTGAATACACGACAGAACACGAGCCACAATCCCAAGTTACTCGCGAACGCACGGGTACTCTCGTACGAGTGGCGTACGCAGTATCGACCCCCGTCTATGAGGGGCCTTTCGACTTACTTCTGCACCTCATTCTGCAAGAAGAGGTGGACATCCATTTGGTCTCGCTATCGCGGATTGTCGAGGCCTACCTCGCCGAACTGGAAAAGATGAAGTCACTCGACCTTGAGGTCGCGACTGAATTCCTGCTCATTGCTGCCACTCTCATTGATCTAAAGACGCGCCGCCTCCTTCCCTCAAGTGACGACGGCGAACTTGATGAGGAACTTGCACTGTGGGAGGAGAGAGACCTCCTGTTGGCGCGATTGCTGGATTGCAAGACGTTCAAGGACGTCGCCACCGTGATGCACGATCTCATCGAACGCGCCGAATTGGCGCATCCGCGCATGGCGGGGCCGGACGAGCGCTTTGAGTCGTTGTTGCCTGACCTTCTTGAAGGTGTAACCCCGGCGCGTGTACGGCGAGCGTTTCTGCGGGCCACCGAGCCGAAGGCTCCCGTGTCGATTGACCTGTACCACGTGGCACCGATCCGAGTCAGCGTCGCTGATGCTTTGGAAGAGCTCGTACGAGTGCTACCTGAGCGAGGCAGCGTCACATTCCGTGAACTGGTGGCGGGAATCGCCGATCGAATTGAGGTTGTGGTGCGGTTCCTTGCGATTCTCGAGCTGTTTAAGCAGGGACGAGTTGACTTGGCGCAGGCCGAGCGATTCGGAGATATCTCCGTGCAGTGGAATCCAGACGCCGTGATTGACGGTCTCGGCGCAATTGACAGTTACGACGGCTGAGAGGAGCGACATGACGAAGGTGACAACAGGCGAAATTGACCCCGACATCGTGAAGGCGCTCGAGGCAATCTTGCTCGTGGCGGTGGAGCCCGTGACGGTGAAACTGCTTGCCCAAGTGCTTGAACAACCCACCTCGGTGGTTGAGGTGCTTTGCAATCGTCTGGCGGCCTCATATGACGAAGCCGGCCACGGCTTCCAACTTGTCCAGGTGGCGGGTGGATTCCGATTGCAAAGTCGACCGGAGGTCTCTGCCTATGTGGAGCGGTTCATTCTGGATGGTCAACAAGCACGCATCTCTTCGGCAGCGCTCGAGACGCTGGCGATCATTGCGTACAAGCAGCCGATCTCACGCACGCAAATTGCCTCGATTCGTGGTGTCGACCCAGAGTCCGTGCTGCGAACACTGCAAGCCCGTGGCTACATCACCGAGGCATCACGTGATGATGGACCTGGACTTGCCGTCATGTACGGGACAACGCCGCTCTTCTTGGAGCGACTTGGGTTGAACTCACTGGCCGATCTTCCGCCGATCAGCGACTTTGTGCCCGATGCTGGCGTCGTTGAGGCACTGGAAGCAGGATTGCGAGTGGTGCCCGACACGACGACGACGTGAGCGAGGAGCCCGCGTCAGGGGAGCGCCTGCAGAAGGTGCTCGCACAGCGTGGATTTGGTAGCCGTCGCGTCTGTGAGGAATTGATTGCCGCGGGTCGTGTGACCGTCAATGGCGAGGTGGCCGAACTCGGACGAAGAGTCGATGTCAATGTTGATGCCATTGAAGTTGACCATGTGCCTGTCGGGGTGCGGCCCGATCTTGTGTATTACCTGCTGCACAAGCCGTACAACGTGATTACGACTGCAAAGGACACGCATGATCGAGTGACGGTGGTTGAGCTCGTGCCGGCGGAACCACGAGTGCATCCCGTGGGTCGACTCGATCTCGACTCAGAGGGACTCATCATCTTGACCAATGATGGTGACCTCACGCATCGGCTGACCCACCCGAGTTTTGGCGTAGAGAAGGAATACCTCGTGCATGTTCGCAGCGGCCCCGACGGTGTGCCTGAATCAGCATTGAGCAAGTTGCGCAAAGGCGTTGAGCTGGAGGACGGCGTGACCGCACCTGCAAAAGTTGGACAAGTACAGCCGGGCGTTTTGCGAATCGCGATTCATGAGGGTCGTCATCGGCAGGTGAGAAGAATGTGTGACGCTGTGGGCAATGAGGTCAATCGACTGGTGCGAACTCGGATTGGGCCGATTACCGATACTGCGCTCGCACCCGGTGAGTGGCGCCACCTCACCGTGGAAGAGGTGCGCGCTCTCGCCGTACGCTGAACGCTCGTGACGCGGCGTGCAAATGTGCTTGGTCTAGGGCTCATCGGGGGATCTGTTGCCGCCGCACTGCGCGCGCAGGGCTGGCATGTCTCCGGGGTTGACGAAGACCAACAGCGGGAGTCTGACGCAGTGGCGAAAGGGTTGATCGACGCCCGTGGCGTCGATCAGACGGCCGCAGTTTCGTTCGTGGCAACGCCCGTCTCCACCATTGCCGCCGGTGTTCGACGGATGCTTGAGTCGACACGTGGCGTGGTCACTGATGTCGGCTCGGTAAAGGCGCCGATTGCTGAGGCAATCACCAGCCCGAGGTTCGTCGGCGGACATCCAATGGCGGGAAGCGAACTACAAGGTCTCGATGGAGCAGATGCCGAGTTGTTCCGTGGCGCGGTATGGGTCTTGTGTCCAACTGAATCGACAAGCGATGAGTCGTTCGAGGTGGTGGCTGCTTTGGTACGTGAGCTTGGGGGTGACGTACTTGCCATCCCAGCGCGTCGCCACGACGAATTGGTGGCCGTGACAAGTCATCTTCCACATCTCGCTGCGGCAACGCTGTTGTCGCTGGCCCGCTCGCGTGCCGACGATCACGCCGCAGTCATGCGTCTGGCGGCAGGAGGCTTTCGCGACATGACTCGTGTCGCGAGCGGACACCCAGCCATCTGGCTCGACATCTGCCGTGAGAACCAGTCGGCAATCGTGGATGCCATTGACGCAATGATCGAGGGCCTGTCGGAGATGCGAAAGGTTGTCGATGAAACAGATTCTGCAGCTCTGCTGTCGAGACTGAGCGAGGCCCGAGCGGTTCGTGCGAACCTCCCAGGTCGCGTTCGAGAACTTGCGGAGGTGGCGGAAGTTCGAATTCCGATTCCCGACCGAGCAGGCGCGGCTGCCGAAGTGTTCACACTGGCAGCCGAACTGGGTGTAAACACCGCGAACTTTGAGGTGAGCCACTCAGTAGAGGGTGATCGAGGGATTCTCATCATGGTGGTTGACGCAGAAAGCGTTGATGTGTTCCGAGGTGGTCTCTTGGCTCGCGGGTTTAGACCAGTTGTCGCACGGGTTGCCTAGTCGGTGGTGACGAGGGGCTTCGCACCGGCGCTCGCGCCATTGAGCGGCTCGGTGACGGTTCCAGGCTCAAAGTCGGAGAGCAATCGTGCGTTGGTATGCGCCTCTCTTGCCAACGGAGAGAGTCGTCTGCATGGAGTCGCTGACGGAGATGACACAGAACGAATGTTGGCGGCGGTAGCGCTGCTCGGGGCAGAGGTCGACTCCAAAGACCGAATGGTGCGTGTCCGGGGTCCGATTGATCGATCCTCGACAGCAAGCGTCGTGCTCGATGCGGGGTTGGCAGGCACGACGTCGAGATTCTTGACGGCAGTGGCGGCTCTCCGTCGAGGCCGCACCACGGTGACGGGTGAGGCAGGGCTGCAGGCGCGACCGATGGGTGAACTGCACCGACTCGTGCGCGAACTCGGCGCAGTGCTCGAGTCTTCGCGCGAAGGATTCTTGCCGGTCTCCGTGCAAGGTATCGAGAGAGACCATGTTCAACGTGGCAGCAGTGAGCGCGTGTTGACCGCACGCGGGGACGTGTCTAGTCAGTTCATCTCGGCCGTGATGATGGTTGCGCCCCTGCTGGGCGGAGTGCGAATACGCATTGATGGAGACGTCGTGTCTCGTGACTATCTGGAGATGACATCCTCCGTCATGCAGGCGTTTGGTGCGACGGTAGATGTAGGTAAGAACGAGATTCACGTTTGGGATGGGGAGTATCGAGCAACGGAGTTCTTTGTGGATGCCGATTGGTCCTCAGCAAGTTACGCGTTCGCGGCAGCTGCTATCGCTGGAGGATCCGTGCGGGTGCCTCATTTACGAATGGAATCGTCACAGCCCGAAGCCGGATTCGTCGGAGTGCTTGAAGCTGTCGGTTGTTCGGTTCGAGACCTTGGCGGCGAGCAAGGCGTGGTGGTGTCGCGCGACCCAAGCGTTGGTCTGCGTGGCGCAGAGTTTGACATGGCGTCAATGAGCGATCTCGTGCCAACGCTTGCAGTGATAGCCGCATGCGCGGAGACGCCGACAGTGATTCGTGGAGTCGGTTTCATTCGCGCAAAGGAGAGCGACCGGTTGGGTGACCTTGCGGCAGAGTTGCAACAGTGTGGGGCGAAGGTGGCGGTGTTGCCCGACGGACTTCGCATCGAGCCAAATGGGTTGCGCACTGCAGTGATATCGCCGCATGATGATCACCGCTTGGCGATGTCGCTCTCGTTGCTCGGGTTGCGCACCTCCGGAATCACCGTGAAGGATCACGCCGTGGTGAGCAAGTCGTGGCCCCACTTCTGGACGGCGATGTCGACTGGTCTTGGCGTAGGTCTCGTCGAGTCGTTGTAACACCCGATACCGGTACGACAACTAGAGACGGGCGATATCGAGCACCCGCCGCTTCGCAGCGAACCGTGGTGCGGCGTACCCCGAGCGTTCCAGCATCCGTACTACTTGCCAGCGCTGGCCCTCATAAACGGAGAGCGCCACCACCATCTCTTCGTCGGTGCCCCGCGCACGGCCATTGAGTGCCCATGCCACGGTGTTCTTGACGTGGAAATCACCGATGGGGAGGGCGTCTGGATCACCATGAGACACACCGACCGCTACAGCGGCCGTCCAAATACCAATGCCAGGCAGCCGCATCAGTGCATCACGTGCCGCAGACCCGTCCAGCTCGCGGGTTCGCTCGATGTAGGAGGCATGGCGCGCAGCGGTGACGAGGGCGCGAGCGCGCTGCTGCTCGATGCCGAGACGGTGAAACTCCCATGACGGGATGGCGTTGAGACGCTCCGGAGTTGGCGGTAAGCGCAGATTGAGAGGACCGGGGGCGAGTTCTCCGTAGGTGTGACAGAGCCTTGACCACTGTGCAAGAGCCTGTGCGGCGGTGATTCGCTGGCCGAGGATGGCTGGAAGCAACTCGTGATAGGGCGTATCCGACGCCGGAAGACACAGAGAGCCACAGTGGCGTAGGGCCGCCTCTACGGCTCGGTGTTGCGGTGTCACGATCGGTAATGCCAGTGCTGTGCCGTGTTGGGCGGTGAGACGATCTACTCGTTCGAGCATCCACACGGCGCCAGCACCCCATGCGTGGCTCGTGATGTGGCCAGCGTGGTCGATGTGAATCCGGATTGCCGCTGGCCCAGACGGCGTCAGTGTGGCCCGCTCAATGCGCGCAGCGGGGGAGCCACGGTGTGCCGAAAGCGTGATTCGAGTAGTCGGGTCATGCGCGCCGTTGCGCAGGAGTGCGAGATCGTAGGTGCGACGCACGACAACACGACTGTAGGCGTCGGGTACAACGGAGTGCAGTATCTGTGGCTCTCGCTGAGTCTGACTCACCGACTAGATTCTTCGCATTAGGAGACGGAGGCTCTAGGTGGCAGCACGCGAGATCATGACATGGGACTCATTTGGGGTGGCGAGCAGAGAGCTCGCCACGCAGATTGCCAAGTCCGGCTACGAGCCAGACATCATCTTGGCGATTGCCCGCGGGGGACTTCTTGCAGCGGGTGCCCTTGGTTACGCGCTCTCCGTGAAGAACACCTACACGTTGAATGTCGAGTTCTATACCGGCGTAGATGAGCGTCTCGCTGTGCCGATCATGTTGCCCCCGGTGCCATCGCTTGTTGATCTGCGTGAGTCGAGAGTGCTCATCGTCGATGACGTTGCCGACACAGGCCACACTCTGAAGCTGGTGAACGAATTCTGTGGAGGCCAAGTCAAGGAGTCGAAAATCGCCGTTCTCTACGAGAAGTCGACGTCTGTGGTGAAGTGCGATTTCGTTTGGAAACGCACCGATGAATGGATCAACTTCCCATGGAGCGACAAAGAACCAGTTGCAAAGCGTGAGTGGAGCGTCAAGGACGCCTGACCCCTCGGGTTACGGCAGCGAGATTTCTCGGTTTAGAAACTCATTCGTCGTGATATCTTCCGCCATGAGATCGGGCACGTCAATGCCTTGCGCACGCAAGATGGGAATGGCCGTTGCTAGAAAATCGTCGATGCGCGGAGACTCAAAGTCGCCGAACGTCGAAGTGTCCCCATTGGCAACGATGCCGAGTTGCTTCATCGTCTCGACTGCGTAGCTCGTAAGTGACTCGTCTTGGGTCCAGTAGGTGTCGAATTGCGTCACTGCGTCAATGATGATCGCATTCGTACGCGCCGGATCAGCCATGTAGTCAATCTGCGCCTGCTGCATCATCGGTACAAGTAGCTTCAGGCACTCTCGGAGTTCATCCAGGCGAAGTTTGTTGATGGCGAGATTCTGTGGATACGAAGTCCAACCTGTGTCGTGCAGCAATTGGTATGCAACGTTGATGGGACCGGAATCCAGCGTGGCGTATCGATGTGGTTCGCTCGTCGCGAAGCCCTGGTGCGCAACATCATCGGTCGAGAGGAGCAGGTTGCCCTTGTAGTTGCCATCGACCTTCTCGGATGGCACGATGCCATCGTTTACGAGAAAGCGCATGAACGGCCGGTCGCCAAAGACACTGATGGCGGGCACTTGGGTTGCAATCTCCGAAATTGTTTTGACCGCCGGGTGATTGTCGGCATTCCACAGGATTACTTGCGGGTTGATCGTGAGTGCGTTGAAGACGGCGAGCGTTGGAGTTTCCGCCTGTCTCGCAAGCGCTACGTCGGTACCGACGTAGCCGAACGTGATGTTGTTATCGAGGAACATCTCGGTGACAACCGGTGACTCGATGAACGGTCCGCCCGCGCGAATCTCAATGTCAATGCCAGTGTCTTCACCTTGAAAGACGAGCGAAGCCGTCGTGGTTCCACCGACGGCATCTATCTCGTAGTCAGATCCCAACAGTTCGTAGATGCCGCCATGTTCGGCTTGGGGGAACCAGTCGGTCTGGATCACTATGCGTGTGGGGCACGTTGATGCGAGATCGATCGGTTCTGCGGTTGATTCACCCGATGCGGCATTGATACCGTCGGGAACGGCCGTTGTATCAACAGCATCATCTGCTGCGCTGCCGCATGAGGCAAACAGCAGGGCGCCAACAGCTAGTGCGACTGTGTATCGCCGTATCAAGGTTGGTTCCATGGGTCCACGACGAGTTTACGGAGCGCTCCAGCAGCAGCAAAGAACAGGAGGCCGATGAGCGATGCAACCATGGCGGTGACGAACATGGGACCCGATCGAGTATCGAGGAAGAAGTAGTTGATCAGTCGACCAAGGCCTGGTTCGCCACGGGTGAAGAAGAAGTCACCGACGATTGAGCCGATGACAGCAAGACCTGCGCTGATGCGCAAGCCGGCAAAGAACGACGGCAAGGCAGCAGGAATCCAGAGTTCACGCAACACCTCTACGTTGCTGGCCCTCCTCAGCACAAACAAGTCGCGCAACGGCTGGGGGATCGACCGGACGCCGAAGAGCACGTTGCTGGCAATTGGAAAGAGGGCGACGATAACGGTCACGAAGACACGCGCACCAAATGAAGGCCCGAGAATTCGCACGATGATTGGCGTCAGCACAATGACAGGGGTGACTTGTAGGGCAATGAGCCAAGGCCATACCGCACGTTCCGCTGAACGTGTTGAGGCCATGAAGAGCCCCAACAAGCTGCCAACAATCACCGCAATCACTAGCCCAACGAAAGCGGTTGCCACGGAGATACCCGTAGCGATACTGATCCTCTCAATGGTGCGGTCATTGAGTCCCTCAAAGAGTCGATGAGGTGGTGGAACAATGAGCGCTGACCCGTCGTTGGTGGCGAAGTTTCTGTCGAGCGAATAGGCAAGGGCGTACCAGCCACCGATGAACGTGGCGAGGCTGATGACCGGCGCGAAACGGTTTCTCATCGCTCGTCTCGGGTCCAGGCGGTGTCGCGGAGTGAGGTTGTGTCGGCCTGCAATGTCGTGGCGACCCTCCCGCAAATCTCACCAAAGACGGGTTCGTAGCGGAGCATGGCGGTGCGTGGTCGTGGAAGGGTGGACCTCGTTTCGGCAACGAAACCTTGAGAAGCGCCAGACATCGTGATGATGCGATCGGCGAGATACACAGCTTCGTCAATCGCATGGGTAACCATCACCAATGAAAAAGGTGCAGCAGCATGCAGAGACAGCAATTCGTCATGCAAGTGCTGCCGCGTCAATTGGTCAAGGGCGCCGAAAGGTTCGTCGGCGAGGATCACCGTCGGGCGCATGGCGAGCGTGCGGACGAGTGAGAGACGCATCTTCATGCCGCCAGATAACTGGTGAGGCCATTTGTTGCGGTGCGAAGCCAGGCCAGCCGTGTGCAGCAACGCGTCAACAAAATCGTAATCGTCTTGAGCTGCTAGGAGCCGCGCGTTGTCTTGCACTCGGCGCCAGGGCAACAGGGCTGGATCTTGAAACACGAATCCAATCGTCTGGTTGTCGCTGCTCACAGACCCAGCTGTCGGGTCAAGCAAACCAGCTGCAATTCGCAAGAGCGTGGATTTACCGCAACCGCTCGGACCAACGATTGCCACAATCTCACCTGGCGTAACGCCAAGAGACACATCGTCAAGGACCGGTATGCCTTGAAACGAATGCGATACCGAACGAAGCTGTAGTGAGAGCGTCATCGAGTTATCGCCACAAATTGCGTTGACGAATCACTTTCTGTAGCAGAGTGACCTCATCGGTCATGATGCCGTCTACGCCAAGGTCGAGCAGGTGATTCATCTCAGCAGCGTCATCGATGGTCCACACGTGAACCTGCAGTCCAGCTGCATGAGCTCCGTCAACGAAGCTCTGCGTGATGATGCGCAGAGGCCCTTGTCGTATGGGCACTTGTGCTGCGAGCGGTACGGCTGCACCTCGAAAACTGGGCGTTCGACCAACCCACGTGCCGAGTCGAACCTTTGCGACATCGCGGGGCCCCATGCTTGTGCAGATTCGTGGACCAAACTCTTTGCGAACCGCGTCGAGCCGTGCATCACTGAACGATCCGATGCAGACGCGCTCGAACATGTCTCCGCGACGCAAACGTTCGAGCAGGTAGGGCAGTGCATGGTCGCTCTTGCAATCGATGTTGAATTTTGCGTCTGGCCATGTGCTGAGCAGCTCATCGAGCCGTGGGATGGGCTCACGACCTGACACTCTGGCTTGCGCAATCTCCGCTGCAGTGAGGTCGCGAATGTTGCCCGGACGCCCACAGGTGCGCTGCAGGTCGGAGTCGTGGAAGGCGAACAGTACGCCATCGCGGGATGCGTGTACGTCAGTCTCCATGTAGCGATACCCAAGCTGATAGGCATTGTCGAACGCCGGCAACGTGTTCTCGGGATATTCGCTGGCACCGCCCTGATGGGCAAAGGCAATAGGCGTCGGGCCAGCAAGGAACGGATGCGACATCGCAGCGCTAAATCGAGCGGCCTGCGTTTGCCCAATACTCGTCTTTGAGCAGGCGCTTGTAGAGCTTGCCGGTCGGATGACGCGGCAATTCGGGCCGGAAGTCGACGGAACGGGGGCACTTGATGTCTGCGAGGTGCGAGCGACAATACGCAATGAGCTCTTTCGAGAGAGCATCCGCCTCCGCGGCAGATGCTGGCATGGTCACGGGCTGTACGACCGCTTTCACTTCTTCGCCAAACTCCTCGTTGGGTACTCCGAAGACGGCGACGTCGACCACTTTTGGATGTGTCACGAGAAGGTTCTCGCTCTCCTGCGGATAGATGTTGACGCCGCCAGAGATAATCATGAACGCTTTTCGGTCGGTGAGATAGAGGAACTTGTCGGCGTCCACATAGCCAATGTCACCGAGAGTGCTCCAGCCACGCCCCTTGGGATCGCGCGACGACTTGGTTTTCTCTGGGTCGTTGTGATACTCAAAAACCGCTGGGCTCTCAAAAAATACGGTGCCTGTTTCTCCTGTGGGAACCTCGTTTCCTTCCTCGTCAAGGATGTGAAGGATTCCCGAGATTGCTTGACCGACGGTGCCTGGGTGTGCCAGCCATTGCTCGGAATTGCAGTAGACGAAGCCGTTACCTTCCGTGCCGGCGTAGTACTCGTGGATAATCGGCCCCCACCAGTCGATCATCTTTCGCTTGACTTCAACCGGGCATGGAGCTGCTGCGTGGATGACGGTCTTCAGCGATGAGACGTCAAACGTGTTGCGAGTCTCCTCTGGAAGTTTCAGCATGCGAACAAACATCGTTGGCACCACTTGTGTGTGTGAAACCTGATACTTCGGAATTGCCGCCAAGTATTCTTCGGCGTCGAAGTGCTCCATGATGATGGTGGTGCCTCCCAGGCGGTGCACCGCCATGTTGAAGCGCAAAGGTGCCGCGTGATACAGCGGAGCAGGTGAGAGGTAGCGGGTCGACTCGTTGAACCCGAAGACGAATTGGGCCAGCATCAACAATGCAGGTGGTGTACCGAGTGGCTCAGGCTTGTAGACGAATGCAACACCCTTGGGTCTGCCCGTCGTGCCGCTCGAATACAGCATGTCGGTGCCTTCAAATCGTTCTGCGAGTGGTGTTGAAGGTTGTGCCGCCACGGTCGCCTCGTATGAGTCGTACTGGGCTGTTGTCCCATCGAGCATGAATCGGGCCGTCAACTTTGGAGTGGAAGCGACTACTTCCTCAGCCTGCTCGGCTTTGTGTTTCGAGGTGATAAACACCTTGGCATCGCAGTCGTTGATGATGTACGCGAGCTCTTCCGTGGTGAGACGACTTGAACAGCAGGTGTACACGATTCCGGCATAGTGACAGCCCCAGACGACTTCAAAGAATCGAGGGTGATTCTCCAGACAGATTGCGACATGGTCACCTGGCTTCAAGCCGAGGTTGCGAAGGACGTGACTCACTCGGTTGGCTCCGGCATCGAGCTCGCCGTAGGTGAGGGTGATGCCACTGCCAGCCATCACGATGGCAGGGTGGTTGGGGGCTGTTTCGGCAACTTTTCCAGGGAACATGGTGACCCCGAAGGTAGCGCACCGTGTACCCTCACCTTTATGCCCAATGAGACCTTGAGTACCGCAGTTCCGACGTCGAGCGACGAAAAGCATGTGATTGACCTGGTTGACGATTTGTTGGCGTCCTGTCCGCCGAAGACCACCGACGCGGTGGCTTTTCTGGGCAAGCAGTTCGATCTCGGCCTCGCATGGGTGAACTTCCCACAGGGTCATGGCGGACTAGGGATTTCGCCGAAGTATCAAAAGATCGTCAATGAGCGAGTTGCTGCGGCGGGTGGACCGAACCCGTACCTGCGCAACCCCATTGGCTATGGCATGTGCGGCCCGACGGTTGTCGAATGGGGAAGCGACGAACAGAAGCGTCGCTATCTGCGCCCGTTGTTTACTGGAGAAGAGATCTGGTGTCAGTTGTTCTCTGAACCGGGTTCAGGGTCGGACTTTGCAGGTCTTTCGGGTAAGGCCATTCGTGACGGTGATGAATGGGTGGTCAATGCGCAGAAGGTGTGGACCACCTTGGCGCATGTGTCGCGCTACGGCTTGCTCGTGGTGCGCACGGATCCCGAAGCCGTGAAACATTCCGGATTGACCGCGATGGTGGTCGACATGAAGGCCCCTGGCGTCGAGGTTCGTCCCCTTCGGCAGATGACAGGCGAGGCGGAATTCAATGAAGTCTTCTTCACTGACGCGCGAGTGCCTGCTCACGAGACGCTCGGTAAGCCCGGAGACGGATGGCGAGTGTCGCTCACAACGTTGATGAACGAGCGAGTTGCCATCGGCGGAATCATCCCGCCAAAGGCATCCGGTCCAATCCGTGAGGCGCTCAAGTTGTGGTCGAAGCTTCCACTAGAAGGTAGGTCATCAGCAACTCGTGATGATCTGATGAAGCTGTACATCCGTGCTGAGTTGCTGCGTCTCACCAACATTCGCGCAGCGCAGAATCGCAAAGTTGGTGCTCCGGGACCGGAGGGTTCAATCGGAAAGATGGCGAGCGCCGATCTCAATAAGGACACCTACGCCTTTTGTATGCATCTGCTCGGGGCGCAAGCCATGCTCTATGGCGACTACAGCATGACGAGGCCCGACACCGCAATGGGGCCGACTGATGTTCTGCAGAAGGCGTTCCTTCGTGCGCGTGCCAACAGCATCGAGGGTGGTACCAGCGAAGTGATGCGCAACATTCTTGGTGAGCGAGTGCTCGGACTGCCGGGTGATGTGCGTGTCGATCGCGGTGTGCCGTGGAGCAAGGTGCCGCGCAACTAGGCGTTCAGAGTGCGGCCAGCACCGCGCTTGCCGAGAGCAAACGATCGTCATACTTTGCGCGTGCGACTGCCGGTGTTCCACACATCGTGGCAATCGCAGCATCCATCGCAGACTGGAGCTCGCGAATGTGTCGCGGTGGCGGAAAGTATTCGTCTTCGTCGACGGCTCGAATCTCCTGCACACCGTTACGCGGTTCGAGTCGATCAATAACAGCCAGAACGAGTTCTTCCGGGGCTGAGGCACCTGCAGTGACACCGACACTGCCATGCAGATCGTTCGGAACCTCATCTGCCGTGTTGACACGTAGCACGCGCTTACAGCCGACATCTGCGGCCAACCGTTCAAGCGCTCGCGTGTTGCTGGAGTTTTCCGACCCGATCACGATCATGGTGTCCACTGCGGAGGCAATCTTGGTGAGTGATGCCTGACGATTCGTGGTGGCGAAACACAGATCGCTTCGACCCGGCGTCCACACTGATGGAAACTTTTCTTTGACCGCATCGGCGACGCCTTCCCATTCACGATGAGAGAGCGTCGTCTGAGCTAGCAGTGCGACTGGCTCATCAAAGAGTGGCAACTCGCGAACCTGCGCCTCGGTCTCGACCAGTGAGATAGACCGCGGAGCAACCGCCATGGTCCCGACCGCTTCTTCGTGACCTTCGTGGCCTACGTACACGATGCGGTAACCCTTTCCGGCCCGGGTGCGCACTTCGTGGTGAACCTTGGTAACCAGAGGGCAGACAGAGTCAACCATGTAGCTGCCGCGCGTCTTGGCAGTGTTGACTACCTCGGGTGCAGAGCCATGTGCCGACAACATGATCGGCTTTCCCTGAGGTGCTTGGCTGATGTCGTCGATGAAGATGACACCACGACTCGTAAAGCGCTCGACGACGATCTTGTTATGCACAATCTCGTGGTAGCAGTACACGGGAGCATCAAACGTTCGCACCATCCAGGCGAGCGCCTTGATTGCCATCTCGACTCCAGCACAGAATCCGCGGGGCGCTGCAAGCAAAACGTGATCGACGTTCACAGGCTGATCTGCATCAAACGTGTGGTGCCCATCACTGACCAACGGTATCGCTCCCGCCTCTCAGTAGCCTGCACCAAGTGAATATGACCGACGCCCGCAAGAGCGTCGTCATCGTGGGTCGACCCAACGTCGGCAAGAGCACGCTTTTCAATCGGTTTCTCGGTGAGCAAGCCGCAATCGTTGAAGACAAACCCGGTGTGACTCGTGACCGCCATACACGAGAAGTGGAGTGGTGTGGTCACTTCTTCAATGTGATTGACACAGGGGGCTGGATGCCAGGGGGTACCGCGCTCGATTCCAAAGTCAGTCGTCAAGTGGAGGCTGCCGCTCGCGAGGCAGACCTCGTGCTCTTTCTCGTGGATGCAACGAATGGCCTTGTTGATGACGATGAATCAATCGCAGCGTGGTTGCGTACGACCGGGCGGCCGATACTGCTCGTTGCGAACAAGGTGGATGGCCCAAACGCAGAAACAGATCTCTGGCAGTTTCTTTCCCTTGGTCTTGGCGACGCGGTGCCGGTTTCAGCCATCCATGGTCGCAAGTCAGGCGACTTACTCGATGCAATTGTCGATGCGCTCGAACTTGGCGCTGAGACGGCACCAGAGCCTGGAGTCTTCGTGCGTGATCCAGAGACAAAGGAACCTCGTGTCGCCATCGTCGGGCGTCCGAATGTTGGGAAGAGCACGCTGTTCAATCGACTGGTGGGAGAAGAACGTTCAATCGTCCACGACTTATCGGGTACCACCAGGGACGCGATTGACACTCGCGTGGAAACACCTGACGGCCCAATCGTGTTCGTTGATACTGCGGGAATGCGCCGCCGCAGCAAAGTGGAGCGTGGAACAGAGTATTACTCGATCATTCGAGCGTTACGAGCGGTTGATGAGAGCGATATTGCGCTGCTCGTCATCGATGCAACCGAAGGTGTCACGAGTCAAGACCAGCGACTGGCTGAACGCATTGATGCCAGTGGTTGCCCGATTGTCGTGGTGCTCAACAAATGGGAACTCTTGGATGCGGAGCGACGAGAGCAGGTGGAGATTGAACTGAGTCGACGGCTCTACTTCATCGGCGATTCTCCAATCGTTCGTCTCTCGGCGCTGACTGGCAAGAACGTTCACCGTCTCCAGCCTCTGCTTATCGATGCCATTGGCAACTATCACCGGCGTGTACCAACTCGTGACGTCAATCGTGTTCTGGCCGCTGCGCAACAGCAACAGCCTCCTGGGCAGGGCGCACGAGTGTTGTACGCATTGCAGGGTGCAGTTGATCCGCCGACGTTCACGCTGTTTGTCAACCGGGAACTTCCGCAGTCCTATCTTCGCTATCTCGAGCGTTCGATTCGGGAGGCATTTGAGTTCGGGTCGACGCCAATCAAGCTGCGCGTGCGGACACGTTCGGAGCAGGGATAGGGCGAATTCGATCGTCATGCCGTGGTGCGAACCCTGTTCCCGCTATTTCGCTCCGTCCGCACTTTCAACTGAGGGTAAATGTCCAGCGTGTGGCCGTCTAATCGACTTGCCAGATTCGGCGCAGGGAGGTGCATCACCATCGCTCAAGCAGTTGTCGAACATGAGCGGAGAGAAGGCACCGTGGCACTTCAAGTTGCTGATGGCGATGCTGGTGTTGTATCTCGGCTGGCGGATCATCGCACCATTTGTAGACTGACGACGCCGTAGCTACGGGCTGTGGCGCAGCTTGGTTAGCGCGCTTGTCTGGGGGACAAGAGGTCGGGAGTTCAAATCTCCCCAGCCCGACGATGTGTGGGCGATTTGTTGCCACCACCGCTCCCCAACAACTCGCGCTGCTGTTTGACGCGCAGCTCGACGCGGGCGTCGGTGAAGCCTTCGCCGCTAACTACAACATCGCTCCGACCACAAGCATTGTTTCGCTTACTGCAGACCGTGCGCATGACGATGGACATCGAGTGCTCCGAAGGATGCACTGGGGCTTACTGCCAGCCTGGTCGAAGGATCGAAGCCGGGCTGCCAGCATGATCAACGCCCGAAGCGAGACACTGACGTTAAAGCCGAGCTTTCGACCGCTTTTAGCGGCACATCGTTGTGTGATTCCAGTAGACGGTTACTACGAGTGGAAAACCGTCGGTGTGAGCACGAACGTGAAGCAGCCGAAGCAGCCGTACT
>Ga0208482_1000204_pt1 | contig 19869 bp, 19 predicted proteins | sample LakMenEpi26Sep10_FD_150737 | JGI IMG/M metagenome (GOLD analysis project Ga0208482, IMG submission 150737) | Freshwater microbial communities from Lake Mendota, WI - 26SEP2010 deep hole epilimnion (SPAdes) | ecosystem: Environmental > Aquatic > Freshwater > Lake > Epilimnion/Euphotic zone ... | reverse complement strand
CATTGGAAAACAAAATACAGCTCTAGAATTAGAAAAAAACACATGCCCAATCTTGCCTAACCGTTACCCTCTTAACTTACTGTGGACAAAATCGGGTGCAGTTTATATTGAGCGGCGGATGTCAATCCGCTGGTGCTAGCCCCACTCCTTTTTCTTATTCTTTCTTTTACTTCCTATTAATCGATGGAGCCTGTTTTAAGACAGAGTAGTTGCGATGGGGAAGCCCCACTGCAACTCCTCCATTTGAGCCTTTGGGTCTTGCACCTAAGGGCTCTGAAGAACAAAAGGGGTCAGGTCTCTTTTTCGGCAGCGAGTCTGAACCAAGAACAGATGATTTTAAGTGCTGAAAAAGAGACCTGACCCCTTTTGTTCAACCTTCCGTTGTTATTCTTGTTCTTATTTCCGTGTCTTTTCTGTGAAATTCCGTGTTAATCCGTGGCAAATGCTTCTGCTTATTCTTGGTCTTATTTCCGTGGCTAGTCTTCTGCCTCTGCTTCCGCTTCCGTGGCTAATCTCCGCTTGGCCTTCCTTTGCACCTTTTAATGTTTAACTTCTGTGGCCGGTTAGAATAATCTTAACTTGACGGTTGTATGGCCCTACTTTTCCATCCAGACTTTGATAAGATCCACTGTCTCTTTTTAATTTCTCCAAAAGGCTTTATCATGTATTCCATGAACAGAATAGCTTCCATAAATAGAAAAACTGCGGAAACCCAGATAGATCTCAAGATTAATCTTGATGGCACCGGGGTTTCAAACATCGATACGGGCATTGGTTTTTTCGACCACATGCTCACACTTCTTTCCAAGCACAGCCTTATTGATCTCGATATTCGGGCCGTGGGCGACCTGCAAGTCGATGCACACCATACGGTTGAAGATGTTGGTATTTCTTTTGGCATGGCCCTTAAACAGGCGCTTGCAGATAAAGCTGGCATTAGGCGCTATGGCAGCATGATTCTTCCCATGGATGAAACTCTTGTTACGGTTGCGGTTGATTTGGGTGGCAGGCCTTTTTGTGTCTGGCAGGCAGAACTTCCATGCGAAATGCTGGGGGCTTTTAATGCGCCACTTGCTGAAGAATTTTGGAGATCAGTTTCTAGCGCTGGTCTTTTGAATCTTCATGTGATTCTTAATTACGGTCGGAATTCTCATCACATGGTTGAAGCTATTTTCAAAGGTGCAGCCCGGGCTTTAAGGCATGCAATTGAAGCTGACCCACGCAATCCTGGCATACCTTCTACCAAGGGTGTTTTGTAGTTTCATTTCCCCTCGGCCTGCTTATAGCTTGAGATTGAATCTTTTTCAGGGTATTCTGGTTTTAGTTGATCCGTCTCAAAATCTTCCTTCTAGTTATTTTGGAGTATGCTGAACATGAGCCAGGAACCAACAGGAGCAAGTCAGGCACAGTCGCTGCAGCAACAACGCATGAGGGAGTTTTTGCAAATGCTGCCCTTGACCACTGAAATTGCCGGACTACCTCCCTCTGCACAAGGCGCGTATTTCAGCGAAGGTCAGATGGAAAATCGTGCTATTGCAATGAAGGCAGCTTTTAAAATCGCCAAGCAAATCATGAAAGATATTGCTGGTTGATCGATCCCAAACTATTTATTAAGGTAGGTTGATGACTACTTCTGCTTGGCTTCAACTTCTTCCTAATCTGCCTCAATCTTGGAAAGATTCCTTGGTTGTCAAAACCATCAGTGGAACAGAACTTTCAGTTCAGTCCATTGTGCGTATTGATGAATTGTTCGTTGTGATAAGGGGCAGGGTTGCAGGAACAACAGAGCAGGGGCAGGTTTATTTTGTTCCGATTGATAGGATTGAAACTATTTGTATTCAGAGGCCGCCTAAAGAAGATGAAATGCAAAAAGCTTTGAACGATATGTTTGGGCTTCCCGTTTCAATGGCGCCTGCTGTAATTGAAAAAACTTCCGATAACCTCCGGGCTACCACCATTATGCGATTAAGTCCGGAAGCTCACGAAAGATTGAAGTCATTGTCTGCTGCATCAAAGCAGGCCAATCCACCCGCCCCCTAAAAGAAATATGATTTATTCAAGGAGCAATAATGGATCCCAAGGATCCCGAAGTTGGTACAGCGCCCATTCATTTCATCCAGCCAGGCGGTGGCTTTTGCTTCAGCCTTGAAATAGCTTGGGGGAAGTTTCGCAGGGCGATTTTGAAATCCTTCTTCCCGGCTTACACCGGAAGAATGCGGGCATTGCGCCTTGGTTCCTGCCCTGATTGCAACCATAACATCATCGATTCGCGGGATTTAAAACTATACTCCAATGTATGTAGCTTTTACTTCGATCCAGATTCCGACCCTTTTGCAGGTCGGAATAAAATCTGGTTTGCTCGGCCGGGCATTATGGAACTGCTTTGCTTTACCCTTCTTCTGGTTCCTACCACCATTGCTTTCATTTTTATGGCATTGTTGTTTCACCCCGCTTTTGGTGTGGGCGCTGTTGCAGGATTTCTACTTTGGCTTTTCGTCATCTCCTTTTTTCGCAATCCTCCCAGAGAAATCCCCGTTGCTCCCAATATCTTGGTCAGCCCTGCAGATGGTGTGATCACCCATCTTGAGGAAGTCGACGAGGCTGGCATTGGCAGAGCTTTCCGCGTTAGCATTTTTCTTTCGGTCTTTAATGTGCATGTTAATCGTGTTCCCCTTGCAGGCACCGTCACCCATGTTCGGTATTACCCAGGCGCTTTTTTAGATGCACGCAGTAGCGATTGCGCAAAACGAAACGAACAACTTTGGATCGATTTAATTGAAAAAGAAAAAGGGTTTCCGGTTAGGGTTAAGCAAATTGCAGGGGCCATCGCCCGAAGGATTGTATGTCAGGTGGGCGTTGGCAAATTTTTGAGGCGGGGCGAGTTATATGGCATGATCAAGTTCGGCTCGCGCACAGATGTGCTTATACCTGCTAATCTTGTTGAAAAAGTTTTGGTCAAGGTTGGAACCGCAGTTTATGGCGGCTCAACCATCATTCTGCAACTTAAAGATTAAACCTGCGCCAATGCAAGCTTGCCACCGATCTTGAATGCATTCGGGGCAGCTTCGGTGCGAAGAACCTGATTGTAAAGGGTGTCGCGTTCTACGGGAATTCGCCCTGCTTCTGTAATCAATCTCTGAATTTCTGTAACGGTCATTTCCTGCGGGGTATCAGATCCTGCATCGTGATAGATTTTTTCATGCACCACGGTTCCATCGATGTCATCTGCACCAAAGCTAAGAGCCACCTGCGCTGTTTTAATTCCCATCATCACCCAGTAGGCTTTGACATGCTGGAAGTTGTCGAGGAAAATCCGGCTGATGGCCATGACTCGGAGGTCAACCATGGCGCTTGGTTTGGTGATGTGCTGCATTCTGGTATTTTCGGGATGAAAGGCTAGAGGAATAAAAGTTTGGAAGCCACCGGTCTCATCTTGTAACTCGCGAAGTTTTTCGAGATGTTCAAGCCTGTGATGGGGTTTTTCGATATGCCCGTAAAGCATGGTCGCATTGGAACGTAGGCCTAGGTTGTGTGCAGCACGATGAATGCGAAGCCAGTTATCGGTATCGGCTTTATGTTCGCAAATGATATCGCGAACTTCGGGGTTGAAAATCTCTGCACCCCCACCAGGAAGACTGCCCAAGCCTGCTTCCTTAAATTCTTGAAGGATGTCGCCAACGGGCCTTTTGGTAAGCCTTTCGAACCATTCCCACTCTACCGCAGTAAAAGCTTTTAGATGCAAGTTGGGATGTTCCTTATGCACAATGCGTACGATGTTGAGGTACCAATCGTAGGGCATCTGATGATGCAAACCACCAACGATGTGCATTTCGGTTGCGCCCCTGCTTTCGGCTTCCTTGGCACGATGCAGGATTTGTTCATCGCTCATGAGATATGCTTTTGGATCTTTCAAATCAGAACGGAAGGCGCAAAAGATACATCGATAGACGCACACATTCGTGGGGTTTAAATGCACATTAACATTGTAATATCCCACATTCCCATTCTTTTTTTCACGCACGAAGTTGGCAAGTTTACCTAAGGTGAAGAGATCTGCATGGTCATGAAGGTGCAATCCTTCGTCTAGGGTTAATCGATCCCCTGAACGAACTTTATCACTGATTAATTGTGTCGTAAATTCGATGCTCGCCATGCTGAACTCCTGTGCACAAATCTACTGCCTAAAGCCTTACCATCCATGATAGGAACCGTAGGAAAAGAGGGGAGGCAACTGCAATCCTTTTCATGCGATTCAAAATAGGTTATGCTATTTTCATGTTTTCGATTTTAACAGAATTAACGGGGCTTCCTACCATGCTTTCTCTTAAAAAATTAGCAGTACTTACCTTGCTTTTTATCTTTGTAGGTAGCGGATTTACTGCAGAACCTGCACTTCCAGACATGAAATTCAAGGATGTGAAGGAAGTTGCACCAGGGGTCTTCTTTAGGTTCTCCTCGATTAGTGCCACGGATAAAACCGTACCTTTTGGCGGAAGCAACAACATCTGGGTTGTTTTTGAAGATCATGTCGCAGTGATTGATGCCAACTTTCCTGATGGTGCTGCAGATGTGGTTGCTGCAGTCCGAAAAACTACCAACAAGCCTATTCGCTATGTGTTTGACACCCATCATCATGGTGATCATGCCTATGGAAATGGTGTTTTTTTTAAGGAAGGTGCAACCGTGGTGGCGCAAGCCAATTGTGCCAGATTAATGCGCGAATTCGGCCCTGCAGAATTTGATGAGGCGGGTAAGGGGCCTACTGGCAGAAAAGATGTTGCCTCCTCTTTCCTTAAAACTCCAGGTATCGTTTTTGATGATCGATTGGTGCTCGACGATGGCAAACAGCGGGTTGAATTTCTATTCATGGGCCATGCCCATACTGCCGGCGATGCTGTTGCTTGGCTTCCCAAACATGGGATTCTTTGCACAGGGGATGCTTGCGTAAATGGCGCATACAACTTCATGGGGCATTCTGATTCTGGTTCATGGGTAAAAGCATTGGAGAAGATGGCGGATCTTAAGCCAAAGATGGTTTGCCCCGGTCATGGCCCAGTTGCTGGCGCAGACCTGATTCAAAAGCAGAAACGCTATTTTGTTGATCTTCGTGATGAGGTGGATAAGGGCATTAAACAAGCGAAAGATTTGAAGTCGTTGCAGGATTCAATTAAATTTCCGTGGTATGAACAATGGACTGGTGTGCCTGTGAAGCCTGATAACATTGAGCATGTTTATAAGGAACTTACAGGCATGGTTGTGCCTCATGATTTACTGCGCGATCTTAGTTATGCTTCGGGCAATTACACCCCTGAAAAGCCAAAAACTGGCTGGGTTGCGCCCAAGCGTGTGATCTTGTCTTCTGGGTTTATGCCCGCAAGAATCGCAGAGTTAAAAGCCATCGCACCTGATATCGAATTTGTTGCAGTTCCCACTTTGGAAGAAGCTGGCAAAGCCATCATGAATGCTGATGCGGTGCTGGGTTTTGCAGATAACAGCCTGCTAGAATCTGGGAATAAATTACGCTGGATACAAGTGGGCCCAGACCTTCCTAAAGATTTTCTGGCCAATGCGAAAACTAAGGGCGTGCAAGTTACCAGCCTTGATCGTGCAGCACTTCCCGCAGAGGCAGATCAGGCGTTGCGTAATTTGCTTTGGGTTGCTCAACAAGGCGATGCTGATGGTTTGCAGGGTAAAAATGTTGCTATTTATGCTCCTGCAGCTTTAGCGAAGATTGTCTCTAATAGAGTTCAAAACTTTGGGGCCAAAATCGCCATCAATGAAATGTCGCCCACCATGGGTGGTACCGATGTGATGGTTGTTTATCTTAACAATAATAAGCAAGCCAACACCTTGGCGAATATCCCATGGGCTGGTTTGAAGCAGGGTGGAAGCTTGATTATCATGGGTGATGCAACGGGTCTAAACGCTGAAGCAATTACCTCGGTTATTAAGTCTGCAAAGGCCCAATTGGTTGCGATCGATCTTAAAGGGATTCAAAATCCTGAGGCCATTGCAAAACAAACAGATGCTGGAAAAGTTCATCTGTTTGAAAAGAGTAATAATGCATCAAACTCAGTTACTGAGCGTAAGTGGAAGTTGTTAAGAGAAAATGTACGCAGGTTTTCGACAGGCGAACCTTTGCTTGCAATCATCGATAGTGAAGATTACTAACCCTTCAGCTTTTGCTGAACGAAGTAGCGGAAGAAAATTGCAATTGAATTCAAGCCGAGAAGTACGGTGATAAGAATTGCGCTTGCAAGGGCTGCATTGTAATGGAATGCAGGGTCTGGATCGTCGGACCAAGAATAAATCTGCATCGGTAGGGCAGTAAACCTGCTGAAAAGAGTCGGGCTGAAATTCACATAAAGCGCTGCACCAAACAATACCAATGGCGCTGCTTCGCCCATCGCACGCGAAAGTGCCAGAATCATACCAGTCAAAATCCCAGGCAGAGACGAGGGTAAAACAATTTTCCAGATCGTCTGCCAGCGCGATGCGCCAAGTGCTAAAGAAGCATGGCGAAGGGAAATAGGAACAGCCCGAATGGCTTCTTGGGTAGAAACAATGATCACGGGTAAAACAAGCAGTGCGAGTGTCAAGCCACCGCCTAGGGTATTTCGGGCAGCGATTGCAGGGCTTTCAAAAGGCTTAAAAATCAATTCGACAAATACATAGGCCCCAAGGATTGCATACATGATAGAGGGCACGCCTGCGAGGTTGTTGATGTTAAGCTGAAGAATCGCACCAATCCAACTTTGTGCGCGGTATTCTTCAAGGTAGATTGCGGTTGCAACACCAAGGGGGATTGCAGCACAAATAGTTATTGCGCCTAATAGAAGGCTGCTTAATAGGGCGGCTTGTATACCTGCATCTTGGGGCTGGCTGCTGGGCCCTGCTGAAATAAAATGCCATAACATGCCAAAATAAGAGAAGTCACTGCGTTTGTCGCTCTTCAAATTGGATTCAATCTCAACCTTGGTTTGAACTCTGTCTTCGATTTTTTTACTTATGACTTTATCGTAGCGTATTGCCAAACTTGCTGCATTCGCTGGATCTTGCTTGATGCGGGTTTCTTTTTCTTTGGTAAGATCTGCGATTTCTTTGTTTGTCTCTGCGTCAAAATCTTTAACCCTGCGTTCGATCTCAATATTAAACTTTGCAATACGCTCGGGCATCAATTTAAACCATGAATTAACATCAATGCCTAATCGTAGAAAAAACAGTAGCAATAGCGCCAAGGCCATAAAGGTACAACCAAACGCAAGCCAAGCAAATCCATGGTCTGCAATCTTACGACTTAGGGAAAGGCCTTCCCCCTGATGGCTTTTTCTAGGTTGCATCATTGGTATACCTGCCGGTACTTCGTTAAGATCCATTGCGCCAGCATGTTCATCGCAAGCGTTACAACAAAAAGCACAGCGGCAACTGCAAATAAACTATTGAACAGGGTGGTGCCGTGCTGAACATCCCCTTGGGCAATGCGTGCGATAAAGCCCGTCATAGTTGCAAGGCCTTCTCTAGGGTCGAGCGTAAGTTTGGGTTGCCCCCCGCAAGCTAAGGTAACCGCCATGGTTTCGCCAATGGCTCGCGAAATTGCAAGAAGGAACGAAGCGAGAATACCTGACAGGGCAGCAGGAACAACCACTTTGGTGGAGGTTTCAAATTTGGTTGCGCCCAAAGCGTAGGAGGCTTCGCGCAAAGATCCTGGCACCATGCGCATAGCATCTTCGCTCAAGGATGCCACCATGGGTAAAATCATGATCGCAACCACAATTCCCCCAGATAACTGATTAGTGACAGGATCAAGACCGGGTATAAACATTTGAAGCATTGGGGTGATTGCAAATACTGCAAAGTAGCCATACACCACTGTGGGGATGCCAGCAAGCAGTTCCAGCGTTGGTTTTAATAAAAGCCTGATGGGTTTACTGGCGTATTCGCTGAGGTAGATTGCAGAAATTAATCCGATGGGTAGTGCAAGCACAGCAGCGATGACTGCCACCATGATGGTGCCGGTAAGCAAAGGGAGGATGCTATATTTGGCATCTTCAAACCCAGCGGTCCACTCGGTACCTGTGAAAAAATACTTGATTGAAACAGTGGGATCACTGAAAAACTGGTAGGTGCCCGAAAAAACAATCCAAGCGATTGCAACCGTAATCCCAATGGATAAAAAAGCAGAGGCAAAAAGCGCCCATTCAATCAGCCATTCAGAAATTCTGAAGGCTGGTGCAGGGGGCAATCGCCTAGTTTTAGGAAGCCCGGGTGATTTTTCCTCTGCACTCATTTACTTTTGCCTTGCTTTATTTCCAAACTTAAAACTTTGATGAACAACCAAAGTAGCACAAGCCGGAATCCTTCCCAGCATGACAAGAATTAAAATTATTTACCTGATTCTTTGATGGCCTTGGCCAGCTTTTCTTGTACATCGGATTGCATCAATGCATCCATTTTAATGTACTTGGCTTGGGCAATAAGATCGTTCCTGCGCAGGAAAAAAGTCATGAAGTCTTGAACTTCAGGGCGCTTAAGTGATGATTTCTTCACATAAATATACAATGGTCTCGAAAGAGGGGAATAGGTTTTATCCATCACGGTAGCTTCACTGGGGCTGATGAACTTGTCACCTTCCTTTTTGGCAACCGAAACAATCCCAAGCTTTTCTTTATTTTCTTCGTAGTAAGCTAGGCCGAAATAACCCAATGCAAACTTGTCCTTGGCAACGCCATTGACGGTTACATTATCATCTTCGGTGGGTTGATAACTGGTTCTACTTTGGCCAGATTTGCCATTGATGACTTCGGTAAAGAAGTCAAAAGTTCCTGAATCGGTCCCAGCGCCAAAGAGTTTAACTTTTTCTTTAGGCCAAGTTGGGTCAACATCGCTCCAGTTTTCAACTTTGGAATCTTTGTCCCACATGGTTTTAAGTTGAGCCACGGTCATATTTTTGGCCCATGTGTTTTCTTTGTTGATGACGATGGAAAGGCCATCCCAAGCAACTTGAAATTCAAAAAATTCGATACCGTTCTTCGCACAAGATTCTTTTTCTTCAGCCTTGATGGGCCTTGAGGCATTGCTGATATCAATTTCCCCTGCTGCAAATTTCTTGAATCCCCCGCCTGTGCCTGAACGGCCAACGGATATTTTTACGTTAGGATTGGTTTTGCTGTACTCGCTTGCAACCGCTTGTGAAATAAGAAGCACTGTGCTAGAGCCATCAGCTTTGATTTCGCCCTTCATTTCACCCTTGGCAGGAGTATTTTCGGCGGCTTTTTTGCCTTGAGGCGCTGGGGCGGCCTTCTGCTCTTTCTTAGTCGCTGTATTGTCACCACCACCACAACCCAATGCCAAAATGCTAAGTAATGTCATCAGGGCAAAGCTTCTTTTCATCGACATGATAATAGTCCTTGTTCCATTCCTAAGAAATTAGTTGAATAACCATATACTATAATTAATTTAATTAATGTGTGGGGGCAAGTTAAGGTTTGAAGAAGTTTTTATTCTGAAGCCACTATTTACTTTAAAGCAGCTAACTTTGGAACTAAAGTCAAAGAAGATTAAAAACTTGGTAAAAAATGTTTATAATGCTGGGTACATGAACCCAATAAGCCTATTCGGTTCAATGGTTCTTCCAGATTAAGATCGTACAACCTTATGTTTCAAAAAGTATTTGTGCCTTTCGCTATGGTGTTTCTGGGGATTTTGATAATTCTCGGGATTTTCCTTACTCAAACAGATCTTGAACGCAGCGATATTATCAAAATAGTGCTGATTATTGGCATAATTGGAATTGGTTTGATTGCCTTTGAAAGTAACCGAATTTCGAAGGTTATTGCGTTGCCCCTCGAAGAATTATCCATGGGAATTCAAAGGGTCGGCCTAGGGGATGATAATCAGCGAATCCTTTCAGATGATCAGGGAACTTTGGGAAACCTGATGCGCTCTTTCAACCGAATGACCGAAAGGCTTGAAGATAAAGTTAGCAAACTGGAAGAGGATAGGCAGCAGTTGCGAACTATTTTGAGCGGTATGGTTGAAGGTGTGGTTGCTCTCGATGCCAATCAGCGGGTTCTATTTGTAAATGATCGGGCCCTAATCTTGTTGGATTTACAATCCCATGCCTTAGAAGGTAAAAGGCTTTGGGAATTAGTAAGAAATCGAGAGATGATGGATTTGGTGGAAGAAGCCTTAAGGCAACCCGAACCCAAACGCACAGAATTGACCTTTGCAACTTCTGGAAATCGCAGCCTGACTTTGCACGCAGCCCGATTGCCCGGGAATCCTACCCGCGGAGCGGTTTTGGTGCTGCACGATACAACCGAATTACGAAGGCTAGAAAGGCTTAGGCAGGAATTTGTTGCAAATGTTTCCCATGAATTGAAGACTCCGCTTGCGGTGATCAAAGTTTGTGCAGAAACACTTCTAGATGGCGCGGTGGAAGATTGTGAAAACCGGATGCGTTTTCTAGAACAAATCCTCGAGCAATCCGAACGCTTGAATAATCTAATCATGGATTTACTCAGCATCGCAAGAATCGAAGCAGAGACAGAATTATTTGACTTTATCTGGGTCCCTGTTAAGGAAGTGGTAGAGCAATGTGTCAATAGGCATCGAGATCGTGCAATGCAGCGCTCGATTTCCATGAATGCTTTTCCAATGGAAGGCAGCCTTCATCCAGATCAAGATTTGGAATGTTTGGTAGATGAAGAAGCTTTTGTGCAAATACTAGATAACCTCGTTGACAATGCAGTGAAATATACCCCAGAGCATGGCGTGATCAATGTGCAATGGGGCCTCGAGAATAAATATGTAATTATCCAAGTCTTAGATAACGGGATTGGGATTCCAGAAGCCGACCTGCCTAGGATTTTTGAACGATTCTATCGTGTTGATAAAGCACGTTCCCGTGAGGTTGGCGGAACAGGCCTTGGGCTTTCCATTGTGAAACATCTCGTGCAGGCGATGAAAGGCAGCATTTCAGCAAACAGCCAAGTAGGTAAAGGCACTACTTTTACCGTGCGTTTGCCTTATGCCAAAGATTAAACAGTTGCTTTACTTGCCAGGAAATAAGATTTTTCTGGTGTAAAGGCTTTCCCCAACTAAAGCATACAAAGTGCTTTTGTCAGATCCCGCAAAAGCGATTGAACTGGCAAACCTAGGAAAATCTGGTTGCAATAAAACACCGCACAACCGCCCAGTTGGGTCAAATACCTGTACCCCAAGCGAAGTTGCAGCATAAATCCTATTTGCCTTATCGAGCGTCATGCCTGGTACAGATCCGGCAACTCCTGCGAGAGGTTTTCTGGGTGCAACATATCGATCCTTGGCTGTGATATCACCGTTTTGCTCTATGCGGAAAGTGAAAATCGATCTGCCATCTGCACTGCCCGCAAAAAGAGTTGTTTCGTCATTGGAAACCGCCAAGGATATGACTGCATCCTCGGTGTTAACTTTCTTTTTGGCACCTGATTTATCAAAAAGATAAATCGCTTTTTCAGTAGGTACTGCTCCATAACACTTACCTTGTTTTAAGGTGCAAAGGGCGACACAATCCAGCCCTTCGATAAGCATGGAAGCTTTGGCGTTGCCCGAAGCTGCGTAAAGAATATTCGAACCACTGGCAAGAAAAATGCCCCCCTGAGAGTCAATGGCCAAGGCCTTTGCTGGTGCATCAGAAACTACTTCAATGATTTTGCCTGTGGAATCAAGCTTTAAGATTGATTTAGATTTGGTGCTAGCAAGGAATAAAGCCCCTTGAGAATCAGAAGCGATAGCGGAAAATTCTCCAGCAAGATTGCTGGTTGTTTTAGTCCAGTTTTCGGAGGGTACTAGAATTTGGCTGAGAGGGATATCTTGAGAATATCCCCAAGTTGTAGAAACAAGGATTAGAAAGCAAGAAAGAAGCCTGTTCATGAGTGATTCCTGTGGAAGGTAGAAGGAAGATTATTCGCGCCAAAGCCAGCGTAGGGACTCTGGAAGAATGACGCCACCATGTTTGCCATTGTGACCGCCATCCCCTTCAACATAGACAAAATCGTATTTTGCGAATTTGAGTGCAGCCGCCATGGATCGGTTGGCGAGGGGCCAGTGGCCATGCAGGTTATCGAGATCGTTGCTACCATCTTGCAGGAAGATGCGGATAGGTTTCTTTTCGGTCTTGCGAATCATGCCTGGGTAAACATCGCCCCCGCGGATATTGGTGAAGCTGCCAACATGGCTTAAAACTTTGCCAAACAAGTCGGGTCGTTCCCAAGCCGCAGTGAATGCACAAATGCCTCCACTGCTGATCCCGCAAAGGGCCCTGCCTGCGGCATCTTTGCGGACATTATATTTCTTTTCGATTTCGGGGAGAATTTCTTTTTCAAGGAAGGTGGCGTATTGATCAGAGGGTGTATCGTATTCGAAGCTGCGGTTGCTGCGGCCTTTTTCTTTGGGGTTGGCAGAGGGGACAGTGCCCGGATTTAAAAACACGCCAATGGTTACGGGCATTTCTTTTTTGTGAATAAGGTTGTCAAAAACAATGGTGGCACGAAACTGGCCCTTCTCGTTGGCATAGCTGCTGCCATCTTGGAATATCATAACCGCAGCCGGGGTTTTGCCATCGTATTGTGCAGGAACATAAATCGACATTTCGCGAACAGTACCTGGGAAGATATTGCTCTTCCACTCAGATTTCTCAATTTTACCCTTGGGAGTGCTGGGGTTTGGCTGGGAATCGATGCCAAGAACATAATCATCTGCTGCAAAGGTAAAGCTACAGAAAAGAGCTAAAAAGCAGGCGTAGGGTAAAAACCGTTTCATGGACAAAGTCTCCTTCTACAGTAGTTTTAATGCAAATAACGATCATAAAGGGCTTTAGGGTATTAGGTAAAGAAAATTCGAGCCTAGAAAACAGAATCATAACATCACAATTCCTTCATCGTTTCTTCACAATTAATCCTTAGTATAACTCTTCAAGTAGATGAAGTATGAAGAGTATTTTCAAGCAAGGATATGTTACAGATGGCAACTACCTCTTACGCTGCGATTTTAACTGAAAGAAATCTGAACGGTAGAGAGCTTACGCCCCAAAACAATAGCTCCCCCAAGTATCAAATTAAAAATTTAAACTTCTGGTATGGTGACCATCAAGCATTGTTCAACATTGATTTTTTGATTCCAGAAAGATCGGTAACCGCTCTTATTGGCCCTTCGGGTTGTGGAAAATCAACCTTTCTTCGTTGCTTGAATCGAATGAATGATCTAGTGGAAGGCACCAGGCACACAGGTTCAATTTTACTCGACAATGAAGATATTTACCGCCGTTCACTTAACATGGTTGACCTTCGCAGAAGAGTCGGCATGGTGTTTCAAAAGTCGAATCCCTTTCCTAAGTCGATATTTGAAAATGTAGTGTATGGGCCAAGGGTTGCAGGGGTTAGCAACAGTGCGGTACTGCAAGAGATTTGCGAGCGTTGTCTGAAAAACGCAGCGTTATGGGATGAAGTCAAAGATAGATTGAATCAGTCTGCATTAAATCTTTCAGGCGGTCAGGCCCAAAGGCTTTGTATTGCCCGGGCCCTTGCTACCGACCCAGAAGTAATTCTCCTTGATGAGCCAGCAAGTGCTCTCGACCCCGCTTCCACTGCGCGCATCGAAGATCTTGTTTTTGAACTCAAACGCGATTACACCATCGTCATCGTCACGCATAATATGCAGCAAGCAGCGCGTGTATCTGATCAAACAGCTTTCTTTTTTCAAGGTAAAGTAATTGAAGTCGGCCCGACAGATCATCTTTACACGAGGCCCCAGGTCAAACAAACTGAAGATTACATCACAGGTAGATTTGGTTAATCAACACAGGGATTCCAACGAATATGTCAAAGCATCTTGAACGCGATTTGGACGACCTGCAAAAAGATATCATGGGCCTTGCAAGCCTTGTAGAGCAGGCTTTTTCTCTTAGTATCATCGCACTTCGCGATCGTAACCCAGATATTGCACGGGATGTAATCCAGGGTGATGTGCAGATTGATACGGAAGAAAACCAGATTAACGAAGATTGCCTTAAAATCTTGGCTCTTCATCAGCCAGTTGCGGGCGACCTGCGCAGATGCACCGCTGCCATGATGATTATCACCGACCTTGAGCGTATGGGTGATCTTGCAGAAGAAATCAGTGAGCGCGCAATTCAACTTTGTGCCCCGCCTTTTTTTCCGATCCCCGAGGGTTTGCAACGAATGGTGGACATGACCACCATCATGGTTAGACAAAGCCTTGATGCGTTCGTAAATCTTGATGTAAAGCAGGCCCTCATGGTCGTGCGAATGGATGATGAAGTTGATCGTTACAATAATCAGATCATCCAAGAAATCATCAAACTGATGACCGAATCAACATCGAATATTCAACATGGTTTGTCCATGTTTTCAGCAGTCAGACATATCGAAAGAATCGCAGATCATGCAACCAACATTGCAGAAGATGTGATTTATCTCGTCGAGGGTGAGATTGTCAGGCACCGTGTCCAAGAATTGGAGGGATAATTATGATTTCTGAGGTAACTCCTATGAAAGATGCAAAAAAACAAGTCCCACTGAAAGCAGCACCAGCACCGAAGGTGAAAAACGGGATCAAAGTGCTTATCATCGAAGATGAAAAAGCATTGGTCGATGCCCTTGTATATAACCTTGATCGCGAAGGTTATGAAGTGACCGTGGCTCACGATGGGCAGGATGGACTTCGTAAAGCCCAAGCAATTCCAGATATCATTTTGCTTGATATCATGCTTCCAGGAATTAACGGTATCGAAATACTTAGGGAACTTCGGGGCAACGAAAAAACCAAGTCTATCCCTGTTATCGTCGTCTCTGCCAAATCCGAGGAAACCGACCAAGTGGTGGGGTTCTCGATGGGTGCCGATGATTATGTAACCAAACCCTTCAGTGTCAAAATTCTATTGCAACGAATCAATGCTTTGCAACGTAGAGCAGAAGTCCCTACGAAAGAGGGGCAGGGACCTAGTGAATTGATCGAGCATAAGCAGGTAAAAGTCGATATGGTCAAGCACCGTGCATTTATTCTGGATGAAGAACTCGATCTGACCCCAACGGAATTTCGATTGCTGGAATGCCTGCTGCGAAGTCCAGGTAGGGCTTTTTCGCGCCAGCATTTGATGGATTGTGCCATTGGCGAAGGCGCCATCGTTCTCGAAAGAACCATAGATGTGCATATCAAAACCCTGCGTAAAAAACTTGGTTCCATGGATATGATTGAAACTGTTCGTGGCTTGGGTTACCGCTTTAAAGAATAATCATCTGTTTATATTGCGCATCATGAATGTTCTTTCATTCGTGATGCATTTTTCATTTCTATCACAGCAAGCGCTTGTATCGTATTGTTTTTCTTCATCGCCTCTTCATGATAATAACACGGATTATTCTCGCTTCGCTCTCTGCAAATACTTGCCGAAAAGTTATGATAATTCCAAATTCGTTTCTGCTTATTATGGAGAATAAATGCAGACTTGCTTGGATGCCTTGATTATTTCTGATATTCATCTTGGCAGTGACAATTGCCAAGCCAAAGATCTGGTTGTCTTTCTTGAACAGATCCGCTGTGGTGTTATTCAAACTTCCAGAATCATACTAAATGGCGATGTGTTCGATTCCTTCGATTTTCGAAGGCTTAAAAAAAATCATTGGAAAGTGCTTTCACTCATCAGGAAACTTTCCGATCATATTGATATCACTTGGATCCATGGTAATCATGATGGATCGCTGGAATTTATCTCACATCTTTTAGGTGTCAATGTTGAACATCAATATGAGTTTGAAAGTGGGGGAAAAAGAATTCTCGCCTTGCATGGCCATATCTTTGATGAATTCATTGATAAACATCCTTGGTTGACTATGTTTGCAGATTGCTTTTATTGTCTTTTACAAAAAATAGATTCCTCGCATACCTTTGCCAAGTTCGCCAAGAGTGGTAGCAAAACCTTCCTTCGTTGTGCAGAAAAAATTGAACAAGGTGCGGTAAATCTGGCGCGTAAACTGGGTTGCCACTCTGTTTGTTGTGGCCATACCCATCATGCGATCGAAAAAACAAACCACGATGTTATGTATTACAACAGTGGTTGCTGGACCGAAACGAATCCTACTTACTTGACAGTCATTAATGGCGAAATTAAAGTTGAAACCTATAAACCCGAGGAAGCCGAAATCATAGTGATGGCCCTTGTACAGCAAGAGGTTGTTTAAAGGTGCAAGTTGGTGTATTCGTGGTATCTGGTTTTATTAGTCATGCCTAGCATGGAACCCAAACAAAGATGTTGATTCAAACCAGCAATAGTTCTGAGCGTGAGTTCTTATTCCCGAAGGTAAAAGCTCAGTGCGATTTGCTTTCTGCGCAAAGTGATTTGATTTCACCTGCCCACTTAGATGGTAGCGAGCGTTTATTTCAAGCCATTGTTTCGCAACATATCCCTGGAGTTGAACTTGGAGTGATCGTAATTTGTACAGGCAATTCCAGACGAAGCATGCTTGCTGCAACCATTGGAAATATTGCAGCAGCCTACCATGGTATTCCTGAACTACGCTTTTATTCAGGTGGAACAAATCCAAGTGCATTCAATCCTAGAACAATTCGAACGCTTAAAGAAGTCGGGGTTGTAATTGAACCGTTAAATGAAAATGCAACGGAAGGTGATGCAGGTGAAGTTAATCCTAAGTACATGATTAGCTGGGGCAATCTTCCTCGTATGGGTGTTAATCGCTTTGAAATCAAGGAGTTCTCAAAGATTTATAGCGACCCTCATAACCCTGGTAAAGCATTCATTGCTTTATTGGTTTGCGATGAAGCTGATGCTTCGTGCCCAAATGTTCGGGGCGCTTCCCAGCGAATTGCAATGCCTTTCCAAGATCCAAAATCATTTGATGGGTCTGCTCTCGAATCTGCAAAATATTCTGAACGAAGAGACGAAATCGGTAGAGTCATACTTTCAATTGTGCTTAAAGCAAAGCGTCATCTCGCTGCTAATAAATGCTAGCCCATCTGCTTAAGCTCTTCGATCTGTTTGCAGATTGCATTCCAAAGATCGAGCCTTGCCTGCAAAGAATTTCTAGCACTTTGTAATGCTTCTTCTTCTTTCTTTTTACTGCCGCCACAGGCTTTGTCGAGCATCGAAATTGCCATCGGGCCATGCTCATCACCATCCAGTTCAATATGTCGATTTAGGTAATAGGTTAGGATGGAATAGCTGATATTAAATTGATTAGCAGTCTTGTCGAGGATTTTGAGGAAAAGATCGGGAAGCAAATCTTCCCTACCTAGAGTGAAGGCTGCAGCAACGGAGTGTAAAGCGCCTGTCTGTGCCAGGCTTATGGTCTGGGTTACAAAAGGAATGATGCAAGGCGGGGCATTTGATTTTAGCAGAGACTCTTCAAAAGGAGTGCCTGCGCGCAGTAAAATAATAAATTCATTGATGGCTTTGGTATCTGCATGCATCTCTTGCATGGCTTTAAGATAAAGTTCGAAATGGCTAAGGTAGCCACCTATACCGTCTTCATCGCTTTCCTCGCCCAGAACAATTTCATTGATAAGTCTGCGTATTAACGGGTCTGGCGAAGGCACCCAAGGTATTTCCATGCAAGTGAGTTTGATTTGCAACGCTTTTAAAAGGGACTGAAAATCCCAAACACACCAAACATGGTGCTGCATGAAAATACAAATAGCTTTAGGGGAATCAAGCAGTTGGTAAAGCCTGTGGTTTACTAGTTGGTGTCGTAGGGAATCTAATTGGGAGTCATGGTGCCAGTTCATTTTGAATCTCAGCGAAAAAGATAGAGCCTATAATATCAATAATCAACACAGGGTGTGGATTTCAAGGTTTGGGCGGAGATTTGTCGCGTAAATATGCGAATAGGTCTGCAATATCCTGGTCTGAAAGGGTATCCAAGATGTTTTCAGGCATGATCGATTTGGGGGAACTCGTCATAGTTTCAATCTTATCCTTGGCCAGAACCAAGCGTTGATTCTTGGCATCGAGCAATGTGAGTGAGCTAGAGTTTTCTTCTGCAAGAAGCCCGGTGAGTGTTCTGCCATCTTTCGTCTCGATTACTTGCGCAACAAATTCAGGCCTGATATGCGCACTCGGGTCGACAACATGGGTAATGAGAGGAAGCAGCGATTGACGGTCTGCAGTAGTTAAATCTGGCCCTACTTTATTACCCTGGCCAAAAAGCATATGGCAGTTGGCGCATTGCTTTTGGAAATGCAACTTACCTTTATCGATGTCAGGTTTCGTACGACTGATAATAAGGTTGACATAACTGATACGTGCTATTTTTTCGCCAGGGCTTGGGGGCGACACCTTTCCATAATGCTTCGTAAGAAGCCCAATCAGCTTTTCTTCTTTGTGCGAAGCCATGGTGCGAGCAAGATCGATGCTAATATCGGTTTTAAGGATCTTTCCCGTATCAACACGCTGCATTAAGAGAAGCGAAAAAGAAGGTCTTTGAGATAGCAGAGCCAAAGATTTTGATTTTAAGCTACCCGGAAGAGTTGGATATAGATCCAAAAGCTTGAGGGCGACTATGTCGTCTGCACTTGATTGCATTGCGTTGATTGCAGCCAAGCGAACATTGTCGGGGGTATTAGGCTCAAGAGCTTTGAGGAAGGTTTGCAGGTGGTTTGCATCAGAAAGTTGTCCAAGAAGTTCGATGGCAAAGATTCGATCGGATGTAGGTAGTGTGGTGCTTGCAGCATTGTTGGAGATTTCATTGAGGGCCATAGGGTCGCCCAGCCGAAAAGCTAGGCGTAGGAGTTCCTTACTTTTCGGATTTTTGTCTCGTAGTAGCGCAAGAGGCTTTTCCAAAGGCGTGGGCACCAGTGCCAACCTTCGTCCTTCCAAGGCTTTTTCGATTCCCGCAAGTACTTTCTTTTGATCTTCCTCGCTTGGAGCCAAGGTTAGTAATTGTGCGCAGGCATTCCAATCGGGCTCGGTTCCTTCGTTGACCCAGCGCCTAGCGATGCGTTCCAAAAGGTTTTGCTTGACCATTACTTTCAGCCAAAAGGTTGGGTCTTTAAACCAATCGAGGATGAGTGCCCGACTTCGGACGGATTGATCTTCGACGGCCCACCATAGCAGCATGGATATGTAAAGATCTTGAATATATTGATCTTGAGAGTAAAGTGCTTTGGTGATTTGAAGGGCGGCATCGAATTGCAACCTTCGAGCAGAGCAGGCGAGTTGGGAGGCAACGGTTGGGCTGGTTTCTGTTCGTGCCATTTCCACCAACTTAGCAACAGCAACGGGTGAAAGCGCGCGTTTGTCAGCCAGCAGCCTTACTGCCCATTCGCGCACCGCAGGCGTAGGGTGATCAAGTAATTCGTGCAAGAAGGCTGGGTCTGCATTTTGTGCGCCAGTGAGGGCCCAAAGGGCTTCGAGCGCTAATGTTCCCTGATTAGATTGAGCGATTTTCTTTAAAAGTTCTGAACTTTTAGAGTCTTTTCTTTCTGCAAGAAGCCTTCGTGCTTCTCTGCTGTACCAGACATTTTTATGGGAAAGAAGGGAGATAAGTTCTGAGTTGGATTGTTGAGTAAGATCGAATTCTGGGATTTCTTTGAAACCCTTGGGTACGATCTTGTAGATTCTGCCATTGGTGCGATCCCAGTTATCAACGGGATCTAGATGGGCAGCGCGTTTGTCGTGCCAGTCTGCAACATAAACTGCGCCTTCAGGGCCTTGAAAGCAATCGACTGGCCTGAACCAAGGATCGTTTGCGATGAGGAAGTCACCTCCAAATTGCCCTGCAAAGGTCGAGCCTCGGGCTTCAATTTCATGGTAGTAAAGTGAGTTAGAAAGAAGGTTTCCTGCGATATACCGATTGC
>Ga0208482_1000203_pt1 | contig 19908 bp, 10 predicted proteins | sample LakMenEpi26Sep10_FD_150737 | JGI IMG/M metagenome (GOLD analysis project Ga0208482, IMG submission 150737) | Freshwater microbial communities from Lake Mendota, WI - 26SEP2010 deep hole epilimnion (SPAdes) | ecosystem: Environmental > Aquatic > Freshwater > Lake > Epilimnion/Euphotic zone ... | reverse complement strand
ATGAACATGGCCCAGGGCCCAGTAGGAATAACCTTTATTGATTAGTTCATTAGTGGTAGTCGGGGCGTAATTGGCATGCCCCTCTCTGCCATCTAGCGAGGTATGCAATATACCGATGTTTAATTTGCCTGGCATGGGTGCGGGGTAGGTGCTTGCAAGATTTCTAGGTTCAGCCTGGTTAAGAAAACCCTGCCCATGAATGATGGCTATTACTTCGCCTTCTTTGGTTATTTCGCATGATTCGGGTTGGTGGGCGGAAAGGATTGTCAGATTTTTGGGGGGGGATAGGGGCTTCGAGATTTTTGATTTGGCATCATGGTTTCCGGTGATCATGACTACTTTAATGTTTTTCTGATTCAGCCTGCCCATTTGTTGATTGAAATGAAAATTAGCTTTAAGATCTTCCGGGTCGCCATCGTAAATATCCCCAGCAAGGAGAACAAAATCCACTTTCTGATCAATCGCAAGGGTTACTAAATTTACTAGTGCGTCACGGGTTGCGGCTAATATTTTGGCAGTGGGCAGGTTATGTCTGTTGGCCAATCCCTTTAGCGGGCTATCAAGGTGGATATCTGCTGCATGGATGAATCGGATCATAATAAAACCTCTGGGCTAAAAAGTCTGTTATTCTTTATTCGTTGCAACCTAGGAAATATTTCCAGAAACATTTTAAGAATTCCCAATGAAATAAATTTTTACGACTGGGCTGGAAATAATCTTTATTTAGGTTCGAATAATCATCTGTTATATCTGGTGACATTACAAGCTTGGCAGCAGGGAATTTTATCATGCTCAATATCGTTCGCTCAAATTGTAACTCAATACCCCATAGCATTCCTGCTAATTCCCCAGATTGGCTGCATGATATCCATCAAAAACTTGCAGACCCACTTAACGCAAGTAATAGGGTTTATAGAATTGTCCCCACTTCTCGACGACGAAAATTCCTCGTTAGACACCTTGCCCAAAAAGCCAAGATTATTCCTCAGATCATTACTTTAGACCAATGGATCAACGAGCTTTCTGCCCAAGGTTTGCTGGGCGAGTTGACCATGATGACTGAAACACAAAGGCATTTGGTTTTAGCAAAGGCTTGGCATCAAACGACAGGGAAGGAAGCGGGCGCTGCTTTCCTTACCGATATCGATCGTATCTTTCGCGACTTTCTGGGCACGAATTCTTTACCCGATGAAAATAAAGACCCTGCTATTTTCAACTGTTTCAACAACTATCTTGCACTTCTTAAATCAGAAAATTTTGCAGATCGCAACACCCAGGTAATGATTTTGCATGATGCTCTTGCAAAGAATCAAGGGCCTACCAATTGGCTCAAAACTCAAAAGCCTTGGTTCCTTCTCGAAGGGTTTCACCTGTTTCAACCTTTGGAATTAAAGTTGATCCAGCAGGTTGCTCGACATGCTGATGTTGTTCTTTGGCTGGTTGCAAACCTTGATGCTGCCCCTGCTCATAATGTTCAGGAAGCGGTCGAATTTTTTCAAAACAATGACGCAATGTCTTCTCTAGAGGATTATTTTCCTCTTAAGACAAATCCCATTGCTGCACTCGGAAATCAGTTGTTTCAGGAAACTGGTCCGATTCATGACCCCATAGACGCTGAAGGTTTGCAGGTTTTTAAATGTGGCAGTGCACTTGCGGAGGTAGAGGCTTTGGTTCGTTGGTTGAAACGCAATGCCTCGCTCGATAATGCGGAGTTTCGAAAAATTGCAGTGGTGATTCCAGGCGAGCCTTATGGCAGTTTGGTGCGGGAAGTTTTCACCCGGTCTGGAATTCCTTTTAACCTTGCGGGGAAAGGGTTTCAACTTGCTGAATCGAGGCCGGTTCGGGTTCTTCAGGCAGCGCTTGATTTAATCCAGAGCTCATGGACTAGGGAAGAACTTTCAGGCTTCTTGCATCTTCCTTTTGTATTGAAAACTTTGAACAGGCCATACTTTGTGGAGGAAGTGTTAAGGTTGCCGGTATCTTCTCCGGCTTCACTTAAAATCTGGCGTGAGGCCATCGCTAGGCATGGTCTTAAGCTTAAAGAAAGATCTGAATCTTTAGGAGGCAAATTCCAATCGTTTGTTGCTTCTTTGGAAGCTATTTTGAAGCCTGTTGAAAATCTTGAAACAGAGCTGGGCACGGGGGAGATAGCCAATGTCATCCGGGGGTTGTTTGCGATTTTTCCGATTATCAAAATGAATACATGGCTTGGCGCAAAGGGAAACATCAACAATGATTCAACCATCGTTCCCTGGACGGAAATTGAAAAAGATCAAAAATCATTTTCAAAGCTTCGGGATATTTTAAAAGAGGTGCTTTTACTGGGTGACCAATGGTTGCCTGCTGCAATTACGAATGCTAAAAGCCCTGCATCTTATGCACAAGGAACTTTGCAGCTATTGCAAACCTTGCTAGCAGATAGGCATTATCAGGTGACGAATGATGATGATGCGGGGGTGCAGGTTTTTGAAGGTCGTGAAATTCAAGGTCTAGAATTTGAAACCGTGTTTGCTCTTGGCTTGGTGTCGGGGAAAGTTCCTTCAACTAAAGGTAAGTCATATCTTGCGCGCCTTAGGCAAAACCATGACGTCCTAAAAGTCTGGATGCAAGCCAAGCATAGGGAAGAAAAATATCTTTTTACCCAGTTATTTGAAGCTGCATCGAAAAATCTTATTCTCTCATTCCCTGTGCATGATGAAGAGAAAGAGTTGATTCCAAGTTTGTTTATCAAGCCTTTTGAAGCTCGTGCTTTGGTTCCTTCCATGCAACCTGCAATTACATGTAGCAGCGAAAAACATACGGAGTTTGGGAGAAAACTAAAAACGGGCCAGGATCCGATTGGTATGGATGTTCGCGATTTAAACGAACTGAAGAGTTGGCCTAAATCTAGGTTATTAGAGGAAGGTGGCGTAACATTACCCGATGGTCTTGCTCAGATTTTACAGCGGTCTTTTCCGGGTACTAAGCCTTTCAGCCCCAGTTCGCTTGAAGCGTATTCGAAATGTGCGTTTCGTTTCTTTGCAAACAATTTAATGCGCCTGCTGCCCTTCGAAGATAATGAAGCAACTCTTTTGGGAAAGCTTGTGCATAAAGCTTTGTTTACCGTTTACAACAACAAGCGGGAAAGGTTGAATCTGCCTGCCAATGCGCCTTTGCCTGCCCTTGATAAAACAATTGATCGATCACTTTTAGAAACTGAATGTAGAAGGCTTTGGCAGGATGCGAATGAAGAATTTGCGGGCATGATCCGCATTCATCGTTTGAATCTTCTGCTTGTGCCCAATGGGGTGTTGGATGTGTTGTTGGATTGGCTCGAAAACTACGAAGAAAAATTTGGTTTCATCACGGGAGAAAGAGATTTTTCAGGCACTGAAATAGGGTTTGATACCAATGGGGTGCCCATACTTTTGGCAGGCAGGGCCGACCGCATTGATGCCGACCGCACTGATCCATCTAACCTTGCGTTGGTCGATTTCAAAACTGGAAAACCAAACAAGGATAAGGTGGTTGCCCAAACTGCGGATGGTAGATTGTTGCAACTGCCTCTTTATGCCATCACCACGATCAATGAACTCATGCAAAATCAAAAAGGAGAACTTCATGTTGCATCTGCAAAGTATTTGCATCTTGCTGATACCGAGTCGAGTTCTCCAAATGAAATCGAAGTCCCCCTAGATGAAAAAAGTATGGAGCATGCCAGGGAAATTGCGATCGCTAACGCAGATGGAATTAGACGGGGAAGATTTTCCCTATCGATGCACCGCAATAGTAAAACGCCTGAGTGTATGAGTTATTGTTCGTTCGGGCATGCTTGTAGGCAGCCTGCAGGATTACAAAGAGCCTTCAATTAGGAATCGCCCATTATGATTAAAACTTCAGCCAATACTAGATTTACCACCCCGCAGAAACATGCGCTTGATAGCAGCCGTAACCTCGGGGTTAGGGCCAATGCAGGTAGCGGAAAAACCAGCGTACTTGTAGATAGGATCATTCAGATTCTAGAGCAGAACCGTCCTGCGGATGACAACGAATTTACACCCGACCCAATGCCCGCTTTTTCAATCGAAAATATTGTTTCCATCACTTTCACCAAGAAAGCTGCGGGTGAATTGAAGGCCAGGTTGATGAAGTTGCTTCAAGAACTTGAGTTGCAAAGTGTAGGCCATGTTAAAAAGTGGTGGGCCAAACAAATCGAAAAATTAGAAGATGCACCTATCGGAACCATCGATAGTTTCTTTGGCAGCATTCTTAGAGAATATGCCTTGATGGATGATTCCGAGGATCGTATTGAACCAGATTTTGAATTGATGGACCCGTATGATGCGCAGGAACTGCAAGGCATTGCGGTGCGTTCGGTTCTGGAATCGCTCGATGAAATTCACCCGCAGTTAGCGGCGGCCTTGGTTTGGTGGAAGAATCTCGATGGTGCGGATGTGCTCGAAGAAAACTTGAAGAAGTTGCTAGGCAATTCTGCAGGAGTTAAGGCGGTGCTTAAACGAAATCCACAGGTTGACCCTGAGGCTGAAGCTTTTGCAAAAGTTAATACCGACCCTGCTTTTGTTAAATTGCATAAGGAAAAGAATGAACTTTTGCAAATGCTTAATGCTCTGCTAAAAAGAGCCGGGCAGGAAAGAAAAAAAACAGCAACGCTCGAAGGATTAATCAGCAACAGTCTCGAAGCGCAACAAATGTTAGAAGAGGATGTCGTAGGCAGGGAAGTTGATATTCTCGAATTTCTAGAAGGTATGTTGCTTACGAGTGGGCAACCAAGAAAGTTCAAAGGATGCGATCCGGTAAGGGATGAAATCAATGCGTTGCTTGAATCATGGGCAGGGCCCTTGGCAGCAAAGCGGGTTGATTTCGCATTAGAAAAACAAGCATCGTTGGCACGTAATCATTTGATGCTTATCCTTGCGGAGGTCGATCAAAAATACAGGGCCCTCTGCCTGCAAAAAAACACGTACGACTTCGATACCGTCGCTCGCGGGGTTCTCAGGATTTTCGAGCGCTCTCCCACGATTATTTTAGACCTTAAGAAACGGTATCGCTTTATTCAGGTGGATGAATTTCAAGATACCAGCAGATTGCAATGGGAAATCCTTTCTTACCTCGTTGGCGGTGGGCCAGACCCTGAGCAGCCTCTTGATAACGATCGGCTCTTCATTGTTGGCGATCCCCAACAATCGATTTATGGCTTCCGTCAAGCCGATGTTGCAGTATTCAGCGAGGTGATTCAGAAAATCACCAAGGGCAATAAGACGAATCAACTTCATCAGGTTCAGACTTTGCATGAACGCCATTCCTCGGAGATTGCATCTTTGGAAGTGCGGGCGGGCGATGTGAAGTTAAGCGAAAACTTCCGCACTCTTGCTATCTCTCCTCTTGGCTTATTTAACCACCTGTTTAACTATGTTTTTGACCCTGTCACGCACTCGATCGATTCTTCGAAAAATTATGAGGTGAAATTCCAAGAGTTGATTCCAGGCTTGGATAATGAATCTAAAGGTGAAGTGGTTTACATCGATTACCAGGTTAATGCAACCGATGAAGAATCCGATGGTATTTCCATGGGACAGGTCAGAATGATTGTTGAAGAGCTTATTCGTTTCAAAGGTGCGCCAAGATCCAAGCTTGGTGAAGATAATCTGCCTAAGGTTTTCTCTTGGAAAGATATGGCCATTCTTGTTCCAAGCAGAAACGATACGCTTCGGAAACTGGAAGAACATTTACGCTCGTTGGGTATTCCTTATTTGCTACATGGTGGAGTAGGGTTTTGGCAAAGGCAGGAGGTACTCGACATGATGCAGTTGTGTCAATCGTTGTCGCAGCCTGGAAACGATTTGGCTTTGCTTGGGGTGTTGCGTGGCCCATGCCTGCGATGTAATGATGCGGACTTGTACTTTTATCATTGCTTAGGTGGTGGCAGAATGCCCCGTGGTTTATCCATTCTCGTTTCGAAAGACTCTAACCTTGAGCGTGCTTGCAATGGGAAGCTACACCATCTTAAACCTGAGGATAGGCAGAATCTTGAAGAAGCTTGGACTGGTTTTTCTGATGAGGATAGAAGCCGATTGGTGCGGGCATCGAAGTCGATTGGGTTAGTGGGTGAATGGAGGCTTCTTGTTGATAGGGTTTCGCATGCCGATCTTTTGCAGCATTGCATGGAGCAGACCGGGGCTTACGCGATTTATGCATCTCTGCCCGATGGTGAACAGGTGTTAGCCAACCTTCAGAAATTCTTTGAGTTCCTGCGAAATGAAGAGTCCAAGCCTGGTTCAAGCTTGGCAAAAGTCGCTCACGCTCTCGAGGAAAGGGTGGAGGCAAGTAATAGAGATTCTCAGGCGAACCCGGGCGGCCATGGTATAGATGCAGTGCAAATCATGACCATCCATGCATCAAAGGGCTTGCAATTTCCTTTGGTAGTGGTTGTCAACATGCAAAGAATGATCGTTCGAAATAAAACAGAAAACATCATTGCAAGTTCGGAGGGCGAGGTTGGTCTAAAAATTCGACACCCCGCAAACCCTCGAAGAATTCTCCCAGATTCAAAATTCGAGCTCATCAAAAAAGATATCGATAGTAGAGAACTTGCCGAAAGCAGAAGGTTGTTTTATGTCGGGACTACTAGGGCTGAAGAAGTTTTAGTGCTTGCAGGGCATAAACCTTTTAGAGATTGCCTTTCTTGGCGTCGTTGGATTTATAAAGCACTCGATTTGCAAATCTCTGACTTTGAAAAAGGTTATTGGGAAAAAGGCAATTTGCGTGTTCGTTGTAGATCTAAGAGTGACGGTGGGCAATTGGAAAATGAAAATACGGGCATGGAAGAGGAAGCAATCGAAGATCTTAGGCGGTTTTCCGAGACCCCGAAGATGGTTACGCTTTCCGTAACACGCATTGAAGATGAACTTAAGATGTTCGAAGAAAAGCCTGCAGAGTGGAAACTTCGAAACACACATCATGTTTTAAGTTTCTATTCTCTACCCAGATTCGATACCGAACCCGAAGATGATATTCGTAAATACATAGGTGCCTTGATTGGGAATACGGTTCATCGTTCTCTCGAAAGGCATGGCGAATGGCTCAATTCAAAAAAGGACGAGCAGCTTGTTTGGATTCACAAGATGGTGGATGCAGAGATAGGTTTGGCGCTGGCAGAGCTGGGCGAAGAGCAGGCATTGGTTCTGGGGGCGGATGAAATTCAAAAAATCAAAGCTCAGGCAGTTAAACTTCTTGAGACTGCAAAGGGTAGCGAGATTAAACCGTTGGTCATTGCAGAGGGTAAAGTGGAGATCGAGTTTCTTCTTCCGATAGAAGGATATGTGATTCAAGGTAGAATTGATAAGTTGCTGAATCAGGGTGGGGTGGTTGAGATCATTGATTGGAAAACCGATGCGGGCCCTACCAAAAAATCCATCGAGCATCATCAATTCCAGATGAAGCTTTATGCACTTGCTTTGCTCAATTGCAATTTGATTCCCAAAGAACAAGAGGTTGTAAGGGCCAGATTAGTTCTTTTAGATCATGATGTATTGCATACTTATGAATTCAAGCAGGCGGAGTTAAGAAAGTTCGAGAAGGAGTTGGCGGGTAAAATGCTGCAAATGAAACGAAAGTTGTCGGAAGTGGTTGATCAGCATGAGTTGCAGTTGCTATATCATGCAATTGCGGACGAAAGATAGGGCTTTCTATAAAACAAATGATTAGCATGATTTTAAGTGTTTTACATGGTAAAATACTTGAATTATGATTGTGAGTTAGTTACCTATTATTCGATAAAGAAGAATTGCGTCGCTATTGCAATAGTTCTCCTTTACGATGTCGTTCTTAAAGGATTTAACTCTAGGCTTAGGTTCGGAGTAACTGGTTCAATGATGATCGAAGTAGAAAACCTCTCAAAATATTTTGGCCCTGTGTTTGCAGTGCGGAATGTTTCTTTTCAAGTTGAGCACAACGAAATTGTAGGTCTGCTGGGAAACAACGGCGCAGGGAAAACCACCCTCATGCGCATCCTTACTACCTTTCTGCCCGCAACAAACGGCACAGCAAGGGTCGAAGGCTTCGATGTCATGAATGATTCTTTGGAAGTGCGAAAAAGGATAGGTTATCTGCCTGAAAGCATTCCGCTTTACCCCGAGATGAGGGTTGAGGAATATTTAAGCTTCAGGGCAAGATTAAAAGGCGTTGATCGAAGAATTCGTACTGCCCAAATTGATAAAGTACTTGAAAAATGCAGGGTTTTGGAAGTTCGTAGAAGACTTTTAGGAACACTTTCCAAAGGCTATAGGCAGCGGGTAGGGCTCGCAGATGCTCTTCTTTCTGATCCCCAACTCTTGATTTTAGATGAACCTACGGATGGCCTTGATCCTGAACAAAAAGTCCAAACTTTGAAGATGCTCAAAGAGCTTGGGCAAAATCATACCATTGTGTTTTCATCCCACTTGCTTTCTGAAGTTGAGACGATTGTTCAGCGTGTGTTGATCATGCGCAGGGGAAGGCTTGCTTTCTCTGGCAAGATTTCCGAAATGGAAGCTGCAACGATTGTTGAAATCGAAGCGCGCGGCCCCGAAGATCAAATTGCAAACAGCCTTCGTTCGCTTGAAGGTGTTATCCATGTCGCCCATAAATCATTGGGTGAGGGCTTTAATTCGTTTGATGTTCGATGCGCAGAAAGCCATGATATTCGCGAAGCTGTCTATCAAAGAATTTCGCAGAGTGGTTGGTCGCTTCGCAAGCTTGACCAGAGGCGTAAAAATCTGCAGGACAAATGGAACGAAATCAACAATCAAGATGAAAGTGCCCTTCAGTCTCATGTGGGGTCCAAGTAACAAAATTCACAGGTTGCTCCGGCGTTTTGCAACCTTAATACATTTAGTCGACAGGTTTGTCTGGAGGTAGGAGATGGATCCATTGGTGCAATATAAGAATGAGGTAAGTGCAGATTACGGGCCATCCGAAATGGTGGCAGATCAGCCTACTTTGGCCAGAATCATCGGAAGCTTGGGCGCAGCACTGACGATTTTCGGCGGCTTGGCAATGGCACTTAATCTTTCCGGTAGGGTTGCAAGTGTTGGCTCTGGCTGGGCTGCTTTTGCAATTGCTATTGGTATTTCAGGCCTGCTTTTTCATGCAGCTTTCGATTATGAAGTTCAGTTCCGAAGGGCCTACATGCTTTTCGGTTACATGCTTTTACTGATGGGCTCACTCTGTTTTCTTCTTCCTTTGTTTGGTAAACCAGGATTGTTTGGTTTGGGGTGCTTGGCTTTTATTATGGCTCTGCTATTTATTTTGGCTTTTTTACGGCATGAAACAGATGCCATAATTGCAGGAATGGCAAAAGCTGCACTAGGATTTGTAGGGTCGATCAGTGCGGTGGTGGGCATTACAGGTTGCTTGATTGGGCCTGAAAACCTGCGCTCTTCCCCTTTTCTTCCTGAATTCTTCGTTGCAGGTTTGTTTGGCATGCTCTTCCTGGCTTCCTATCTGGGCAGCAGGGGAATGAGCGACGACTTTACCTATAAGGTTGCACGCTTGGCCCTTTGGGGTGGCCTTTTACTTCTTGCCTACGCTCTACTTCGTTCTGCTTTGCCCCCATTTTTATATTCGTTTGGCTATATCAAAGTCCGACCTGCGGAATTTTTAATCCCAGGTGGATTTCTCTTAATGGTGCTTGGTACTCTTTATTTTGTTACTGCTGCACTCGTTTCCTCGGATAGCAAGTTGGCAGTGCTAACGCAAAGAGAATTAGGCTCGATGTTCTTTTCGCCTATTGCATACTTTGTGCTGCTAGGGTTTGTGGTAGCGGGCTGGTTTGGGTATGTGGATTTCATCAATCGCTTGAGCGTATCCCGCAACAACATTGAACCGATTGTTCGAAACTATGTGATCGATCTGGTTCCTGTGCTTGCGATCATTTTTATTGTTCCCGCAATCACCATGAGGTTATTAAGTGAAGAACAACGGTCTGGAACCATCGAGGTTTTGCTAACCGCTCCTGTTGATGAATACACCATCGTATTGAGTAAGTTTTTTGCTGGGTTTGTCATGTATTTGGTGGTGTGGTCGCCCTTTGGGTTGTACCTGTTGGCGTTGCCTTTGTCGGGTGCGCCTGCATTCGATTATAGGCCGTTGATCAGTTTCTTTGTGGGGTTGTGTGTTACGGGTGCAGCATTCATTTCCATGGGGTTGTTCTTTAGCAGTCTCAGTAAAAATCAAATCATCAGTGGTGTTTTGACTTTTGCAGGCATGCTTGGGCTTTTCATCGTAGCAATCATTCGTGAGCGGATTTTTGGGCAGAACCCTGCTAGCCCTTGGTATCAGGTTCTTATGCATATTTCATATTTGGATGTTTGGAATACTACGCTTGAAGGCAAGTTAGTCCCTAAGTTTTTGTTGTTTCATGCATCCTCGGCTGTATTCTGGCTCTTCTTGACAACGAAGGTGCTGGAATCGCGCAAATGGAAGTAAGGGATTTTAGAGTAAACATGAGCGAGTCAAATAACATGAATAATGGATTGATCAATGGGTTATCTAAAAACCCGATAGTGATGAATTTTGGCGCATTCTTAATGGCTGCGATTTTTGCCCTTACCTGTGGGATTATTTCCTGGAGGCTGGGCCGCCCCGCAATGGCTTATATTATCTGGTCCGGCTCGCTTGCTGTTTTCAGCGCAGGCGTTGGCTTTGTTTTGGGTAACCGAAACCGTAATGAAACCTCCCCAGAAAACGCGCTCCGAATCGGACTTATTTTCCTCGGCGGCGGTATTGGTTTTGCCACCGCTATCCTTGGCCTCTTTCTTCCACTGAGTGAATACAGCGACATCTTTGGTGGGGGCCTTGCCCAATGGCGCAAAAACCCAAACACCGTTCTTCTTTGTGCTGGCCTTCTTTTTGGCGGCCTTGCCCTTATGTTTGGTAGCGTCATGCTCGCCAAAAACTTTGAAAAATCCAGCGTCGGGCTTCGAAGGCTTCTTTATGGCACCAATGCCTTCCTTACCGGTATGCTTCTTCTCACCGTGCTTGGCGTTGTTAATGTGCTTGCTTATGTGCCCATGGGCAAATTAGACTTCTTCAATCGCACTTTTGATTTTACCGCTTCCGGCCTTTACTCCATTAGTGAGAGCACCCAAAATTTCCTCTCCAATCTTAAAGAACCCGTTAAGGTTTATGTCCTTCTTCCTAGTAATAACCTTATCACGGTTGAAACTGAAACCTTGCTTGAAACCTTCAAGACGCATACCAAAAATATCACTTGGTCTTCGGTTTCTCGCGATCTCGATGCTCAAGAACTAGCTAAGCTTCAGGAAAAATATCAGATCCCTGATTCACTTGGCTTGCTCGTGGTTTATGGTAGTGATCAAAAACCTGTTTATGACTTTATCAAGTATCCCGATCTTTACTCCATTCCACAACAAGACCCTCGCAACCCCAATGCCGATAGTGGGAGTTTCCAATTCCTTGGCGAAGCCCAACTCATTAAAACAATTACCTTCCTTTCCGAAGGCAAATCCCAAGCGGGTGTGTTCTTCACCCAGGGCAATGGCGAACTTAGCATCGATGATAAAAATCCAGGCTCGGTTGCAGGCATTGGCACCCTTTGGGATGAAACTGCAAAGGGGAACTTCAAGCTTGATAAAATCACGCTTGATCGAAACACCAAAAAAATCCCTCAAGAAGCTGATGTGGTGGTGATGGCACGACCTAGGTTCGATCCACCCCCACAAGCGATCGATGCCCTCCGCAATTATCTTCGTGGCACTGATGGCAAAAAAGGCCGTTTGCTTTTACTTCTTGATGTTGAAGTGGAACAAGTTGCAGGTAAGAAACAAGTCATCCCTATGCCCAACCTGAAAGTGCTTTTGCGCGAATTCCAGGTTGATGTTGCAGATGACCAAATCTACAACCCTCTTAACGAACGCAAGCCTTCTATCATGACTATCATGGCTTCCGATAAAAGCAATAATCCTATTGCCAAGGCTTTCTTAAAGGGCCGTTCTGCAACTCTTTTCCTCTTCGATGGCATTCGAACCGTTAAGCCCTTGGCACGGGTTCCCAATGCGCCACCGAATCCAATTAGTGCAGAAGAAATTTTGCTGACGGACCCCCGTATTCCTGTCTGGGCTGAAACAGATATGAGTGCTAATCCGCAAGAAATTATTGCTGAGTTGCGCAAGGATGAAAAGAAGGCTCAACAAAAACTTCAAGGTGGTCAATTACCCGTGGCTGTTGCGGTGATGGAAAAAGGTGCAGCAGACCCATTGGCTCAAATCCCAGGCCATGAAGGCATGGCACCTACCGAAGACAAACCTAGGATGGTTGTTTTTGGGGATGCATCTTGGGCAAGTAATGAAGGCATCAATGGCAGGTTTGGCGAAAGTAGCCTTTCCCTTTTCAACACCAGTATTTCTTGGTTAAGAGATCGATCAGATCTCGGGGCCAAGCCCAAAGGGCAGGAACGAAAAGATTATAAGTTTAATGTTGCTGAAGATGCTGTTACCAGGCTGAAGTTTCTTCCGCTTGCAATGATGCTTCTTTCAGTAATTGGTTTAGGCGGAGCTATCTGGATTGTTCGCAGGCGCTAGTTTGAATTTGAGGTTTTTACGATGAATTTTAAGACTACATACATTCTGTTTGGGTTCCTTGCGGGAGTTTTTATCCTCCTCGCTTTTGCATTGTTCATGGATCCGGGCGCAGTGGATTCTGCTGCCTTTATCTTCCCTTCGATGCGATCCGGGAAAAACACCATCCAAGTGGATGAAGTGGAACGGGTGGAAGTGGATCGAAAGAAACCTGTTGCTGAGAAACTCGTGTTCGAACTCGATCCTGCAACCAAGCGTTGGAGCATGACCGCTCCACGATCTACCAGAACCGATAAGTTTGCAATCCAAGAAATTGTGCGCCAACTTCGCGAAGCTAAACCCGATACCGAAGCTGATCGCCCATCCAACTTGGCCCAGTGGGGCTTGGATGATCCTTCTGCAATCATCACCCTTAAGAAAAAAGATTCCGAACATACCATCAGCCTTAAAGTTGGGAATACCAGTCCTGGCGAATCAAGCGCAGTGGTTTATCTGCTTTCTTCTGATAATCCCAAGAGCCCTATTGCTGTCAAAAAATCCCTGATCGATGGCTTGTTCAAACCTCAGGTTGCTTTCAGAGAGAAAGATCTTTTGAGCCCCAGTGTTTCCGACATCAAATCCTTCAAGCTTGAAGAAACAGGCAAAAAATCTGTCGCAGTTGCTATGACTGGCGAAAGCAAATGGCGTTATGCCGAGCCTGTGAGCTATGGCGAAGCAGACTTTGATGGTGGCGAAAACAATGACCCCCTTAAAGTTTCAGGAGGCGTTCGTGGCTTGCTCATGAATATCTCTAATCTTAAGGTGGAATACAAAGACGAAAAAAATAATGACTTTGTTTCTGATGAAAGCCCTGACCTTGCCAAGTATAAGTTGGATGTTGCGAAGGATAAGGTCTTGCAATTATCGATCGAGCGGATTGAAGAAGGTAATAAAACCAGCAACCCTAAACTCATCGTTGCAGTGGGTGAAAAAGTGGGCGAGGCTAAGGATAAGTTTTACGCAATGCTCGATGATGGCAAAAAAGAAATCGTGCGCATTAGCGTTGCCTCGGTTGAACCGTTGCTAAGGCTTGCTGCAGACCCTGAAGGATTGCGCGATCGCACCCTTGTAAAAGCAGGCGCCCTAGATAAACCTGATGCTATTACTTTGAAAAACAGCTATGGAACCCTTGAATTTCAGCGCATCGATCCTGCCAAGCCTTGGATGTTGTATCGGCCGGGTAAGGATGTTCCCGATGCGATTAATGAAGTTTCGGTCACCAACTTGATTTCAGTCTTTGGCCAGAAGGGGCAGATTAAATCCTTCATTGATACGCCTGCCAAGGATTCAGATTTGGAACTGGATAAACCCCTTGCAGAGCTTTCGATTTACATCGATGGCATTGATAAGACTCCCAAAAAAGAAGAGCCAAAAGAAGAGAAGAAAGACGAAGCTAAAAAAGACGATAAAGCCAAGGAAGAGAAGAAAGAGATCAAGAAGGAAGTAAAACCTTCGTTAAAGCCAGGCGATCCAAAGGTGAAGGTTCTTTTTGGCAAGCGGGAAAATGGCCTCGTGGTATTCAAACGCATCGCTGATAAAGAAACCACTTATGGCAAAGTACCTGAAATCTTATTGGACAAATTAAAAGAAAGCCCATTGGCGTACTTGGATACTTTTGTTCCCAAGTTTAGCGAATCGATGGATCTGGGCGAAAATGTAACAAAGCTTTCGATTTCTCGTGCAGGTAAAATTTTCGAAGTTAGCAGGGATAAAAAAGAAGATCCTTGGAAGATTGTTTTGCCCCCCGAGCAAGCAGGCAAGAATGCTGATGCTGGCCTTGTTATGAATGCTCTCGGTGCGCTTAATAATCTTAAAGCCAACAAGTTGGTTGCAGAAAAAGCTCCTGAAGGCGAACTTACCCGTGAGTATGGTTTGAACCCCGCAAGTATCAAAGCGGTCGTCACCTTGGGTAAAGATAAAGATGCTAAAACTTTTGAATATGGTTTCGGTAAGGAATCGCCTGATAAGACTGGTATCTACGCCCGACAAGCTTGGCGTGATTTTGTATTTATAACCGATCGCTTTGTCACCAATGCGCTTGAAGCAGAGCTTCAGGATCTGGTAGTGTTTCCCAAACTCGATCCTGCAAAAATTGAATCTATCAAGCTAACAGGTTGGCAATCCTTGTTGGGTTCACCCTTTACGATTGAGCTTGAACGCAAAGATAAATCTTGGATAGCCAAGGCCCCTGCTGAATTTAAATTGGATCCTGTTAAAGCGGAAGTTCTAGCAACTGCGCTAGCGACTTTGAAAGCTGAAAAGTTTGTTTCCTTTAGCGCTGGAGTCAAAGCTGAACAGGAACTTGATCTTGCTAAGGGTGCCTTACAAGTTGAATTCAAAATCCAAGGTGAAAAAGAAAGCCAGAAGCTTTTGGTTGGCAAAATGGATGGAGATAAATCTTACTTTGCAACTTCGGGCAAGTTTGCTGATGTGTTTTTGATTCCCAAAAATGCATTTGAATCCATGCGCGTAAAACCAGCTTATTTCAGCCCATAACAAGCTTGCAGGAGCTCTCATGATTTCTGATTTGCCTGCCTTCCTTGGCGGAGATATGGCATTTCCCTCGGGGCCTTCTTTGCCTGTTCATGATCCTGCAATATTTCGTGCCCTGCAATCTTCTTGGAACGATGCATCTTGGGCTTCCTATGATTCAGGGCATGTACTCGCACTTGAAAAATTAATCGGCGAACATTTTCTTTCTCCTCATGTACTCACCTGCTCAAGCGGCACTCTCGGGGTCGAAACTTCTTTGAAGGCTTTGGGAATTAAGCCAGGCGATTTAGTTGGCATGGCTGCTTACGAATACCCAGGCAACTTCCTTGCTATTCATGCCTTGGGGGCAAAACCTTTTCTTATCGATCTCGATCCTGCAAACTGGCAGATCTCGCCCCTGGCAATTGATGTTGCAATCGAAGTGGGTTGCAAAGCAGTGATTGTTTCACATTTGCATGGTGGACATGCAGACATGAAAACAATCATGGCAAAGTGCAAAATCGCAGGCGTGGGTGTAATCGAAGATGCCTGCCAAAACCCCGGTGCGGTGGTGCAGGGGAATAGTGCAGGTACTTGGGGAGACTTTGGCGTTCTTAGTTTCGGTGGTTCGAAATTGATTACTGCAGGCAGGGGCGGAGCTATACTTTCGAATAAACCTGAGTTTGCACAAAAGGCGAAGATGTTGCTTTTGCGGGGTAGCAAGCTGGCGCCATTAAGCGAAATTCAAGCCGTGGTTCTTTTGCCCCAACTTGAAAACTTGAATAAAACAAATGCTTTCCGCATGGCTTCAGTGAATCTGTTGCAAACAAAACTCCATTCCATCAATGGAATTGAACTTATTCAAGCTTCCTTCAATTCTGATCAGCATGCTTTTTACAAATTAGGGCTAAGATTGAATCCACAAGAGTTTGGCTTGGATCGTGAGTGCTTGGTTCCTGCGATGCAGGCCGAGGGTATTGCACTTGATGCGGGTTTCGCTGCCCTTCATGTTAGTAGATCGCCCTCGCGTTGGAAGAGTGCGGGCCCGTTGCCTGAAGCTGCAAACGCCCATGAAAATATGCTTGTCTTACATCATCCGGTTTTACTGCAAAATGAATCCGCAATGAATTCCATCGCACATGCCTTTGAAAAGGTTCAGTCGCATGCAGAGAAGGTTCGCAAGAAGTTCTATTCTTAAGCACTAAATCCCTATTTTCAAACTACAAGTAATTAACTCTGATTATTTCATGCCGACCAATTTAAGTAGCATCGTAAATTGGTCACGACTATTTTACGATGGTACTTAAAATGGTCGGCAAGGTTTTGCTCATAAAATCTTATTATGTGAACGATCAGGCTAGAAAGCTGATCAAGGTGCTTGTTGCATTTCTGCTTCAAGAATGGTGAACAGGAATTTCTCCGGGTCATCCTTGCGAAGTTGTAACTTCCCTTTGATGATCTGCGTTTGCCTGCTCATGCGCACAACTTTTGAATCTTTAAGTTCAATAAGAACCATGCCATTCAATGAGGGCATTTCGCAGTACCAACAGCCCACGGGATTTTCCAAAAGTAAAAAAGTATTGGATTCATGTTCCTCACCCACGGGTTGCATATGCCCTTCGATTTGCACTTTTTGATTTTCTAATTGTTTTAAATACGCAGGGTATTGTGCCAACGCTTTGCGATCCACTTGCGTTTGTGCCAGCACTAACCAAGGTAGTAAATTAACGGCATTGGCTTTGATGGGTGGCAAATCGAGTTCCATTTTATCCAGAGCAAAGGGCCGTAATGATTTAGGAACAAACCAGCTTTTATGATCCTGATGCTTTTCATCTTTGGCTGTTTTTCTACCTTGCACATACTCTTTTAATATCCGCCTATGTTCCAACAATATTGCTTCGCGTAATCCAAACTCTGTAACACAACCATCCATCATGGCAAGCGCCACTTCCGGATCACCCGATGCATTAGCGATTTCTGCAAGCTGCATTAGTAAAAGTGAATCTGCGGGAAACCATAATGCCAAGAGTTGTACGGAAGCAATGGCGTCCTTTGGAATGTTTTTTAATTGTGTGGCGTCAATACCGCCAGAAAGGTATTTGCCTTCTGATGATTGGAATTGAAGGTTGAACAAGTTCTCAAACTTTTGTCCTGCTTTTTGTTTTTTCAATTGCTTGATCCAGAAAAGATGCAATTTTTCTGCATCAACATATTTCCCTGGTGCGAGGGCTATTGCTTGTTCAGAAACCTGGATGGCCCGGTCAAATTCTCCCAGAGTTTGCCAAGCACTTGATAGGTTGGCAAGGATGCGAAAGTTAAGAGGATATTCGCGGTCAGCTTTTCGCAGGGTTTCTAGGGCGAGGGGTGCTTGATTTAAACGGATCAAAAGGGCGCCCTGGTCTGCGAATTCTTCGGGCAGGAGTTTTCTTTCTTTGGAAAGTTTATCTAGGCGGGATAAATCTTGAAGGTATTTCTTTCGAAACTCAGATGAGATTTGCTTAAGTTTTGGTTCAACAGCCAATTGCCTGAGTTGCCTTTGATCCATCAATAGGCCCCGCCATTGCGAAGGCAGTTCGTTATACGATTCTTGGGAATAATAGACCCCAGCTATAAGTGCGCCTTCAGATAATAAAAGGCTGGCTAACAGGCCAAAGGCCTTTAAGATCCAAAACTTTAGCGGGCAAACTTGCACAAAGAGTCTCCTGCGATTCGATGGAATTATATTTCATGCTACTCATGATTCGATTAACCTAATCGTAATCTAATATCATGCCTTTTTCGAGTATAACAGGTTGGGGTTCCGGAAAAATGAATGTACTTTTAATTTTAATAGCTGGGTTGATGCTTGCAGGAGCGGAGACTACTTTAAAATCTGCTGATTTCAAACCTGCAAAAAGCGACCCAATGATCGAGGTATTCGAGGCTGCCAAGGTAGAACTAAAATCTGGAAGCCTTTTGAAAATAGAACTGCCTTTGAGTTTGGGAACTGGCTTTCAATGGGAATTATTAGGGCCTAATCATGGGCCGTTGAGTTTTCAACAAACGAAAACCTTACCTCCTGATCAGCCCAGACCAGGGGCTGGAACGGTTCAACAATTTGAATTCAAGGCTAAAGCCCAACCATCAGGTTCCTCTTCCCAGGTTGTGTTGGTTTTCAATTTGCGTAGATCGTTTGAAGGGGTTGGCAATAAATTTTATCAGGTTCGCGTTGTTGTGGGTGAACCTTAAACTCTTGAAATAATATTGGTTCTTTACTCGGAGATAACATGGCTGATGTGATTTTTAGTGAACTTGAAGAGTTGGTAAAAACTCATGGTGTTAAAAAAGCGATTGACCATCTTGCAGAGCAAATGATTGCCCGCAAAGATTACAACAAGCTCTTTTATACCTTATTGGTGAAAAGCAGACTTGAGCTTGGATTGAATGTTATTCCTACTGCGCCTTCCAACGAAATTCCTGTTGATATACAGGAAAAGTTTGAAGACAACATCAGGCTTTCTGCAAGAAATGTGGCAGAACGTTTCCTTAAGGAAAACAATCTTGAGCAGGCGTGGAATTTTTATCGAATGATTGGCGAGACGGAACCTATCAAAGCTGCGATTGATGCAATGGAACCCAAACCTGAAGATGAAATGGAAGTACCGATCAGGCTTGCATTTTATGAAGGCTTGAACATGCCCCTGGGTTTTGATTGGATTCTCGAACGCTATGGTCTTTGCAATGCTATTACCACTTTGACGAGTCAGGATTTTTCCCAGATGCCCGCGGTAAGAGAGTATTGCCTGCAAAAACTTATTCGTGCGTTGTATGGAGAATTAGCAATCAGGCTGAGAAATGAAATTGAAAAGCACGATGGGAATAGTTCTGCTGTTGAAAAAATTCCAGTTGGAGAAGCAGGGGAAATTAAAAAGCTGATTGCAAACCGCCCTTGGTTGTTTGAAGAAGACAACTACCATATTGATCTTTCGCATTTAAGTTCTGCGGTACAGATGAGTATTCATTTGCCTGCGTGTAAAGAGTTGGAGATGGCGTTGGAGTTATGTGCGTATGGGAAAAACCTGTCATCAAGGTTCTTGGGAAAAAGCGAACCGCCTTTTGAAAATCTTTATGAGTCTTATGGTACGTACTTGGAAATTAACGCAGGGCGTGAGATAGAGAAAAACTTAGATTTTTTCAGAAAGATTGCAAAGGAAAACGAACCAGATGGCAGCAGTTATCCCGCAGAGGTTCTTTTGCAATTGTTGGAAAAATTGGGAAAATCGGAAGAGGCTTTAGAGCTTGCAGGTAGAACCTTGAATGCTTCCGGACTTTATGGAATGTGCATAAAAGCAGGCAATTTCAAGCCAATGAAGCAAGCTGCTCAGGCACAAGATGACCCTGTGCATTTCCTTGCTGCCCTTATTGAAGTGGAAAAAGCAGGTAAAGCCTAACGATTAAGTTGCTCGCGAGGGGCGGAATATGCCCCTGTAACTTATGAAAAAGCATGAGTTACAGGGGTTTCTATCTTGAAAAAGTGTCGAATTTGAAGCAAAATAGATTTAGAGTTCGATCATTCACCTGCCTTATTTTGCTTATTACTATGAAAAATCATCCGCTAATAATGTTGGGTCGCTTTGGAGTATTAACTCTAGGGGTTTTAGCTTTCGCATTTCAAAACCTTAAGGCTGAAGATGCACGGGATTTGGAGTTCTTCGAAAAGAAAATACGACCTGCGTTGGTTGAGAATTGCATCAAGTGCCATAGCGAGGCTGATAAAAAAGTTAAAGGTGGCTTGGCCCTAGATAGCAAGGAAGGCGTTGCCAAGGGTGGAGAAACCGGCCCA
>Ga0208482_1000200_pt1 | contig 20058 bp, 23 predicted proteins | sample LakMenEpi26Sep10_FD_150737 | JGI IMG/M metagenome (GOLD analysis project Ga0208482, IMG submission 150737) | Freshwater microbial communities from Lake Mendota, WI - 26SEP2010 deep hole epilimnion (SPAdes) | ecosystem: Environmental > Aquatic > Freshwater > Lake > Epilimnion/Euphotic zone ... | reverse complement strand
CCCTTCTTGTTGGCTGTGAAGTAGTAGCAACTCTTTTTGGAACAGCTTTTTTCTTGGTAATTTTAACAGTTTTAGCTTTTGGTTTGGGTGACGCAACAGCTTTTCGACGAGTAACAGGTGGTGTTAAAGATCTTCTTCTTGCGGGCATTTTCTTCTTTGTAGAAGGAGTTAAAGATTTCTTTTTTTCAACCATAATTAATTGATATTTTTTATTTTAAAAATATCATTTTTCAAAAATTTTTAAAAACTCTATACATTCATTTATGAAATTATTAATTTATGGAAGATTATCAAAATAACATGGAATATGATTTCCAACTACAGACCCGCTATTATAAGTAAAAGAAATTGGAACACCAAGATGAGTATAATGAACTTTTGGAGCGGGTGGTGGAAGTGTCGGAACAATATCCTCCGTATTTAGAATACGCATATTTGAAACAATATATTTAGGATTTCGGAAATAATTTGAAAATTGAATATTTCCAGCACGAGGTGAACCAAAAGTATATACTACGGTTGGTGGTAACTCTATCGAATTTTCTAGATCAAAAGCTGAAATATATGAAACTCCCCCTCCTAAAGAATTTCCGGTAATGATAAAATAATTACAAGGATAATTTTCAAAGTAATTTTGAAGAACATTGATTAGATTAGATTCTTTTTTAACTTTTTCGTAAACGTTCATAAATCCTCGATGAACGTTAATTCTATCTAATGGGTCTGTACCCTCCATCGTAACAGGAACAGCGTTCGAATCTTCTTCCATCATTTTTAAATCTGAAGTTCCAGACCACACTAATATCAATGTAAAAGAAACTATATCGTAAAATATACATCCATAAACAGGTTTTTCATACGGAACAGTGAGTAATACATAGTTTGGATCAAATCCTTCTGGCACCGGAATATCATCCGTTGTGCAATTTCTCATTCCTACATTTTCACATAAAGTCAACAAAAAACTTGCTATATCGTGAGAATACCCATCTTCAACAGTGTTGATTGGGAAAGATGATGGATAAGGTCGATACCCTGAACCATAACATATCATATCATTAATAGTTGTTTGATTTTTTAGAATAAGTTGAACAGGATCCGTTTGAAGACTTTCTAATTTTTCCTTGATCTCTTTTTCAATATACCATTTCATAAAATAAGCACCGATAATCGCAGAGACGACGCATAAAATAATACACATGATATTATTCATTTTATTTATATATAAATATATAAAGTTTTTTATTATAATGGATGCGTGTCAAAAATATACTGATAGTCAAACAACGGTCACTATTAAATATTGTGTGGCATGCAACAAAAGACTTCAGAGTGTATTATTATATGAAGAAAATAAAAATGTGGTGTGTAACGATTGTTTTGATTTTTGTAGAAAATGTAAATTCTATTTTAGAAAAAACTCTCAAAATCAAAAAGAAGGATTATGCATCTTTTGTTTATGAAAATATTTTTATTCAAAAATATTTTTTTACCAATAACTTCCGATATATTTTTTAATAAGTTTAACCGTTAAAGTATTGTTTCCAATAATATTTGCGGAAGTTTGTCTAATTTGAGGACCAAATCCTTGAACTGGAAAAAATTGCATAAAATAAACTCGACCACCGGCATCAGCGACAGGAGTTTCAATGCGGATAGTATTTAAAACAGGAACTGTGACGACACATCCATTTGCAGATAGAGCTTCTGGATACCAATTTTGAGTAGAGTCTGTCGAAAATTGTCCAAACCCTCCTGTAATATTGAATGTCGAGGTGTATGAATTATCCCCGCTTGTAATAGAAACATTTATCTGTCCTCTTGTATTGTTTAACTTAACATAACCGCTATCTGCTGGGTTTACACCTGCAACAGGAGAAATAACATTGTTTGAATATAAAGTTCGAATAGGTGCTTCAGAGTTATAACTTCCATAAATTCCAGATACGGCCGACATTTTGATATATTAATAAAATGTATAAGATTTAAAAAGTTATATTTTAAAAAATATAACTAAAATTTTACTTACCTTTTACTCCGTACCTGGGTCCTTGACTTCTAAAGTATCGTCGGATATCTCAATGTTGTAAGATGGACCGATAAACCGAATACCGAGCGAATCCGACCAGATATCACTGAAAACGAATGAGATCGTGTTGATTTCAACTCCATTATCGAGAACGATATTCTTATAGACGATTACATGTTCTGAGATTTTCCGAACGAAATTCTGAATCTCTTCTTCGTTCAACCCAAGTGTTTCACTTGGAATGGAGACGAGTACAAAAAAATCAGTCTCACCTACGTCCGAAAAAGAAGAAAATTCCATACTGTAAACAGGATCAAAATAAACTTCGTGACCGTCGATTATTTTCGATCCTTCGGAGAATCTCACAAGTCTGGAAATATTTTCTTCAATGGGATCCGTTTCGGGGTCAGTGTCATTCCACGAAACCGAAAATTTCAGAGTATAAGTAAGTTGAATGTCGATTTTTCCGTCCATTACGAAACGTATATTTTGTAATATTTTCCACATGAAAATATCATTTTTCTGAAAATAGGATTCTCTATGAAAAATGATATTTTTCCTAGGATTTTATATTATATACAAAATATAATTTTTGAAAATGATCGAGATTCAACTTACATATTTAGTTTCTTTTACTTCTTCGGAAAAACTCTCGAAAGAAGATGAATATGAACTTTCAAAACAAATTTCTAAAAACGTTGCTCCTTCAAAAAAACACGAATATCTTGATGGTAATAAAATTACATTTTACCGTTGTTACGAACCAGAAAATATGAATATTGAAAATGACGATATAAATACCATTAACATCCACGTTCATTTTTTAGTTCCTGAGAGTTGGTTTTTATTGGATAAAAATAATGTGATTACATCTCTTAAAAACTTGGATAGAAAACCTCTTTCTGTTAATAAAGATTTTATCTGCAATTCCAAACATATTCACATTGAAGATATTGAAATAGATAATATCTCAATGCCGGCCCGGTCCGGCGATGAAGATGATGTTGATATTATTGAATTTTAATTTGTGAACATTTTTATAAAAAAATGTTATTTGAAAGACATAAAGAGATAATATAACTAAATACAAGAAATGAAAATCACTCTTGAAAATTTTCGGTGTTATTCTCATAAAACATTTGAAATACCCGATAGAGGTTTGATTTTATTATCTGGTAAAAATGGAAAAGGTAAATCAACTTTTATTCAATCGATTATCTACGCCCTCTTTGGAGAATGTTCTGTGAAACCTATATCGCACGGAGCAAAGACATGTAGTGTAATTTTAGAATATAGTGGAATTAAAATACAAAGATCGTCTAAAGGTAAACCTTATAAACTTTCTGTAATGTTAAATGAAAAAGAATATACAGACGATACAGCGCAAACTATTATTAATAAAATGTTAGGTTTGAATTATCACGAATTTATGGCGGCTTCTTATGTTGCACAACGTAGTAAAAGTTCTGTTATTACAATGACTCCATCTGAGCAATTAAAATTTGTTGAAAAATTATCTTTTACAGACGATATTCGAAAAGAGTATCAAACTAAATTCAAAAATAAATCAAAAGAATGCCAGAAAAAAATATCTTATACAGAGGGAAAAATTAGCTCTCTTGTAGAACATTATCAAAAAGAGTCTGAAAGAATGCCAAAAAAACAAATTCAAAAAAAAGATATTTTGAATGTAGATGAATTGAGAAGACAAGAAAAAATCTTGAAAAAAGAGATGGATGAAATTGAACAATCTCTGAAAAAAAATCAACAAGAATTATCTTCTCGAAAAAAAGAGGAAGAGAGAAAATCAACGATTATCGAACAGAAAAAGATTTTGGATATCGAACTTCATCAACTTCAAAAGAAAAGAGATGAATACGGAGTTGTATTATCTGAACATGAAATTGAAGAGCTCGTCAAAGAACAATCTATATTGCATGAAAATATTGAAAATATGAAAAAATATTTGATATACACACAATGTCTTGAGAGAGCTACAAACCATAAAGATGAATATATTGAAAATCTTCATTTAGAGATTAAGAATTTGAAATGTTTGTCTGATGATAGATTAAAAGAGTTAGAATTGGAAAACGAAGAGTTATTGGAAAAGAAAAAAGTATACGAAGAAGAAAGAGAAAAAGTCGAAAAGGATAGATATTTTCGAGAACACTCGGAATCTATTTTTGAAAAAACAATCTCAGATATTAAAAATACATTTAGTACTTTGAAGACAAATAAAACGCATTTGATTGTAACTTTTTTACATAAGAAAAATACTTCTTTGCAAAAAGAACTTTCAAAGTTGGAAGTTTTGTTTCAAAAATTAAACTCTCGAAGGATATGCGGGGAGACTTATGAATGTCCAAAGTGTAAAACAAATTTATATTTTTCAGAAGACGGAGTTTTGTCGATTATGGAGATTGATGAAAAAAATAAAGGAGAGAACGTCGAAGAGCAAATTAAATTAACCAAAAAAGATATTGAAAATGTAAAAAAACTTCAATTGCAAACTGTCGAGTGGATAAAAACAATCAAAGATATTTCAGAGTTACTTTCGAAAAAACCTTTGGAATATACTGTCTTTTTCGATAATGAAAAATTTCTACGAAATAGAGATCAAATTTTGGAAATTAAAAATAAAAAAGAAAAACTCGAAAAACTTTCTGAAACTTTATCTATTCTTCAAACAGAAGATATTTCGAAATATCCATTGTCGATCAAAAGTTTATTTTTGGAAGTTGAAGAAAAGAAAAAGATTTTCCCCAAAAAGTTTAAACCGTTTTCTAATTTGAATGAAATGAAAGAAAATTATGAAAAGTTGAAAGAAAAAATTTCAGAAGAGAGACGTAAACGAAGCGATACTTTATCTGTTGATAAAGAAATCTCAACTCGACAGTCGAAACTTAAAATTATCGAAAACTCCCTTTCAAAAAATTTTCTAAGTTCAGACGAAAATAAAATTCAAACTCTCGAAAAAGAGTTTGAAGAATTGAGAACTAGATCAATATCGATCTCGGAAAAATTATCTTTATTACATGAAACTTTATCGGTCGCTATCGATCAAGAAAAATATCATAAAGATGTAGAGAGACTCGAAATTCTTAGCCAAGAAATTCATTCTGCAAAAGAAGAGTTGGAGCTGTATCAAAGACAGCTTGAAGGAGCTTTAGGATTAATACATTCTGATAAAGAAGCTCAAATTCTATCTCTTAAAACAACTCTATCCAAAATCAACTCTTATTCGAAATTTTATTTGGATAAAATGTTTGAAGATGATGATCCTATGCATGTAACTTTACAAAGTCATAAATTATCTTCTACCGGAGATACCATCGCAAAAATTAACACAAATATTGTTTATAAAGGACAAACATACAATTCATTTGATGAATTTTGTGGAGGGGAAGGTCAAAAATGTGAACTTGCTTTTTTATTCGGAGTAAACGATATGCTCGGAAGTAACATGGTCTTTTTGGATGAATGCATAAATAATTTAGATAGTGAAAATAATATGAAGACTTTGTATCTTCTCAAGAAAATTTGCGGTAATAAACTTGTTGTCGTTATCTCTCATGAAGCTATAGTAGGCATCTTTGATGAAGTAATTTACTTTTAATTTTTATTTTTTGATAATAATATCAAAAAATAACTTATATTGATTTTTGAGCAAGATCAAAATATTTTTCAAACTCTTCGATCGAAATATGTTTTTCATTTACAACAAACTCTTTGTAAAGTTCTTCTCGTAATAATGGAGTATTTTCTAAAATAAAATCTTGATATACTTTTTTATCGTTCTCATCCCCGAGCTCTGCGATCGCAAGAGTTAAACTTGAGTGTAATGTTGCATCAGGACAATCTCTTATTTTAGCGTTCATCCTTCCAACAAAATTAGAGATGACCTGTTGTTCCCAAGAAATATTAAAGGTAATACTATCATCATAATTTGAAATAGTATTTATAAGTCGAGCAACATGACCAGAAGAGCATGTATCATTCATGTCGATAAGCTCTTCGAGTAATCTTATTTTAAGTTCTTCAGAATGTTCAACCTTAAGCCATACTAATACAAAGATTTCAGCAACGGTTGAATTATAAGAGGTAAATGTTGCGGTATCGATAGAAATTCGATTCAACGCTTTTAATATTTTAAATCTTTTTTCTCGATCTGAAATTGTATTTCTTGCAAAAGAAGCGACCGTGTTGTGAATCTCTGTAAATTTTTTAGCTGTTAGAGAAACATTTTCCTCAATCAATTTTTGGATAATCGAATCTGCTTGATCTGTAAAATCATGAACATTTTGAGAGTTTGTATAAATCGTTTTTGCTTTTTCAATCAAAGTATTTTTAGAGTTTTCTTTTGAAGAAGAAGAAGAAGTTCCGATATATCCGATAATTTTTCGAGCTTTTAATTTTTGCTCGGTTGATTTTGAAAGTCTCAAAACAACATCCGCTGCATCCGCTCTTGTATTTTCATCATATGTTTCATTTTGGGCGATCTCTGTAAAAAAGTAATTTTCAATTTCAAGTTTTTCTTCATCGGAAATACAGTCCATCTGTAAAAGATGTTGACCGGAAAGAATTCTTTCTCGAATTCCGTTTTGAGAGTTATGAAAAAATATATTTTGTAATCCGGATACAAATAGTTCATCATAGCCGATTCTTAATTTTGATTTATTCAAAAATGTTCGTATTCCGGATCTTGTGATAAAACTTGCGATAATGTTATATCTTTTCTCGCTTGAATATTTTGCATCATCTATGAGTTCAATAATAATATCTTGAGATTTTTGTTGATAATCTTCATTATCTGATGAAAATAAAAATTTAGCCGCTTCTACCCTGTTCATTAATTCTGCGTTTACATCACTTGCAATAGCAAAATATGACTGATAACATTTTAATATATATCCATGATTACATAAACATGTAGCGGTTATAAGACGTTCGTGAGATGAAAATTTATTTGAAAGTGTTATTTTGTACAATAGTTCAACATTGTCCTCTAAATCATATCCGCTAATAAAAGGGATAATGTCTCTTAATTTCCATAAACATTCTAGCGAAGCTTCTTCGTATTCTTTATTTTGGATAATTTTTTCTAAAATAAGCAACTTTTGATCTGGAGAATAATTAAACTCTTGAGAAATCTCTTTTAACTTTTTGATAACATTACTTTTTGTAATAATATATTCTTCTTCCTCCATAATTTTATATTTTCATAAATTAATATTTAAGATCTTTATAAAATGTCTTCTACAACTTCATATAATCCTTTTACAGCGATAGGTAGATATAATCTTAAAAATTTTTTCTACGAAAATAAAAAAACGGTTATAAGTATGGCTTGTCTAATTATTTTCGTTTTGATATTTGCATTTTATAATGTTTATTCTCAACAAGATCATCCGAAAGTTTTAAATATATATCGTCCTATCGTACCTCCCCAATATGGATACGGTCCATATGGTTACGGTTTATATGCACCTCCAAGAGAATTAATGGAACAAACCTAATTTATTATATCGAGCAAAATAAAATTATCTAAAATATAAATTATGAATAATATAAATATGCCTCGAAGGAAGAAAATTCAAAGTTATAAAATCATATTAGATAATATTGATGGAGAGATCCTATTATCTCAATACTATAATATTGTTGGAAATTCTGAAGAAAAAATAGATAAAGAAACTGAAGATGAGAATATAAATTTCTTACATGAAAAAGATAAGAAAAGAAGGAGGGGTTTATATTTTATAGATCCTCAACGCGGCCCTGTTAAATTATGGGCAACGATGATCGATTTTACAATTGGAGGTATTCTTCCTCGAATTACAAAAAAACCATGTTGGTTTTGTAGAAATAAATTTAATACTCAACCGATCGGCTGTCCAATTAAATATAATTATACTCCGAAAAATCCTGTAATTGTCAAAAGAGTGATGGATAGATTCAAAGAGATGAATATTTGTGTGGATCAAAACAATTTAGATTTTTTCGAAACGGAAGGAATTTTTTGTTCATTTCCATGTGTTAAATCATATATCCTCGATCAAATTTCAAAAACAAAATCTTCCAAATATAAAAAATCTTTGGAATATCTATCTTTACTTTATTTTAAAATAAATGGAGAGATAACGATTATTCAGTCATCTCCAAGTTGGAAATTAACATCAGATTGGGGAGGACATCTATCTTCAAATGAATATCGAGCATCTATCGGAACGTTAGAATATATTGAAACAACAAATGTTTTGAGACCCTATATGTTTTGTTCAAGTAATTGGATTCGAGAAAAGAAAATAAAATTGTGAAAAATCTTTTATAAAAGATTTTTTTCGCTATTAAAGATTTATCGAATATACTAACACATGAAAATGTTTTACAATATAATAGCTTTTTTATCTATTTTCATAAGCGGTTTATTATTCCACAAATATAAAGCATATGAAAATATCGCTTACTATTATAAAAATTTTCGAAAGGGGAATATCACTGTAAAATTAATGAGGGATTATATTATGTTTCAACTCAGACATCTTTCCACTTACTATTTGGAGATAGGATATATGGAGTATCACAATAATTTTTTTAGATTTACGTATTATAATGGTAGTAAAAAATATAGAATGGTATTCCCGAAACAAAAGAGATATATTAGCTATGTTACAAAAGAAGACGGAGAAGATCTATCAGATTTATTTTTTGAATATCTTGGGCCTGGAAATAATTTTTACTCTATACAAACAACTCCTCAAATGTTATCTTGGAATTTTCCTATTATCGTAGGATATATTAAAAATATGAAGGTAGAAGAAAGAGTATATCAACCATCAGATGTTATTTTAACAAGATTATAAAAATATTCTTACTTACCATTTATCATTCCAATCGTCAAAGTCAAAATCTAAATCTTCAGTTTCATTTTCTTGAAAATCTTCTTCATACCATCCTTTTACATCTAACAATTTAACTTGATCTAATTCTTTTGTTTGTTGATATCCTTTTAGGAACGAGTTTAATTTTTGTTCATCGTTAATGTTTATATATGACATTTTCTCGCAGTCTAACTTTACAGTTTTTACATAGGAAGGTGAAAGTTCGTATCGAATTTCAGAGAGTAATTTAATAGGTGTAATAATAATTCTTTGAGAGTAACCTAAAAAATTATCATCTTCAAAGATACTATTTTTACCACATAGTAAAATTCCCAATACTTTTTTACAATCTTTTGAAAGATAATCCCAAGGATAATTATTTGCTACACCACCGTCAACAATATAGTTATTTTTATATTTTATTCGATGAAATATAATAGGAATATTACATGAATGTTTTACAGCGTCTAAACATGATATATCAGATAGATAGCTATATTTTATTTCTCGGATATTCGTAATGTCCGTTGCAGAAACGTATAATTTCTTTCCGGTAACTTCATATAATTTTTTTAGAGAATATATCTGACCCAATTTTCTTACAACTAAATTTTGAATTTTATCTATGAATTTATCAATGGAAATGATTCCCATATTTTTTATATTTTGAATAATGTTCATAGACTCTTTTATTCCAAAAAAATCTTGTACAATTTGAATCTCTTTGAATATTTCTAGAGGTGTATAACCACACACCAATAATAAACATATTACAGATCCTATACTTGCCCCTGCATACTCTTTGATATCTTTTAGTTGAAGTAAACCTATATCGAAATAGTAATGTAACGCACCTAAAATAATAATACCGTTCGACCCTCCACCCGATAAGACGATACTATCAAATTTTTCAACAGATGCCATAAATTTTATAAATAAAATACATTTTTTTAACGTTTAATAATAATAAAATGACAAGACAAGAAACTCAAGACCAAACAAGATTTTGGTTATTATTTCTAATTATATTTGTAATGGGTATTTTTGTAATTGTGAATCTAAACAAGTATAACAAAAAATGCGTTCCTTCTCCAGATGAAGGTGGTATTTCTAATATTCAAAATAGAAAAATTTCTCCTGAATCGATGGGAACATATTCAAGTACAGCACCCCCTCCACCTCCAATGCCATATGAACAGGTTCAAGAAAGTTATAATCCAGAAACAGGTCTTAAAACAATTGTTGATTTTTCTAAAAAATTTCCAAACGATGCTAGATTTAAATATGAATATAGAATATGGCCAGAAAGATCTTTTTTAGATGAAGATAATTATGCTTTTTATTCAATGTATGGATGGAGGATGAACCCTCCTGTTCAATATCCTCAAAAAACAATAGGTACCGCGTATAATAAAGCTATTGAAGATTGTTTTTGTGCACCTCAGGAAGGTAACGAAGACTGTTTACAAAAATGTAGATTTCGTGCTCTCAAAGCTCAAGGATTTCCTTCGATATTTAGTAATTAAAATTTAACTCGATTAAAAGTTAAATATGGAAGAGTGTTTTGATATTGAAGAAGCATGTATGTCAGATTGTTTAGGTTGCTTTGAAAAATATATACATACGCAAAACGAGAATATTCCTGAAACAATTCTTACAATTCTTGTTATTAAAAATTCGAAGAAGTGTTTGAAAAGATTATTGGAGTTGAAAAATATAGATATCTATATTCCAAAAGATTATCTTGGTGATACTTATTTACATCTATGTGTGTGCAATAGTTCTCGATATGATGTTCTAGAAGTTCTTTTAGAACATGGTTTCGATCCTAACCTTCAAAATAAAATGGGTAACACACCGCTGCATAATGCTGCCTATTATCAAGAAATAAAATATGTAAAATTATTGTTAAAGTATGGAGGTGATCCAAAAATTAAAAATAAAATAAATCAAACTCCAGAAAATATTTCTTCAAGATTATTTTCTTAAATATTTCTTTTCGAGAGAAATATTTAAAATGATAGAAATTATATTATTTATAATTCTATTGGTAATTTTAATTTTCTGTTTGAAAAAGGAAAATTATCAATATGAAACAATATATAATGCGTATGAACTTCCTTTTTCTGGAGATAGTTTTATAGCCGCGGGAAAACGTCCTTCTCTAGGACATTATTTAAGAACAGAACAAGATGGATCTCAGGAAAGTCTCATCCAACAAGAGTACACAAATATAAGATTAAAAAATGATCCATGTAATATTTGTATGGTAAAATGTTTAAATCCAACATCGGTCGCTTATAGAGATAAGAAAAAACTGGAGATTGTAAATATGTGTAGAGGATTTTGTGAACAAGAATGTGCTGGAAGAGATGATATAGATGCTATCATCGAAGAAGCTAGATCAGAATCTCGAAAACAACTTAGACACAATATCTATAATCATGAGGATTATACTCCGAATGTTTTTAATTATTTTGATCAAGGAGGATGGAGAGATTTTCCAGAATGGATGGAGTAAAAAATGATAATAATTTTTAGATAGAAATATATTTTCTTTTTTTTAAAAATGTCGTCAAAAGAAGTAAATTGTACCGGTATTACTTCAAAATTTTTTGAAAAAAGAAAATACAAAAGCTCTCCGATAAAATCATTATCAACTTTAGAACATAATCCGAACACTATGAAAATTGTTCGATCTACATCTTTTGATGAAAATATTAATCCTTTAGTTTCTTCAAAATGTAGATTCTTTTTTTCAGGAAAAGAAAAAATAGTTTATACTTTGGAAAAATAGAAAAATGATATTTTTTTGAAAATTATTTCAAAAAAATTAGTTTGTTTTTGATTGCGAAAACTGCGTTTTTTACGATGAACTCCAAGATTGAGAATGTCAAATTGCCTTTGCCCAACTCTACTCGCAAGGAACTTCGAGATTTTCTTCGTTCAAAGTTTTCGAACTTTATCTTTCGAAGAGTCGGAAAAGTTCTTGTCAAACCGGAGGATATGTTGAGCGTTGAAAATTTCCAAGCATGCGTAAGTGAAAATGGCGGAGTGTATATCAACTCGGAAATTATTCACCCATCCGAGTACAATCCGGATTTTTTTACTTCTGAACAGTTGGAAAAAAATCTTGAGTTTAAATCAAAAAAGTTTTCTTTGTTTACCTCTCCGAATAAACTGAGAGACAATGACCGTTGGGGGAAAACTTCCATTTATTGTGCCTCTATGAATTACAATCAACTTGATTTTCTCTCGAATGAGTGTACATTTGAGCCTTTGAACTTGAAGGAGCTTCGATCGAACACTGTACTTCCACGAGTAGGCGATTTGATATGTATGGAGGTTGATATCGGCAGTAAAGGAAAACCCCAAGCAAAGTGGTGGTTTAATTGTTCTGATCAGTTTCTTCATGCATGGACTTTGATTATGTATGATTCGTGTGAATCTTTTGTCAAGAAGGATCTGTATGCTCATTCTTTTTCGGGGAATAGACTTCAAACAAATACTTTTTTGAAATGGTCTCTATCCAGAAAAGATAATAATATTTCTCTGGATGAAGCTGAATGTCGTAAAAGATATTATCGACTTCGCACAGAATATGTTTCTAAAAAATGGGTGCATTTGTATTGTTCTTTGGTGTTGATGGCAAGGTTTGGAGAGTTGCCTACGGTTCATAACATTCCGAATAATATAAATGAACCGGAGATTACAAAATGGGATCTTCCTCCTTATTTTGTTCAAACATTGTTGTCTAAACGCACTCATTTTTTCGAAAGTATCTCTGAAAGTTTTCATCCAGAAAAATATTTTGATCTTGAAGGAACTATCTTTGAAAGAAAGATTATTGTGGAAGAAAAGGTTACGATCGATAGACCTTCTATTGAAGGAGTGGAACAACAACTGAATGTCGTGCCGGTCCCAACCGTTGATGTATGCGATGAAAAAGAGTTTCCTCCATTACTAGAATCTATCAATATACCTCGTGATGAAAAACCGCATTCTACTTTACTTCCCAGGGTTGTAGCCAAAGAAGAACAGACTTCTTTTATTTGGAATACGAATTTGAATATCGGTTCATGGTCTGATGAGGCGGATGATGAGTTTCCGCCTCTTTTAAAGCAGAGCATCATCCCAGAACCCTCATCCATAACCCCCGTTCCTCAAGATGAAATTCATTTGGATGAGAAAAAGGAAGATCTTTTGCAAAAAGAAGAGGTGATTGTGAAACAACCAGAATGGTTTAGTAAGTTTGAGAAGATCAAAATATTAATGGAGGATGAAAATAAACAAAAGTTTGAAAAGATACGAGAGGAGATGACACGAAAACTCGAAGAAGATTTGGAAAAAATAAGGGTTCAATTACAAAAAGATATGGAGCTGACTCTTGAAAAGATTCAAATTGCGATGCAATAAATTATATTTTTTTAATAAATTTTAGTTTAAACTAAAATTTACTATAACTTAATAATGGACGAAAAATATTCAACTATTCTTTCAAAAATCTCTACAATCGATCCAGAAAAAAAATTTAAATTTGCATCGAAAGTCGGGCTTCAAACATATATATTATACGGAACCGCTGAAAAAAAAGAAAGTCCAAGAAAAGTTCGTTTTTTATTCGTCAAAAAAGATTTTTCATGCAATCGAATTTATGGAGTTTTCCATTTTCACGAAAATAAAATAATCAGTCAAGAACTATTTAAATCAAAGAAGGAAGAAAATATTCAAAGTCTTCTCGAAGAGATGGAAAATACGGATAAGATAAATTTTACATGTGAACTATTTTGATTTATCGTTATAAAATAAATTTAATTTTATAGCTAAAACTTGGAACAATCGAGTAGTTCTTCCAGGAGGACATGCACCCCCAGCCATCTCTTCAAGTTGAGAAATCAACAAAGATAGATATTCTTCTTTTTCTTCATCCGAAGAAGATTTATTCATATTTTCGCAAATTAAATATAAAATGTCGCATGCATAAACATCGTTTGAGGAATCATAATTTTCTCTTCCGTTTCGAATGAAAGTTTGGATAATCATGTTCAGAAATTTCATTGAAAGTTGAGACGCATTTTTCGAAATTAACAATTCTTGAAGTTTTTGAAATTCAAGAATTTTTTCTTCCCTTAAATTTCGAACTCTTAAAAAATCTTGAGAAAAGATACCGTACATCTCTTTAAGTTGACCATCAAAATAATGAACATTTAAAGCACCTACTCCCAACTGGGGATTCATTTTAAATAAACAATTCAAATATTTTTATATCAAAATATTTTGTTATTTTAAGATGTACGAAATTATCTCAACCGATAATATAAACGAAGAAAAACTTTTTTATTCAAGATATATTTCATTGGATTCGTCTGATAAAAGATTCACAACTGTTTTTAATGGTAAAGAAATTTCAAGCGATGAGTATTCTATAGTTACTCATTCTTATGATAATAAAACAAGAGAACACATTATCGTGAAAATTATAAACAAAGAAAAATATGTTTACAAGGGAGAGATTCTCGCGGTAAAATTAGATCATCCTAACATCGTCCAATATATTAGCATTGAAGATACAACCTCTCTATTATATTTATATATGAAAAAGTATATCTGTGATCTTTCAGACTACATGTTAGAACGTCAATCAACGTTCACGGAAAAAATTATTTTAGATTTTTTTATTCAAATGGTTGAAGCTGTTAAATATTTACATTCGAATAAAATTGCTCATTTTGATATCAAATTAGAAAATTTTTTGATAGACAATTCTGATAATATCGAATATCCAACTATTATGTTAACAGATTTTGGATTTGCAGAAAGTTGGACAGAAGAAGTCCCACCGGCTACAAATATTTCAAGAGGGTCTTTATATTATGCAGCACCAGAAATATTTGGAGATATAAAATATCCAATAACCACCCCCGATGTATGGGCGATAGGTATCTGTTTATTTATTTTATCTACCTCAGAATACCCTTTTTGTGAAAATACAAATTTTCAAACAAAAAATAAAATCATCGAATGTAATCTCGAGTATCCCAAAAATATTATAATCTCTTCAAATATTAAAAGTTATATAAATAAAATTCTAATCAAAAATCCATTTCTTCGACCAACCGTTTTCGATATTTTTAAAGAGTAATTTTCAAAGAGTAAATTATTATGTGTTCAAGAAAACCATCAGAACCTATAAACATTCCTTCAAAATCGAGAGGATCGTATAGAGAAGAAAACTATTCTTCAAAAAATATTGCAAGCATTGAAGTTATTGCAAATAGATTAAAAAATGCGGCTATATTTGCAAAAAATGAACTTTCTCAAACAAAAGATCTTCAATCTCCAATTATCATAACAGATCATAAATTATGTTCAATCGTTGTAAGCGAACTTAAAAAAGACGGAGTGATATATTTAGTAGTATATAAGAATGAAGGAGGAGGTAAATCTCAGAATTTATTTAAAGAAATCAAGGATCGTTGGAGATTTATTTTCTTTAAAAATATATATCAATCGAGAATTTTTATAAATTGTAAACTTCTTAAACTTATGTTTGAGGAATGTGAAGATTGTGTAATGTCTCTTCGGTCTCCGTTGATAGGTTCATGTGATTATCTTCGATGCAAAGATATAAATCTCAATATAAGAGTTGCTGATCAAAATTCTGAAGAAGAAAATTTACCGATACCATATACAAGATTGGAGTTGTGTAATGATTTTAATATTATGCAAAGTCCTTCGCTTCTTATCTATATTGTAAACTCATCTCATAATATAACAGGAACGATCGTTGAACATATCACCGGAATTCGAAGAGCCCAACACAACCTCGGAGGAAAATTATTTTGGGACGAACAAGAACAATTGATCATCTCTTTTTCAAAGAAAGAAGGGTTCGCGTCTGTTCCTTATTATTATGCGTTAAATGATATTTCCCAACATATTGTTATAAAACCCTTGGAAGAGATTGAAGAGATATATCATGATGATATCGGATCGACGCCACCGCCTTCATCTTTAAATTAGTAATATTTTACACTATGTAAAATATTACCTTCAAAAAATAGATTTTTTACTCATCGCCACTTTTAAAGAAAAAAGTTGGAATCATATTTTCATGCAATTTAAATCTTTCGGGTTCAAAAATATTCAAAAAATACCACACGATAAATAAAATAACGGCGGCTAACCCTAACCATAAAATAATTTTTGCATATTCTGGTATTTTTTTACATTCAACCAAACCGCTCTTTGTTAAAGGAGAAGGTTCAATAATATGATCTTTGGTAGGAATAAGAGTATCAGAAAGTAAACATTCTGTATTATTTTTTCGAAAAAGAGATTTTCTTCGATCGTTTGTGAAACCCAAAGTTCTAAAAGACCATGCTTTACAATTTAAATCGCTCACACATGCTTGTTTACAGTCTAAAACCGTTTGAGCTGTCGGAAGTTTTTTATATTTTCCGATAAATTTTAAATTATTTATTTCATTTGTAGAAACTCGTGCACAATCCATGATTTAATATATGTCTCTGAAAATTAATGTTTTTAAAAAACTCTTTAATGTTTTTATAAACCTGTTATGCCTGAAAAACTATTTATTTGGGAGTTTTATGAGTATATACTCACATAATTTTTTATCTAAAATATGTGGAAAATGATCATAGCGTGAATATGAACCAATTTATTAAAAGTAAAAATCAACAACGCGTGAATTTTAAAACAAAATTAATATAAAAATTATTATTAAAATAATTACAATCAAAAATAAATTATCGTGTAAATGTCTTCCGTAACTAATAATTTCGACTTTTGGGGAAAAAGAAATTTTTCGATCTTCTGAATGTAGAAATCTTTTGTAGTTGTTAAAATTCCTTCCGGCAAAATGCATAATTACGGGGTATGTGTTTGTCAATGAATTATATACACGATCTTCGTATCTCTCCCATTCTTTATTTATTTCTAAAAACTTTATGGATTGAACACAAGTACCGATGATGTCTTGATAATAATCTGGAGTGATTTTATTTATATCGTTCTTGTATAATAAAGTATAACCAAATTGATCATCTTTCGCAGTTATATTTTCTTTTAGCAATTCTATGAGAGGAGTTCGATATCCGATAACGCATCCTCCATTTGGAAAATAATATTTGGTGTTTATATTTTTTTCTTTTGCGATTTTTTTTAATTTTCGAATAACTTCGTTTTTGTATTCTTGAGATTCATCTCCTGTGCAACAATTTTCCTCCATACCGATCATAATATTTGTTTTATAACTTAGAAACTTTTCTAAAAATTCAGATTTACTTCCTGTAAAGTATAGATCGTCAGAATCGCATAAAATAAATATATCGATATTTTTCTGGAGTTGTAGTTCGTCTATATATTTTTGAGTTCTCCACGCCCATCCTTTCCATTTTTCACCCATTCCTAAAATTTTATATTCATATCCATTCCTAGAAGCGCTATTTTTCCACACCTCCAAATTATTAGAAGGTCGTGTATTTACGGTTAGCACTAATATTTTCATTTTACTAAATGAAAATATATTTTCTTTATAAAATATTTTACGTTGATAAACAATTTGTTGTTTCTTCAGAAGTTGGTAGTTCAATAATTTCGATCGGCGATGACGAAATAATATTACTATTTTCTTTCGATGTTGAGATTATAACGTTCATATTATTATCTCCTCTTTTTAGAAAATTTCCTGAACAAAATTCAAGAAAGCTTGATCCAAAAATATTTCCAATATTTTTCTCAGAAGAATTAAGAATTTCTCTTTCTAATAAATTTTCATCAAACTCATAACATTCTTTTTCTTTTTTTCTCAAAAGGTCAACACATTTTTGATATTTCTCAAGTTGACGTTCTGCGATTTGTAAAGCTGTTTCTCCATTTTCATCTTCTTCAAAAATATCAATTGTAGGTAAAATAGCTCTTAGAGATGTATAATCACCATTTTTAGCAAAAGAGTGTAAAGAATCAGCCCAACCTTTTTCCGACCACAACACCTCTCTATTTTTCTCAACAGATATTCTATTCATTTATTTTTACGGAAACATATATTTAAAATATAAGATTTTAGTCTTAAATTATATTTAAAATAAATGTGTTCCCAAAAAATCTAGAAGTTAAATCTAAAGAATTTTTATTATTTACATAATAAAAATTACATTTTAATATTTCCTGCCAGAGCGCTTAATACAGCAGAAAGATTTCTTGCATCATTATGATTATTCATAATATAGGTGAGAATTCCGGTATGAACAGTAATATATTGGACAGATGGAGATTTTTGTCCAATACGATTAATCCTACCTTCGAGCTGTTCTCTATCTGCATTATTTGATGGGTATACACCTGTTACCATTACATCTAATTTAGTCAGAGTATAACCAGCAGATTTTTTTATAGTTGTAATTACAATTTTATAGTTGTGAACTCCTTTCGCGACAGACTCATCCGTTAAGAATAATGTTTGAGTTGAAGTAATTAAAAATATATCTTTTGAATCCATGTTTAATTTTTCTATGAATAAATCTCGAAGTCTTTCTTGATGTTTTGTATCTTTTGAAACAACAAATACACCATGTCCTTTTTGTATATACTCTCCTACCATTTTAACAATACCTTTATCTACTACTCTATAACATAATTCCACCGCAATTCTAAAATCGTTTGGTGTTGCATGATCATTTTTTCCTCCTAGTTTAGAAGGAACCAACGATTTATATTTATCTTCTTCAACCTCATTCATTTTTACATACACCGGTTTATGTTCAATTTTAACACCCGTTACAAATTTTTTGGCAATCATCGCATTTGCCGCAACCCAAAAATTATCTTTATTAATTTCAAAGTTTATAATCTGTTCCAACCACCATATTAATTTATATGTATTACTGTCGATAATAGGTGTTCCTGTTAGCGCTATAAACTCTCTTGAAAGATGTGATAATTGCAGCGCAGTAGCGGTTCGTTTTGTATCATTTAGCGCTTTATGAACTTCATCAATTACAAAGATAGAATCTTTCATATAATCAGAAAGCGTCTCCTCGCAGTTTTTAAGATGATCATGTTCAATAAGGTTTATTTTAAATTTTTCGGGTTCACATGAATTTTTAATATAACTTTTAATTTTCCCCCCATCGGATTTATATTTATTTAGATTTTTAAGAGGAACGAGTAATACAAACTCAAACCCGTAAAAGGAGATTTCATTAATTATACTTTCAATCGCAGAAGAAGGTAATGTATAGATAATGTATGGAGGTATTGTTCCATTTTTAAGTTTTCTTGAGAGGTATTCCAACACAATCATCGTTTTACCGCTACCAACAGGTAACCACAAGAAACTTCCTTTTCTTCCTTTTTCAATATTAGATTCTAAATCAACAATTGCGGATAACTGATGTTCCCATAACTTTCTATTTTTCGAATCTTTGATAGTTCCATATTTTGAAAGATCGTATTTTTCTTGATGTTTGTTTAAAAAGTCCAATACAAAATTCTTTATGAAAAATACACACGGTTTACTTAAAACATAAAAGTCGAGACACGAATTTTTCTTTCTCGAAAAAGCAAACGAGAAAATTAAATAAACTTTTAGAAATAGTTGATACGCACCGACATCATCTAAAGTTACAATTCCTTTCGTACCGCCACCATCTCTTCCTAAACGTTTAAACTCTATTATATTTTTATTTGTCAAATATGAAAGTAATTTTCGAACATATTTAATATTCGTATTTTCCAAAACCTCTACCAAATACTTTTCTGGATTCTCAAAAACACCGCTACTTTTTATCTTCAAAGCATTTTCAATCGTTAACTCTATAGGTTTCACACATTTTATTTTTACATATCCTTCCGATATTTGACTCCATTCTTTCCATTCACCATCTATTTTAAATAAAACATCGTCGCTTTCTTCCACAATCTTCATAGTACTTCCCTTTAATTTTTCCATCGGAACACAAGATCGAATAGTTACACCTTTTCTAAGAATTTCTCTAGTAAAGTGAATCGCTTCTTCAGCTCTCTCATCTGATAGAAAAGGGTCTTTCATATCTCTTGAAGGTTTTCTAATCGCAATAAAATCTTTTGGATTTGACGGGTTCATCGTAACAATCACAGTAGGTC
>Ga0208482_1000195_pt1 | contig 20445 bp, 18 predicted proteins | sample LakMenEpi26Sep10_FD_150737 | JGI IMG/M metagenome (GOLD analysis project Ga0208482, IMG submission 150737) | Freshwater microbial communities from Lake Mendota, WI - 26SEP2010 deep hole epilimnion (SPAdes) | ecosystem: Environmental > Aquatic > Freshwater > Lake > Epilimnion/Euphotic zone ... | reverse complement strand
CTCGCCCGAGTAGCTCAGTGGCTAGAGCAGCTGTCTTGTAAACAGCAGGTCGTGGGTTCGATCCCCACCTCGGGCTCCACCCGCAGCGTCAAGTGGCCTCAACCTGCCACCCCGTTTCGACTTCGCCGACACCATCGCTGGCCCTTCGGGCACCCGGCCAATACACGACGCATGGACACACCTCCAGCACACCAATCGGGGTGGGTCTGCGCCCCGCCCCATTGCAGGAGCCCCGATATCACAAGCGTTGTGGACCATCGGCTCCTACACTGCCCAAGATGAAGCCTGACCTCGTCCTAAAAGTCACACTGCTCATCGCCGCCTTCGCCAGTTTCGTCCTCAGTGTCACGCTGTATTTCCAAGCCGAAGATGGAGACCTCAGCGCACGCCTCAACGGGATCTACGTTGGTATCTGGGTCCCATCCATCCTCGCTCTCGGTGCATTCATCCTCGCAGGAGATCGGAGGAAACGAAATGAGTGAAACCACCCTGTTCATCGCAGGCATCGTGGTGAGCGCCATTGTGTTCACGGGCCTGTTCGTCTACTTGATGCTCGTGTTCAGCAAGAGTGCTGAGCGCGCAGGCTTCGGTACCGGTGAGATGAAAAAGTGACGGTCTACGCGCGCTTTTGATCGCACTACCGATCAGTGTTCAGCGTTTGAGCAGTACCGGCGTTCCGAACACCGTATGGACCCCCGGTGAGAACATCGTCTCCACATCGGGGTGACCGTCAACGACAAGGCGAGCCCCCGAGGTCAGGTCCTCATGCAGGTGTGTGAGGGTGGCGTGATGCAGTGACCACGGCTCGTGGTAGTTGGGCACCCACCAGGTGCGACCTGCCAGACGGGTGTGGAGCCCCCAACGTGACGTGAGGAACCTTGCCAGATCGTCCGGTGCGGCGATGTGCTCACCGACCTCAACACCGACATCGCATTGCAGGCCACGCTGCGGCCAACGCCGTTTCGTCGACCAGCTGTGCTTCCCCCCACTCACCGTGGCGCGCTGTTTGGACCACGTGTATCGCACCCCGACAACCGCCCGAGCGATGAGCGCGATGAGCAGCCGGCTCGTCTCAGCGCTGACGAACACCACGCCGTGACGACCCTTGTCGTCAACGGAATAGAGCCGCACGTTCGTCTCAAGGAAGTCGCCGAAGAAGGGCACGGGTGGCATCCGCCCGACAGCCGCTGACCGCATCTCGAATGGCACGAGCGCCACGAAGGTTGCGCCGTCGAAGGTGTCAGGCCTCGTACCCGCCGGCAGAAACGGGGCGACGACGGTAGGGTCCACCCGCCAGTGAATAAAGGTGACGTCACGCCAGTCCTGGGAGAACAGGACCCTTCCTTGGAGCGGTGGCGGATCGACGAGAAACCCTTCTGGCAACGCCATGAACCTCATCATGGCAAGCCATCCCCCATCGACCTCTACCCGGTGATCCCCCGGACACGATCGGAATCTCAGACACGGCCCGAATCGGGATGTCTGCCTCAGCACACCCGTCACGGCTTGACCCCTCACAAACATCGCCCAGTGGCGATACCAGGTGTCTGTTTGCCCCAAGACCGTTGGTCGGATCCCCACCTTGAGGTCCGAATTTACGGAGTTCGAGGTCGGCCCGTACCCAACCCCGTCACAGCTGGAACCTCCCTTCACTCATGGGGGATCGGCTGGACGTGTAGGTCGTGGGACCGATGGTGACCGTCTGCACGGCCCACGACGTCACGCTGCGGTGGGTAACCCGGCAGGCTTCGGCTTCGCCGGCAGCACCACCGCCACCAGGACCGCGCCGAGCAGGGCAACCGTCGAGGCCACCACGCAACCAAGCACCAGGCCATCAATGAACGCCTGACGGGCAGCCTCGGCCAACTGCGCGGCGACGTCGGGACCGACAACGGCCACGGATGCTTCAACCACCCCAAGGGCAATCCCGATGCCCTCGGCGGCACGGTCAGCAACTTCTTTCGGTGCCGCCGACCACACGGCGCTCGAGGCAATGGCGGCGGTGTACACCGAGGCGAACACGCTGCCGATCACTGCCACTCCGAGTGTGCCGCCGACCTCACGGGTGGCATCGTTCACTGCCGATCCCTGCCCAGCCTTCTCCTTTGGCACCTCACCCATGATCGACTCGGTTGCCGGCGCGGTCGTGAACCCGAGTCCAAGGCCCATCATCACCATCTGCCCGATGATCACTGAATAGGGCGTCGAGTCGGTGATGACGATGGCGATCCATGCGAACGACCCACCGAGCAACACCAGACCGGTTCCGACGACGAGACGGTTTCCGAAGCGGACAGCGAATCGGGTCCCCGTGATGGCGGCGACGGCAATGGAGATGGCGACCGGGAGTGTGCGCAGCCCACTCTCGAATGCGCCGTAGTTCCGAACGAACTGGAAGTACTGCGTGATGAGGAAGATGAATCCGAACAAGGCGAAGAAGGCCAGAGCGATGGCACCACTGGCGGCACTGAAACGTGGATTCCGAAAGAACGAAACCTCGAGCATCGGGTGCGGGCACCGGCGCTCCCAGAGGATGAACCCAGTGAGGAACACCACTGACACGGCGAACCCGGTGAGGGTGCGTCCGCTGGTCCAGCCCCAGTCGGGTCCCTGGATGATGGCGATCACGAGTGCGGCAAGGCCCACGGTGGACAAGAGCACGCCCCAGCCGTCGATGGGTGGGTGTGTGGGGTCAGCGCTCTCGGGCACCACCAATACTGTCGCCACCAGTGCGAGCACAGCGGCGCCCACGATGAGGACGAAGACCGACCCCCAGTAGAAGGATTCGAGGAGCCACCCGCCAATGATCGGGCCTGAAGCAACGCCGATACCGGTCATCGCTCCCCAAATGCCGATGGCCTTGGCACGTTCGCCTCGATCGGTGAATGTGTTGGTGATGATCGACAGCGTCGTGGGGAACACGAGCGCAGCCCCCACACCCATGACCACGCGGGCCCCGATGAGCCACTCGGTGGATCCCGACAGCGCCGCTAGGACGTTGCCGCCACCAAAGATGACGAGTCCGACGATGAGCGAGCGACGGCGGCCGAACCGGTCGCTCAAGGTTCCACCCACGAGAACCAACGCCGCGAACGCCAGGTTGTAGGCGTCCACCACCCACTTGAGGGCGGTGGTGTCAGCACCCAGCTGGCGGACGATGCTCGGTAGCGCCACGTTGACGATTGAGCCTTCGACCAACACCACGTAGGTGACGAAGCAGGTGACCGCCAGCGTGGCCCAGCGACGGTCTACTGCACTGCTCTCCGGTATCGATTGTGCGGGCGAAATCGGTTCCATGACTCCTCCACTGATTAGTTAGTTCACTAACATAATGCCCTAACCTAACTCTGTCTAGGATCAATGATGTGACGGCACGTCGACGAAACCCCCGGGGCCAGGGCGCAGCCCTGCGTGATGAACTCCTCGACGCCGCCGAGGAACTCCTGCGAGAACGTGGGGACGAAGGACTCGTGTCGATCAACGACGTCGTCGGCGCGGTGGGTGTCACGCCTCCATCCCTCTACGCCCACTTCACGGACAAGGCTGCGCTGTTCGTCGAGGTGCACGCCAGACTCATGGCGTCCTTCGGTGAGCATCTCGCCGCCGCAACCGCCGGCATTGTCGACCCCATTGACCGACTTCGCGCTCGGGGGCACGCCTACCTCCACTTCGCCGGAACCCACCCCGACTCCTACCGGGCACTGTTCATGTCGAGCGCTGCGGCGGCTGCGGGGGACGCACTTCCCGAACGCATCATGACCACGACGTCGTACGCCGACCTGCTGACCAACGTGGACGCGTGCCGCGTTGCTGGGGCCATCACGATCGATGCTCCCGACGTCGACCGGGTCTCGCGCACCATCTGGGCGATGGTCCACGGCATCGCCAGCATGGCAATCACCATGCCTGAGGCGTGGGAGCCCTACGGTGCCGACGCCATCCTCGATGCCGCCTTCGACGCCCTCGTCACCGGCTACCAACACCCATCGCCTTAGCCGCATTCTCCGAAGGTGGTGGCTGCACACAGTTGAGCGTCGATCTCGCGGACGACGCAGTCCCCAACCTTGCACCGTGGGCTGTCGGGTGATGCAGACCGCTGGGACGGAGGAGCGGTTGACTCATCGAGCGTGACCGCTGACAGCCTGACCGCAATCAGCATCACCCGATCCCACTAGGGTCACGGCGGTGGATACGATGACGATTGCGCTGCTCGTTGCCGGTGTCGTCCTGTTGGTCGCCGGAGCCGAAGGTCTCGTGCGAGGCGCATCGCGCATTGCACTCTCGGCAGGGATCTCACCGCTCGTGGTGGGTCTCACCGTGGTGGCCTTCGGCACGAGTTCTCCGGAGATGGCGGTGAGCGTTTCAGCGGCGCGTAGCGGAGCCACCGACATCGCCGTTGGCAATGTCGTCGGAAGCAACATCTTCAACATCCTGCTTATCGTCGGCCTGTGCGCGCTCGTGATCCCGCTCGTGATCTCGTGGCGGCTCGTCCGCATCGAAGTCCCGATCATGATCGGCGTCTCGGTCGTGTTGTGGCTATTCGTCCTTGATGGCGAACTCGGCCGGTGGGAATCGGCGGTCTTGTTCGCGAGTCTCATCGGCTACACGGTGTGGGCCATTCGGGCGAGCCGGAAGGAGAGTGCTGCAGCCCAAGACATGTCGGCGCCCGGCGCAGGACCGGACAAGGCGCCAACCCCGTGGTATGTCAATGTCGCCTTCGTCCTCGGCGGGCTCGTGCTGCTCGTCGTGGGGTCGAACTGGATGGTCAACAGCGCCGTCGAGATCGCCACCGCACTCGGACTCTCCGAGCTGGTCATCGGCCTGACGATTGTGGCGGCGGGGACCTCGCTGCCTGAGTTGGCAACGTCGGTGATCGCCACCATTAGGGGCGAGCGCGACATTGCGGTGGGCAACGTCGTAGGGAGCAACATCTTCAACATCCTCGGCGTCCTCGGCCTGTCCGGACTCGTCAGCACCAATGCATTGGAGGCGTCGCCACTGGCGCGCAACATCGACATCCCAATCATGATCCTGGTCGCAGCGTTCTGCCTGCCCATCTTCTTCTCAGGCCGCAACCTCATGCACCGCTACGAAGGATTCGGCTTCGTCGTCGCCTACGGGCTGTACGTCACCTACCTGATCTGGAGCTCAAGTGAGACCGGGGCACCGAGTTGGTTCACGAACACCATCTGGTTCGTCCTCATCCCCATTGCGGTGGTGGTCGTGCTCGGCACCGCATGGCGTGATCGGCACCAACCAATACCCGAAGACGCCCTCCGCTAGGACGCCCTCCACTAGGACTTCGGCCGCTAGGACCTCGGGGCGGAAACGTCGGAGCCCTCCCTTGCGGGGATCTCGACGACGGAGTCGCAGCAGCGGACCAACCCCTCGACGACTAGGGCAATGGGAGGGTGTGTTGGCGGTTGATGAATGCCGCCATCTGGGCGCGCGTCACATTGTCGGCAGGACCGTAGGGGTTGTTCACCGTGACCCCAGTCGCCTTCAACCAACACGCGCCCGGGCGGGCGTAACCGGGGATCGCCGCCCCATCAATGAACCCGCAGGAACTGGCGGCGGCAGGAGACCCTGCCGCACGCCAAAGGAACGCCGCCATCTGAGCACGGGTCACATTGTCGGCAGGACCATACGGGTTGTTCACCGTGACGCCAGTTGCTTTCAACCAACACGCGCCCGGGCGGGCGTAACCGGGGATTGCCACCTCATCGATAAACCCACATGCACTCGGAGCGGGAGGCGACCCTGCCGCACGCCACAGGAACGCCGCCATCTGAGCACGGGTCACATTGTCCACTGGCCCGTATGGGTTATTCACGGTGATCCCATTCGACTTGAGCCAGCACGCGCCGACGCGGGCGTAAGCAGGAATGGCAGCCTCGTCGGTGAACCCGCACGAACTCGTCGCGTCCGGCGCGAGGCGGACCTTCACGACCGCAACAGGATCGTCGAGCAACCCGAGGTAGGCCTGTGAGGCGTCCTTGGTGATGGCACCGACGCCGCCGAGGTCACTTTCGGGAAGCGTGAGGGCGCCGATGCGATCCAGGTCTGCGAGACGCACCTTCACGATCTTGCCGGGACCGGTGAACGTCCCGAAATACCCGAACGTGCCGTCGGATACAGACCCCGAGATGTAGTCCTCTCCGGAGTCAAGGGTGAGCGAGTCAACCCGAGTCAGGTCAGCCATGCGGACCTTCACGATTCGACCGGGAACCGTGCTCGTCCCGAGGTAGACGTGGGTGCCGTCCGTAATTGCTGAGGCCACACCATCCTCACCGCTTTGGAGCGTCAACGCTCCGACACGTTCCAGATCAGACAGCCGGACCTTGACCAGTCGGCCCGTGCTTGTTCCGGTGCCGAAGTAGCCGAAGACACCGTCGGTCGCCGCCGAGCGCAGATTGCTGTCGCCTGCATTGAGGGTGACCGCGCCGACACGGGTCATGTCAGAGAGCCGAACCTTGACCACCCGGCCCGGTCTGGTGTCGGTCCCGAAATAGCCGAACGTACCGTCGGTCACCGCCGTTGATGGCACATCCTCACCCTCGTTGAGGGTGACCGAACTGACTCGAGCCATGTCTGAAAGCCGGACTTTGACGATGATCGCCGGTGAGGTGCGGACACCGAAGTACCCAAAGGTGGAGTCGGTGATCGCCGAGGTCACCCCGCTCTCACCGGCGGCCAACGTGAGCGAACGCACCCTCGCCATATCGGTCAACCGGAACTTCACGATGCGAGCGGGTGAGCCGTAGGTACCGACGTAGGTGTGGATGCCGTCGGTGACCTGTGCGCCAATGATCCCATCGTCGCCAATGCCGTTACCGCCGGTAATCCGCTCGGGCAGCGACGCTGCGGTGCCAGCTTGGGCGTGGACCGGTACGACAGCAGTCACCACGACCAGGGTGGCGAGTAGCGCAACGATGCGACGGCGATGTGTTGGCCTCATGTTTCCCCCGTGACGCCACCGACTCCCGACACGGGCAGCCCGTCGGCGGCGCAACGGTATCCCTGATCGGCCCACTTCGTGCATCGGCAGGGAATACCACGGTCCGAACCAGCGCGACGTAGGCGGTAAAGGCTCCGCCAGCACCGCGACGGCCCGGCCATGGGCCACTCCACGCCACGGTCCGGTCGAGCGGTTCGATGTCCGCTTGGACCCTGGGATCCAGGCCCAATGTATATTTGTTAGACACTCACCCAGTGTGGGTGGGTAGTGAAGGAGCGACCATGCCCACCGCCCAAATTCTCACTGCGTCGCGCATCCTGACCATGGACGAGTCCCTGTCAGTCGCCACCGCTGTTGCGGTGGGTACTGACGGACGTATCGCCGCCGTCGGTGACCTCGATACGTGCCATGCCGCGCTCCCCGATGCCGAAGTGGTCGACCTCGGCTCGGATGTGTTGCTGCCCGGGTTCGTCGAATCCCACTCGCACCCGGTGCTCTCCGGAGTGACCACTCAGCCCCCCGCCTACTGGATCGCCCCCTATGTCGGATACCCGACGTGGTCAGCCGTGACGGACCTGTTCCGAAAAGTCCATGCAGAGTTACCCGCCGACCAACCCGCAATGTTCAACGGGTTCGACCGTCTCCTCCACGGGTCCAACGCCCCCACCAACACCGTGCTCGACGAGTTCTTTCCCGGCCGGGTGGCGATCGTCGCCGACAACTCCGGGCACGCCGTGTACTTCTCGTCAGCGACCATCGACTTCCTCGGGTGGGACGGCAAACCACCCGCTGATCCCGTCGGCGGTTCCTTCGGCCGTAACCCCGATGGCACATCCAACGGCCAAGCGTTCGAAGTCCCCGCAATGATGGCTGTGGCGAAGAAAGTCATGGCTGCGGCCGTAGCGCACCCGCTGGCCTCCGCTGCGCAGTGGTACGCGCTGATGGCAGGCAACGGCATCACCTCCACCTCGGAGATGACCTACGACTCCACCCAGAAGCTCGCCTTTGAGGCGTTGGCATCGATCCCCAACTGTCCACTTCGAATCTCGCTCTACCACATGTCCACCACCGACGACTGTGGTGACACCTGGGACTCAAAAGTGCCGCGCGAGATGCTCGACAAACGCGGCATCAAATTGTGGGCTGACGGTTCGCCGTGGGTCGGCAACATCGCCCTCACCTTCCCGTACCTCGACACGCCTGCCACACGCGCAGCCGGCATCCCCGCAGGTGTCCACGGCATCGACGAGATGAACTACACCCGCGACCAACTCGACGCCATCATCGACCGCCACGCCACCAACGGCTGGCAGTTCGCCGTCCACGTCAACGGCGACGCCGCACTCGACATCGTTCTCGACGCCTTCGAGGACGGCCTCAAGCGCCACAACCTGCTCGGAACCGATCACCGCTGGCGACTTGAGCACCTCGGCGCAGCCCGGCCCGACCAGTTCGCTCGAGCAGCAAAGATCGGTGTGTACGTGTCGATGGGACCATTCCAGTTCCAGTACTGGGGGGATCTCCTCGACGGCCAGATGTTCGATCACGAACACGGGTCCGAGTGGTGCCGGGTGAAGGACGCTACCGATGCCGGGCTGCGCCCCTCGTACCACAACGACGGTTCCGTGAGCCCCCCGTCCCCCCTCGACAACATCAAGACCGTGGTGACCCGGACCACCCAATCGGGCACTGCCCGCGGCACCGACCAGTGCGTCACGGTCGACCAAGCCCTGCGAGCCCAGACCATTGACGCCGCCTTCATCCTCCGCCGCGATCACGAGGTGGGATCAATCGAGGTCGGGAAGTTCGCCGACTTCGTGCAGCTCGACTGCGATCCCCACGACGTCGACCCGACCGAGATCAACACCGCCATCAGCGTGTGCGCCACCTGGCTCAACGGCGAAAGGATCGACCTGGCGGCGTTCGAATCAGCCGCCGGCGTCGCCGACCCCGAACCCCATCGCCACCTTGCGGTAGCGCACCGTCACTGCTGCTGATCCGCCCCAGCGGGCCGGCCCACGCCGCCCTCAAGCAGGGCTGTGGGTGAGCACCGTTCCTTCGGGGTGGGCCGGCTGGACTTCTCCCTCGCCCTTGCGCAGGAGCCACCACCCAAGTCCCGACGCTGCGATCAGGCAAACTGCAACGACGAGCAGAGTTGTCTGGAACGCCGTGCCGTAGGAACTGCCCGCTGCGGCGAGTGCCTGCTGACCGATCGCCGTGTCGGGTCGTGTTCCCTGACCGGCATAGGTCGTGACGGCGTCAAGGCCGGTCGACAACTGGTTTGCCGGCACGCCGGCTGCCTCGAGCCGCTCGGTGGTGCCCCCAACGGTGAGCCGATCAATCATGACCGTAGAGAGAGCGAAACCGAGGGTGTAGGCGAACTGCCCGAACGTGGTGCGTGAACTCGACACCGGCCCGAGGTACTTCGGTGGGGCCTCACGCAAGATGAGGTTGCCGAACGCGACGGCGGCGACGACCACGCCTGCACCACCGAGAATCATGCCGGGCAGGTACCCGGCGAGACTCGTGGATTCGTGGGCGAGCGCCAGCAACACGAGTCCAAGCGCCGACATGATGCCCCCGGCGACACCCGCAGCCCGATTCGACACCCCCTTGGAGATGACGCGCCCCGCCAACAGACCACTGAGAATGCCAGCGAACAGCAGAGGCAACTGCCACACCGCCACCTTTGACGTGGTGAGCCCGTTGACGTACTGCCAGAGGTTCGTCAGCTGAAGGAACGCCACCGAGTTGCCGAAGTTGTAGATGAACCCGAAGCACAGCGCAGCGAGGAACACCGGTGACCGGAGAATGTCGATGGGGAAGAAGTGACCGTCGTAACGCCGCTCCCAGATGGCAAAGCCGGCGAGGACCACGACACCCACGATGATGGGCACCAGCGTGGTGGGACTCGTGAGGCTCTTGGCCAACTGGCTGATGCCGTAGAGCACCCCGACGATGCCGACAGCGAGAAGCACCTGGCCTACGACGTCGAACGACTCCCCGGCCATCTTGGGGATTTTCGGCAGCAACACCGGGGTGAGGATGAGCCCGATGATGCACGCAGCGGGGATGAGTAGGTAGGCGGTGCGCCAGTCCCCGGCTGCGAGGGTGCCACCGGCGAAGGTGAGGATCACGGTGAACACCATGGTCGTCGACATGAACACGCCCATGGCTCCGGCCATACGTTCCGGCTTCACCACTGACTTGATGAAACCGAACGCCGCGCCGTACACGGCACCGAGGCCGATCCCGACGACGATCATGCCTGCCATGTACACGGCAGGGTTGGGTGACACCATCACGATCAGGTTGCCGATCGCACCGACGACGAGCGCCACCATCAACAGGAGTCGACGGCCAAAGCGATCGGCCAACAGGCCCGTCGTGATGACCGTGGCGGCAATGGCGAGGGTCTGCATGCTCGCCGCCAGCGCCTGGACGCTGCCGGTCATATCGAGATCTCGGCTTGCACCCACGAGTGCGGTGCTGGCGATGTTGGGGGCTGCACCTTGGACTGCACCGAAGAACCCAAGGAGCGGAATGGCGAGGGGAGAGACTTTCATCACCGCTGAGGTTGTGGCGGCCATCGGTTCAGACCTCGACCTTTGTGAAGGCACCATTGGTGGGGAACGCCACGAGTCGTGACGAGCTGAAATCCGTCGTAGGCAGGTCGATCGAGTACCACAGCGGGTCGTGCAAGGTGTTCACCAGGTACTGATGCCCTGTGAGGTTGCAGACCGTCGACCACATCGTCAGCTCAGGCGTCAACCCACCACCGGGCGCAGCCTCCATGACGGTCCCGGGCACGATGTCGAAGTTGTGCAGGATGCGCACACAGTCCATGAGCAGGGCGCGTTCGTCCTTTGGCTGCTGGGCGAAACGTACGTCGGCGAGGACCCGAACGAAGCGCGAGGGCGAGTTGCCGTCACCGGGGAGGCCTGCGAACCCCGAACCCTGACCGAGGGGGGCGAAGGTCGTGCCGCCAATGGTGACCGATGCGGGAACCGTCGGGGTCTGGGTCAGGTAGTTGCTCACGTTGGTGAGGTGCCAGTCGATGAAGGGAGCGTTCGTTGCGACCTGTACCGGGTTGTCGGTGATCACCATGCCGTCAGGGTGGAACTCGACGACAGCACAGGCGTCCTTGTCGTGGAGGATGACGTGCAGCGGTAGTGGGATGGGCACCTCAGGCGGGGTGAAATCCACGACGTTGCAACCGGACATGGCGGCCTTGGCCTCAGCGAGCGTGGAACACGTTCCCAACACGAAACCCAGGACCTCGAGAATGCCGATGTCGGACCCGTCGTTGCGAGGTGCGGCGTAGGTGGCGTGACCCGGCATGTAGAGGAGGTGCCCAGAGAGGCCTTCGGTGTTGGTTCCGTCTGCGATCCACTGCGGTTTGAAGGCCCCGATCCCGATCACGCCGTAAGTGCCGGTCCACGCCTTTCCGTCCGCAACTGACTCGCTGCGTCCGGCGAAATCAGAAGCCAGAACGCACAGTTGCCACGGCAGCACGTCAGGGAACTCCATGGTTCGACCCACTGCGACACTCCCGTCGCCAGCCGGCTGATGCTTGAAATTGGTACACACGGTTTCCGGACCAAACCTTTCATTGACGGCCTCGCCGCCCTCGCTCCCCCGAGCTCACTGTCGTTGGCGATGAAGCCCGGAGAGAGAGGCGGTTGCTAGAACTTGCACAACGCCAAGATTTTGAACATTATCACAGTCGGGTTTCGGCCAGTTTTCAACCCCAGCGCAACTACCACCGGAAGGTCACCCTTGTGGCATCGTCGCCGTCACGCCCCCCGAAGATCCTCAAGCTCCCGATCGGTCTGAAAGCCACCGGCGAACGCAAGGAGTTCGACAGCCTCGGTGACGTCATGGTGCCGGCAAACAGGTACTGGGGTGCCCAGACTCAGCGCAGCCTCATCCACTTCAACATCGGCAACGACCGGATGCCCCACGAGGTGTACCACGCCTATGGGTACGTCAAGAAGGCCGCCGCCATCGTCAACACCAAGCACGGTCGCCTCCCTGCGTGGAAAGGCAAATTGATCCAGCAGGTCTGTGACGAGGTGATCACCGGCCAGCTCGACGAGGACTTCCCGCTGTATGTCTGGCAGACCGGTTCAGGCACCCAGTCGAACATGAACGTCAACGAGGTGGTGTCGAACCGCTGCATCCAGCTGGTCGGCGGCAAGCTCGGCTCCCAGGAACCCATCCACCCCAACGACCACGTCAACATGGGTCAGTCGTCCAACGACACGTTCCCCACGGCCATGCACATCGCGGCGTACACGATGGCCACCACCAAGACGATCCCTGCACTCAAGCGCCTCCAAAAGGCCCTTGAGAAGAAGTCCCGCCAGTGGAACTCGGTGGTCAAGATCGGTCGAACCCACCTCGAGGACGCCACGCCGCTGACTGTCGGCCAGGAATGGTCCGGCTACGCAGCTGCGCTCGCTGACGCCATCGAAGACGTGGAGCGCGCCACTGCCGGACTGCTGCGTCTCGCCATGGGCGGCACCGCAGTGGGCACCGGGCTGAACTCCCCGGCGGGCTTCGGCGACGAGGTCGCTTCGGTCATTGCCAAACTCACCGGCTACCCGTTCAAGACCGCGGAGAACAAGTTCGCCGCCCAAGGCACCCTTGACCGGATGGTGCGTGCCCACGCCGGACTGAAGTCAGCATCAGTCACGCTGTTCAAGATCGCCAACGACATGCGGTGGTTGGGGTCAGGGCCTCGGACCGGGCTGATGGAGCTCATCCTGCCGTCGAACGAACCGGGTTCGTCGATCATGCCGGGCAAGGTCAACCCCACGCAGGCCGAGGCCATGCTCATGGTGTGCATCCAGATCATGAGCTCAGACGTGGCCGTGCAGATGGGTGGTGCGGAGGGCAACTTCGAACTGAACGCATTCCGGCCCGTTCTCATCAACAACTACCTGCACTCGGCGCTGATCATGGCCGACATGTGTGACCACTTCCGGGAGTTCATGATCGAGGGTGCTGAGCTGAACCGCCCGAAGATCAAGGAGAACATCGACAAGTCGGTGATGATGGTCACCGCCCTGTCTCCCATCATCGGCTACGACCAGGCATCGGTGATCTCCCACTACGCCATCGATCACGACCTCACCCTTCGCGAGGCCGCACTGAAGAACGGTGTGAGCGAGGAGCTCTATGACCGAGTGGTCGTTCCGATCAACATGACGCACCCCGATGGTGCTGCGCCCAAGACCAAGAAGAAGGCGTCCGCCAAGCGGCCGGCAAAGAAGGCGTCGGCAAAGAAGACCACGAAGCGATGAGCACCACGCCGAGCGGCAAGTCCGCACTGATGGCAGAGGTCGGCGATCGGACGTTCTCGGCCTCGTGGACCTCCAACGAGCACCGGCTGCGACGACTCCTCGCCGAGTTCATTGGCACATTCGGGCTGATGTTCGTGCTGTCAGCCGGCGCCGCCATCCTCGTGAAATATGGAGGGGGCGACCCCCCGTCGTATGTGGTGGCCCTCGTGCTTTCGGCGTTTGCCGCGCTGTGGCTCATGGTTGCCATCTTCTTCCTCGGTGACATCTCGTCGCACTTCAACCCGGCCATGACGCTGGCGTTCACCCTGCGCGGCGACATGGGTTGGGTCATGGCGGGCGTGTACTGGATCGTGCAGTTCGCTGCCGCCATTGCGGGGGCGCTCTTGGCCAAGTGGTTCTTCGGTCCGCTCGGGAACCTGGCCGCCACCCGTCCACCTGACGGACTGGCGTTGGAGTCGGTGGCGTTCGAGGCACTCCTCACCTTCGGACTGGTGCTGATGGTGCTCGGCATGGCCAACGGCCCCAAGCTCAGTGGGGCGTATGTGCCTTTCGCCGTGGCCGGCTACATCATGGCGCTGGGGTCCCTTGGTGGACCCTTCGAAGGTGCGGCCATGAACCCGGCCCGTGCCCTCGGCCCCGACGTGGCGCTCGGTGAACTCGGCACATGGTGGGTGTACCTGGTCGGACCATGCGCCGGTGCAGTGATTGCTGTCGGTGTCGCCTGGGTACTGCGCGGGCCGGCAAAAGCCCAAGAAGCGCGGGCTGCAATGGGTGATCCCACCGCTGCTGAATGACCAACCACGCCGGCTCGCACAGGCTGGTCACACAGGACGTGGCCGCTAGCGAACAGCGAGGAATGGATCGTCAACAATGCGACTCTCGGCTCCGCTCGGGCCGCGGGGGACACAACCCGCAATCGTGACCCGTCGCATGCGGCGCTCGGCGGTGCCGTAGTCATCGGTGGCGTAATGCATGGTGGCCTTGTTGTCCCAGATCACGACGTCTCCGGCTTGCCAGCGGTGGCGCACCACAACTTCGGGCTGGGTGGCGTGGTCGAACAACAACGCCAGCAACCGGTCGCTCTCCACTCGGGACAACCCGACGAGGTGGCTAGTGAACCCCGGGTTCACGAACAGTGCCCGTCGCCCGGTGGTGGGATGGACTCTCACCACCGGGTGGATGACGGGTGGAACCCCAGCGGCGCGCTCGAGGAGTTCACGGGCATCGTCTCGATGCAGTCCGGTGTCGGCCGGTTCCCCGAAGTAGGCCAGTGGGGTGATGCGATGCACCGCCTCGAGCCCGTCGACGAGGTGACGCAACGGTTCGGACAGTCGGGCGTACGCGCCCCGCAAGTCCGCCCACAGAGTGTCCCCACCGGCGACGGGGCTGACGTCACTGACGAGCACCGACGCTGACGGCGGGGTGCGAGTGAACGTCACGTCGGTGTGCCACGCCGCGTTTCGCCCGCCCTTGGCGCCGTCGAGTTCGAGGATCTCGGGATAGCCGTCCATGCCGGGCACCACCGGGTGTGCGGGGGTGGGTGAGCCCAGGGCGCGTGCTACGGCAACCTGTTCAGCGGGGTTGAGGAACTGGTCGCGAAACACCAACAACAGGTGCTCGTCGAGTTGACCGGCGAGCCAGTCGACGTCGAGGTCACCAGCGAGGCGCGCCCCGGTGAACTCCATGCCGAACGTGCCAGTCAGCGGCGTGGCGGTGAACGTGTCGGTGAGCGTGGTCATGGGTACACCGCTTCAATCCACGTGTGCTCGTTGCGGCCGTTCACGTGGCGCACTCCGACTCGGAGACGTTGACCTCAAACGGACCGGTCTCGTCGAAATCGACGTAGTAGGTGCCGTCCACATCGGGGGTGGGGATGGTGTCGAGATCGGCGAGGCCTTCAGCCACGGCGGCTGCACCACCTACCCGGTCCAGCCACACCGGGAACGTCTCGGCGGCGGAGCGTTCCTCGGCGAACCGCCTCACCACCCGGGCGACCGCTTCGGGAGCGGTGCGGGCCGGGACCCGCAGCGCCTTGGCACCGAAACGGATCTGCTCATCTGCGACGTGGCCACCGAGGAGCAGCTGGTAGCCAGGGACTGCTTGGCCGTGGGCCCGGCGTTCCACACCGAACAGACCAATGTCCGCCGCATGGTGCTGGCCGCAACTGTTCGTGCAACCGGAGATGTTCACCCGCACACCACCCACCTCGGCGAGACCCTGCTCCTCGAGTTCCTCGCCAATGGCTTTGGCGAGACCGCGTGACTGCGTGATGGCGATGTTGCAGGTATCCGCCCCCGGGCACGCCACGACGTCACGGGCGAGCTCGGCCCCGGGCTGGGCCATGCCGATCGTCTCGAGCCGCGCGTACAGCGGTGCGAGGTCATCATCAGTGAGGTTGCGGAACACGACGTTCTGCCGGTTCGACAGGCGCACATCGGCGCCGAACTCACGCTGGATCGCAGCGAGCGCCCGAAACTGGCTGGCGGTGATGTCTCCGAGCGCGGCGTACGCCACAGCGCTCACCGTGCCGTTGGCCGCCCCACGAATCACGCTCGTCTGCTCCCATCGGGTGAACGGGTCCGCCGACAAAATGTCGACGCGCACCCCTTGGCCGACAGCGGTGACGCTCTGGCCGTCAGGCACGCGACCAGCGGGGGCGTCACCCGCTTCGGCGACCTCAGGTGGGATCCCCCCGGGCCACGACGACGAGGCGGGCAGCGTGTGGCGGACCTTGAGCACCCGGCGGCGCACCTCGTCGATGCCGAGGGTGTCCACCAGCCACTTCATGCGGGCCCGCAATTTGTTGTCCCGGTTGCCGGCCTGTTCGAACACTCGCAGACACGCCTCGACAGTGGGCAGCAGATCCTCGCGGGTGGTGAAGTCCTCAAGGGCGAGGGCGGGGTGCGGGTTGGCCCCAAGACCACCGGCGATGTACACCCGGAAACCCGATTCGGTGGTGCCGTCGGGGGCGGTTCGCGTGGTGGCGACCACCCCGACGTCGTTGAACATGGCTTGACCACAGTCGGTGGAGCACCCAGAGAAGTTCACCTTGAACTTGCGAGGCAGTCGCTGGCCGAGCGGGTTGCGCACGAAGTGGCGGAAGGTGGCCTCGGCCCACGGGGTGACGTCGAGGTGCTCGTGGGGGCACGCCCCCGCCAGGTGGCAGGCCATGACGTTGCGCACCGTGTCACCACACGCCTCGCGTGTGGTGAGGCCCACCGCAGCGAGTCGTCGGAGCAGTTCGGGGATGCGACGCAGTTCGACGAAATGGAACTGGATGTTCTGACGGGTGGTGATGTGGCCCCACCCGCGGGAGAACTCGTTGGCGAGGTCCGACATGAGGTCGAGTTGTTCGGGGGTGATGGTGCCCGCCGGCACCTTGATGCGCACCATCTGGTTGGTGCCACCCTGACGCTGGCCGTAGATGCCGTTGTTGAGACGCATCACCCGGAACACGTCCTCTTCGATGTCACCGTTGAGGTACTGGCCAATGGCCTCCTCGAAACGTTCGATGTCGCGTTGTTCCTCGGCGTCGAGGTCACGTGGTTGGGGGGCGGGGGCGATACCGGTCATGAGGGTCCTCGATCTGGTTCAGGTTCCTGGGTCCTCGCCCACTTCGCGCAGTGCGTCGTGGAGGGCACGGCGCAACCGTCGGACGTGGTCGGGGTCGAGATGGGCAATGAGGCCGGTGCCGGGGGCACCGAAGGGTTCGACGGTGAGCACCACCCGCGGCGAGGCATCGTCGTAGTCGTCACTGATAGCCACCGCCCACGACACCGCCTCAGCGTCCTCGGCGCCGGGCGGCAGGTCGTCGGGCCCGAGTGGTTGGTCGTCAATGGAACGTCGCATCAGCGCACCTGCTCGGTGGTCGACGCCGCCGTCGGGGCGAGATCGAGGGCGGCGACCGCACCGATGACGATGGTGGCCGGGGAGCGCACCTCAGTCACGCCGAGCGCACCGAGCGTGGTCCGCACCGTGGTCTGGTCGGGCCGGGTCCCCCACCGCACGGCGGCCACCGGCGTGTCGGGCGACAACCCCCCGGCAATGAGTCGTTCAGCGATGACGGCGCGTTCGGTGACGCCCATGAGCACCACAATGGTCCCGCCCACCGCAGCAAGGGCCTCCCACGCCACCCCGGTCGAGCCGCCAGTCGCCCGGTGTCCGGTGACCACGGTGAACGCAGCGGAGGCGTGACGGTGGGTGACGGGAACGCCGGCAGCGGCAGGGGCGGCCACCGCCGAGGTGATGCCTGGCACCACGGTGAAGGGCACCCCGGCCTGGGACAGCGCCTCAGCTTCCTCGCCACCGCGACCGAACACGAACGGGTCACCGCCCTTGAGACGCACCACCTCGAGACCTTGGTCGCCGAGATGGACCAACAGCGCGTTGATGAGCTCCTGTGGCGTGGTGGCCCCGGGCCGCTTGCCGACGTCGATGCGTTCGGCACCCGCCGGGGCGAGGTCCAACACGTCGGGGTGGACGAGACGGTCGTGCACAACGACGTCGGCGGTGGCGAGCAGACGGGCAGCGCGCACGGTGAGCAGTTCGGGGTCACCGGGGCCCGCCCCGACGAGGTGGACGGTCATGACACCACCGAGGTGGCCAGCGCGATCGTGTCGGTGCTGCGGTGGGCCGCCACGATCTCGTCGATGATGGGGGTCCAGTCGAGATCCTCGGTGCTCTCGCCGCGGGCGTGCACCTCGGCGCGACGTTCGGCGAGTTCGGCGGCGATGTCAGCGAACTCTGGGCCGATGGCCTCGGTGAGTCGGACCCGCAACCACGTCGAGAGCGCCGGGCTCACCCCACCGGTCGAGGCGGTGACCATGACCGGTCCGCGCCGCACCACGGCGGCCAGGGTGAACGAGCACCGTTCGGGGTCGTCGGCGGAGTTCGCCCAGATGCCGGACGCCTCAGCGTCGTCGTAGACGGCTTGGTCGACGGAGCGATCCCCGGTGGCGGTGATGACGAGCCAGTGGCCGTCGACGTCGCCGGGGGCGTAGGGGCGCCGGCGAACGTCCGTGGCGAGTGCTGCGAGTTCGTCGGTGATCTCGGGAGCGACGGCGGTGATCACCGCTCCGCACGCCGCCAGCCCGGCGGCCTTGCGGGTGGCGATTCGGCCACCACCGACGATCAGGCAGCGTCGCCCCTCGAGGTTCAAGTTGATGGGGAACTGCACGTTCGGCTCCGTCGATGGATGGCAAAACACGACTAAACAGGTCAGATTTTAGGGTTATGTGGTGCCGGACCGCAATAGGGGCCGTGAGCGACCTTCAACGACGCCGATCCGCCACGTCGACTCAGCCAACCTCGGTGACTACAAGCGCGCCGGCGGTGACGTTGGTGGCCTCGTCCACAAGGATCAGGCGACCTGCGACCCGACTGTGGGCGTAGGGGGCAGCCACCACCGGTTCACTGAAGGACACCCGCACCGACGCAAGATCGTTGAGGCCCACCTCGGGGGCGACGCGCTTGTCAAGCGTGTCGACGTCGTGGACGTAACGAACCTCATCCAGCGTCGCCCGACCGGTGCGGGTGCCGTGCTTGAACCAGAGTCGGGTCCCCGTTCTCAACGGCGTGTCCACCATCCAGCACAACTCGCCGGTCACCTGTTCGCTCACCGCCGCGTCGCCGGTGGTGATGACGTCACCACGGGCCACGTCGATGGCATCGGCGAGCACCACGGTGATGGCCTCAGACGGTCGGGCCACGTCAATGTCCCGACCGAGTCGCTGCAACCCCGCAACCGTAGAGGTCTGACCCGAGGGCGCGATCCACACCGGGTCACCCACCGCCAGCGTGCCGTCGGCCAGCCGTCCGGCGTAACCACGGAAATCGCTCGACGGTGCACGCAGCACCCGCTGCACATCGAGTCGGGCAGCGCCGTCGTGCACCGCCGCCCGGGCGTCGACACTCTCGAGCCAGTCAAGCAACGACACGCCGGTGAACCAGGGCGACGACGACGAGCGCTCCACCACGTTGTCGCCGTTGAGAGCACTGATGGGGAACGGCACCACCGGTACCGGGGTCGGGAGCGCCGCCACGTAGTCGGTGACCTCCTTGGTGATCCGGTCAAAGACCCCCTCATCCCAGTCGACGAGATCCATCTTGTTGATGGCCAGCGCGATGGCATGCACCCCCAACAGGGCGGCGATGAAGGCATGACGACGGGTCTGGGCAACCATGCCGGCGCGGGCGTCGACGAGCACGACGGCCACCTCGGCGGTCGATGCTCCGGTCACCATGTTGCGGGTGTACTGGGCGTGTCCGGGGGTATCAGCCACCACGAAGTTCCGTCGAGGCGTGGCGAAGTACCGGTGCGCCACGTCGATGGTGATGCCCTGCTCCCGTTCGGCCCGCAACCCGTCGGTCACGAGCGCAAGATTCACACCGTCCTCTCCGAGGCGGCGACTGGCGCGCTCGACGGCGGCGAGCTGGTCTTCGAACACGGTCTTGGTGTCGTGGAGCAACCGACCGATCAGGGTGCTCTTGCCGTCGTCGACCGAGCCGGCGGTGGCGATGTGCAGCGGGGGGAGGATCGTGGGCGTCGACATCAGAAGTAGCCCTCCCGCTTGCGTTCCTCCATGGCCGACTCGCTGAAGGCGTCATCAGCACGGGTCGCCCCGCGTTCGGTGATTCGGCTTGCCGCCACCTCGGCGATCACCTCGTCGACGGTGGTGGCCGACGACCGCACCGCCCCGGTACAGCTGGCATCACCCACGGTTCGGTACCGCACGAGTTCCTCTTTGGCGATCTCCCCATCGGCCACACTGACCGGGCCGCCCACGGCCAAGAGCATCCCGCCGCGATCGACGACGGTGCGACGGTGGGCGAAGTAGATCGACGGGAGCGGCACGTCCTCGGCTGCGATGTAGCGCCACACGTCGAGTTCGGTCCAGTTGCTGAGCGGAAACGCCCGCAGGTGCTCACCGGGGCGGATACGGGCGTTGAGCAGGTCCCACGGTTCGGGACGCTGGTTGCGCGGGTCCCAACGGCCGTGGGTGTCGCGGAAACTGAGGATGCGTTCTTTGGCCCGTGCCTTGTCCTCGTCGCGCCGTCCGCCGCCGAAGGCGGCGTCGAACCCGTGGTGTGCCAGGGCATCAAGCAGCGTGACGCTCTGGAGACGGTTGCGCGACGCCCCCGGCCCGGTCTCCTCGGTGACCCGTCCTGCATCGATCGAGG
>Ga0208482_1000193_pt1 | contig 20560 bp, 24 predicted proteins | sample LakMenEpi26Sep10_FD_150737 | JGI IMG/M metagenome (GOLD analysis project Ga0208482, IMG submission 150737) | Freshwater microbial communities from Lake Mendota, WI - 26SEP2010 deep hole epilimnion (SPAdes) | ecosystem: Environmental > Aquatic > Freshwater > Lake > Epilimnion/Euphotic zone ... | reverse complement strand
GCTCAATGGCCATGCCGTGCGGGTTCCGCTCCTCAACGCCTCGCTCACCGATGCGGTGTTCGAACTGGAGCGCAGCGTCACGGTGGAGGAGGTGAACGGAGCCTTTGAGGCCGCCGCCAATGGTCCCCTGCACGGGATTCTCGGTTACGAAACCCGACCGCTGGTATCGGTGGATTACCTCAACGACAGCCGCAGTTCGATCATCGATGCCCTCTCCACCATGGTGGTGAGTGGCACCCAGCTCAAGGTGTACGCCTGGTACGACAACGAGTGGGGCTACAGCTGCCGCATGGCCGATCTGGCCTGCCACGTGGCCGCCCTGGAGGAGAAGTGATGCGCACCCTGTCTCCCCTGCAGCAGTACGCGATCATCACCGCCAACAACTGGGCGTTCACGCTCACCGATGGGGCGCTGCGCATGCTCGTGGTGTTCCACTTTTTCCAGTTGGGTTACACTACCCTGCAGATTGCCTTCCTGTTCATCTTCTATGAGTTCTTCGGCATTCTCACCAACCTCTACGGCGGCTGGCTGGGGGCCCGCTTCGGCCTGAAGCTCACCCTCTGGATCGGCACCCTGATGCAGATCGCTGCCCTGTTGCTGCTGGTGCCGGTGGCCGACACCTGGCCCAAGGCGCTGTCGGTGGCCTGGGTGATGGTGGCCCAGGCGATCAGCGGCATCGCCAAGGATCTGGAGAAGATGAGCGCCAAAAGCGCCATCCGCGTGGTGGTGCCGGAAACCCCGGACGACCAGGCCAAGGGCGAGCAGCAGCTGTTCCGCTGGGTGGCCATCCTCACCGGCGCCAAGAACGGCCTCAAGGGTCTCGGTTTCTTTGTGGGCGGCCTGCTGCTCTATGCGGTGGGCTTCAACAAGGCGGTGATCGTGATGGCGGTGTGGCTGGCCCTGGCCTTCCTGCTCACCCTGCTGCTGCCGCGCGACATCGGCCGGATGAAGAGCAAGCCCGCCTTCAAGGCCCTGTTTTCCAAGAGCGAGGGCATCAACGTGCTCTCGATGGCCCGCTTTTTCCTGTTCGGCGCCCGCGATGTGTGGTTCGTGGTGGCCCTGCCCGTATTCCTGCAGGCCACCCTGGGCTGGCGCTTCTGGGAGGTGGGCGGCTTCATGGGCCTGTGGGTGATCGGCTACGGCATCGTGCAGGGCACGGCGCCGAGCCTGCGCCGCGCCTGGGGTCAGAGCCGGCCGCCGGGTCCCAGTGCCGTGCAGTTCTGGGCTTCCCTGCTCACGGCCATCCCCGCCCTGATGGCGATCACCCTCTGGCGCGAGGTGGGCAACCCCGCCCTCACGGTGGTGGTGGGCCTGGCGGTGTTCGGGGTGGTGTTCGCCATGAATTCCTCGATCCACAGCTACATGATCCTGGCCTACACGGAGGCCGAGGATGTGAGCCTGAATGTGGGCTTCTATTACATGGCCAACGCCGCCGGCCGCCTGGTGGGCACCCTGCTCTCCGGTGCCCTGTTCCTGGTGGGCGGGATCCAGGCCTGCCTGTGGGCCTCGGCCCTGATGGTGGGTTTGGCGGCCCTGGTGAGCCTGCGGCTGCCCCAGCCGCCCCGGCAGCTGGCCCCCGCCACCTAGGCCCTGCCTAGCGGAATTCCGGCTTTCGGGTTGCGTCGAAGCTGGTGCGTAGGGCCTCGCCGATGCTGAGGCCCACCGGCAGGTCACCGCCGAAGGAGGTGCCCAGGATGTGGCGATACAGCTTGGATTCCACCAGCCGGTAGGTGTCGGCCGGCAGGGGGATGTAGCCCGCCTGTTCCACCAGCTTGAGGCCATTGCCCACGGTGAAGCCCACGAAGCTGCGGATCTCGTCGTTGGCGCGCATCTGCTTGTCGTTCACATACACGAACAGCGGCCGCGACAGGGGCTTGTAGCTGCCGTTCTGGGCGTTCTCCACTGAGGGCAGCACGGGCTGGCCCCCTTCCGGTGCAATCGCCAGAGCCTTCAGCCGCTCGGCATTGGCCTGGTAGTAGGCGAAGCCGAAGTAGGCCATGGCGTTGGCGTCGCCGGCCGCGCAGGCCACCAGCACGTTGTCGTCCTCGCTGCTCTCCACGTCGGTGCGGGCGTTGGTCTTGTCGCCGTTGATCGCCTCGTTGAAGTAGTCGAAGGTGCCCGAATCGCTGCCCGGTGCGCACAGGCGCAGGGGGCGGTCGGGCCAGGCAGGGTTGATCTGCTTCCACGTCTTCACCTTGCCCTGGGCGTCCTTGCTCCAGGTGCGTGCCAGTTCGGCGGTGCTGATCTCCGAGGCCCAGCTGTTGCCGCTGTTCACCACCACGGTGAGGGCATCGAAGGCCAGGGGCAGCTCGATGAAGGTGATGCCGTTCTCGGCGCAGGCCTTGAGCTCCTTGCTGCTGATCGGCCGGGAGGCGTTGGCGATCGGGATCTCGCCGGCGCAGAACTGGCGCAGGCCGCCGCTGGTGCCCACCTCGCTGAGTTCCACCTGCACATCCCGGCCCCGCTCGGTTTTGCGGTAGCCATCCACCGCCCGCTCGATGATCGGGAACACGGTGCTGGAGCCGCTGATGCTGATCGGGGCGGCGCCTTGGGGTGCATCGGCAGCACAGGACGCCAGCAGGGCGGCCAGGGCCGGGAGAAGAGGAGCCAGAACAGCGGAACGCTGGGCAGCCATGGGTGCCGGCGGCAAACGAATTGAACCCCCCCAGCCTGAACAATCAAGCGGATTTGCTGGTTAAGGCTTGGTTGGGGTTCGGCCGACTGCAACAGTTGGCAGCAGGTCTGCGCCTGGGGTACAAGCCTGGGACGGACCCCCGACCGATGCCAATCCCCCTCGCTACCAATCCTGGCCTGGCGGCCTTCGGCGCCAGCTTCACCGCCATCACCCTGGCGGAGCTGGGCGACAAAACCTTCTTCATGGCCCTGATCCTGGCCACGCGCCACCGGGGCCGCCACGTGTTCCTTGGTGCCTTCGCGGCCCTGGCGGCGGTGACCCTGATCTCCCTGGGGGTGGGCTACGGCCTGCGGGAACTCCTGCCCGCCAGACTGCTGCCCTGGCTTGCGGCCGCCCTGTTCAGCCTGTTCGGGCTCAAGCTGCTGGTGGATGCCCAGCGCCTGGGCGCCGACACCGACGACGAGGAACGGGAGGCCCAGCAGGCGATCACCGAGGCCGAGAGCCGGGGCCCGATCATCCGCCCCTGGGCCGTGATCTGGGAGGCCTTCACCCTGGTGTTCATCGCCGAACTGGGGGACCGCACCCAGCTGGCCACGATCGTGCTGGCCGCCGCCCCCGGCTTCACCTTCGCCGGCCTGCTGGCGGGCACCCTGGCCGGCCATGCCGCGGTCACCGGCGTGGCGGTGGGCGCCGGCAAGTGGATCGGCCAGCGCATCAATGAGCGGCTGCTCTACCGGCTCAGCGGCGGCCTTTTCCTGGCCTTCGGGCTCGTTGCCCTCAGGCAGGCAATGGGCTGAGGGGGGCGATGGCTGCCATGGCTGAACCCTCCGCCGCCCTGCTGGTGGCCATCGGTGCCGTGCCCGGCGCCTGGCTGCGCTTCCGGGTGGTGAATCACCTGGAGCCGATGCTGCCGCGCAAGCACTGGGGCACGTTCGGGGTGAACGTGATCGCCGCCTTCGCCCTGGGCCTGGTGGTGGGCCTGGAGCAGAGCTGCGGCGTGGCGGCCCAACGGCTGCTGCTGCTGCTGGGCACGGGCTTTTTCGGCAGCTTCAGCACCTTCTCCAGCTTCATTGCCGAGGTGCACACCGAGCTGCGCCAGGGGCACTGGGGTGAGGCCGCCCTGCTGCTGGTTGGGTCGCTGCTGGCAGGCCTGCTGGCCCTCAAAGTGGGACTGCTCGTGGGGATGGCGCCATGAACCCCCATCTCCGCCGTGAGTTGCGCGACCTGGCCCTGGTGGCCGGCGGCGCCATCCCCGGGGCTCTGCTGCGCTGGCAGCTGGAGCTGGTGGCCGCCTCCGCCACCAGCCCCGGCCTGCGCGCCCTCTCCGGCGCCGACCTGCTGGCCAACCTGATCGGCTGCCTGCTGATCGGCATGCTGCTGGCCCAGCCGCCGCAGCGGGCCAGGCTCTACCTCTGGGGCGGCATCGGTTTCTGCGGATCGCTCACCACCTTCTCCAGCTGGATGCTGGAGCTGGTGCGTCGCCTGGATCACGGCCAGCCCCTGGAGGCGTTCCTGGTGCTGGCCGTGAGTGTGCTGGGGGGGCTGGCCCTGGTGCAGCTGGGCTATGGCCTGGCCAGGTCCCGCCCCAGCTGATCACTCCTTGATCTTCTCGATCTCGGCCAGGGCGCGCTGGAGCACATCGCCCTTGATGGGCACGAAGCCCAGCTCGGCGGCGGTGGCCTGGGGGCCGTCCTGCAGGGCCCAGGTGAGGAAGGTGCGCATGGCCTCGGCCTTTTCGGCCCCCTGCCCGCCCTGGTAGGCCAGGATCCAGGTGAAGGCAACGATCGGGAAGCTGTCGGCACCGGCCGGGTTGCAGTCCTCACCGCCCAGGCGCTCGTCCAGCACCACCCCGTTGAGGGCGGCGGCGCCGCTCTTGGCGTCGGCCATCACGAAGTTGCCAGCCTTGTTCTGCAGGGCGGCTGCCTTGAGGGGGCCGCGCACGAAGGCCTGGTTCACATAGCCGATCGAGCCCGGGGTGTTGCTCAGCACGCCGGCCACGCCCTCATTGCCCTTGCCGCCCACGCCCACCGGCCAGTTCACCGCCTTGCCCACGCCCACCTTGCTCTTCCACTCCTCGGAGAAGCAGGCCAGGGAGTTGGTGAAGGCGTAGGTGGTGCCGCTGCCATCGGAGCGGTGGGCCACTGTGATCGCGCCATCGGGGCAGCCCAGATCCTTCCAGTTGGTGATCTTGCCCAGGAAGATGCCGGCCACCTGGACCTGGGTGAGCTTGAGATCGGGGCAGTTGGCGTTGTTGTAGGCCACCGGCACGGTGCCCCCCAGCATCGGGATCTGCACCGCACCCCGCTCACCCGCTGCTCCCTTGTTGAAATCCTCGGACGAAAGGGCTTCGTCGGTGGCGCCGAAGTCCACCGAACCGGCCAGGAACTGGCGCACCCCGGCGCCTGAACCCACCGACTGGTAATTCACCTGGTTGCCTGTCTCGGCTGCGTACTCCTGGCCCCAGCGCTGGTAGGCGGCAGCGGGGAAGGAGGCGCCGGCGCCGCTGATGGTGGGGAGCCGCTTACCGCCCCCGCCGCCGCCGCCGCAGGAGGACAGCAGCAGTCCAGCGGCGATCACCGCGGCTGGGGCAAGGAGGGTTGGGCGTTGCATGGGGCACGGATGGCTGCGCCCCACAATTAATGGGGCAGGGTTAGCACAGTTCTAAGTTGAGGTTAAGCATCAAAAAGGGGGGCCGAAGCCCCCCTCGCTGCAAGCCGCTCGCGGCTGAATCACTTGCCGATCTTCTTCACAGCGGCCTGGGACTGCTTGAGGATGGCGCCGCGCAGGGGCACATAGCCCAGGTCGTCGGCCAGGTTCTGGGCGGCGGGGCTCAGCAGGTGGTTCATCGCGGCCTGGACGGCGGGCGCCTTGGCGCCGTTGCCGCGCTGGTAGGCGAGGATCCAGGTGAGGGTGGAGATGGGGTAGCTGTCGGCACCGGCGGGATTGGGGTCCTCACCGGCCAGGTTGCCGTCGAGCTTGATGTTGTTCAACGCGGCAGCGCCACCTTTGAGGTTGGGCATCACGAACTTGCCGGCCTTGTTCTGCAGGGCGGCGGCCTTGATGTTGCCCTTCACGAAGGCCTGGTTGAGGTAGCCGATCGCGCCGGGGGTGTTCTGGATCACACCGGCCACGCCCTCGTTGCCCTTGCCGCCAACGCCCACGGGCCACTTCACCGCCTTGCCTTCACCCACCCTGCTCTTCCACTCGGGCGAGAAGGCGCTCAGGGAGTTGGTGAAGGCGAAGGTGGTGCCGCTGCCATCGGAGCGGTGGGCCACCGTGATCGGGCCCTTGCCGCACTTCAGCTGCTCCCAGGTTTTGATCTTGCCGAGGAAGATGTCCACGGCTTGCTTCTGGGTGAGCTTGAGGCTGGCGCAGTCGGCCTTGTTGAAGGCGATGGCGATGGTGCCGCCCACGGCAGGGAACTGGATCACGCCGCGGCTCACCTTGGCCGCCTCATCGCGCTTGATCGGCTCGTCGGTGGCGCCGAAGTCCACGGAACCGGCAATGAACTGGCGCACGCCGGCGCCGGAGCCCACGGATTGATAGTTCACCTTCACGCCCTTGGCGGTGGAGAAGGCGCGCTGGTAGAAGGGGGCCGGGAAGGAGGCGCCGGCTCCACTGATGGTGGCCTGGGCCAGCACCGGGGCGATCAGGCCGGCGCCGGCCAGGGAGATACCGGAAATGATCAGGGCCTTCTTGGGGAAGGTCATGGATGAACCGTTGGGGATCGCTATGGATCTAGCAACCAGCAACTGGGGCGGTCGTTATGCCTGCGTTAAGGGCTGGTCAAGATTGGTTTTGAATGTTCAACTGCGCATAAAAAAAGCCCCCTGCATGCAGGGGGCTGAAAGCGTGTGAGTGAGTGAATTGCTGGGATCTGGATCAGAACCGGAAGGTGGTCTGGATCACGCCGCCCCAGGTGCCGAAGCCGCTGTTGTTGCGGTAGTCGCTGTTGTAGAAGAACGCAGGGGTAACCGAGATGTTGTCGGTGGCCTGGAACTTGTAGAACACTTCCAGCATCCAGCTCTCGCTGTCGTTGCCGCTGTTGAAGGGCGGCATACCGAAGGCCACGCCGGCGGCGTTGCCCTCATAGAACACGTCGCTCCACTGCAGGCCCACCATCCACGACTGGGAGTCGAACACAGGGCCATTGCTCACGGCGTTGTAACCGTAGCCGACGCTGATTGAGGGAGCCCAGCCGGCATCGATCGGCGACCAGTAGCCGGCGATCGAGAAGCTGTTGCCGTCCTGGCCGCTCTCCAGCGTGCTGGGGCTGAAGTTGGGCACGCGGATGCGGGAACCCTCGGAGCCGTAGCGGTAAGCCACAGCGGCACCCCAGTTGCTGCCACGGACGCCCAGCTGGGCCAGGGCGTTGATGCCGCTCTCGGAGTTGAACACACCGATGGTGGAGTCGGCGAAGCCATTGCTGGCCACGTAGTTGGCATCAAAGGTGATGTAGGGGCTGCCCTTCTCCACCTGCTGACGCCAGCTCAGACCCACGGCGGCACCGGTGGCCTTGTTGTAGGTGCCGGAGGCGCCGGCGAGCTGGAAGAAGTCGAGGATGTCCGACTTGTAGGCGCTGGGGATGAAGGAGAGCATCTCCGTGTTCCGCGCCAGGGCGCCCACGGTGAGGTTGAAGCCATTGGCCACCGGGAAGCGGTAGAAGAGGCGGTCGATCACCACGGTGTCAGCGGTGCTCTCAGCCTTGTCCAGCTTGAACACCTGGCTGCTGCTGCCGAAGGGCAGAGAGCTGAAGTTGCCAGCGCGCAGGCGGGTGCGCAGCAGGTCCTTGCCGCTGAAGCTGGTGTCGAAGCTCAGGCGGGCGTCGTAGTTGAAGGCCGTCTGGTTCGGGCGAGCAATGCCAGGACCGGGGCTGTCGAAGTCGGGGCTGCCGCCGAGGATGAAGCTCACCTCACCGCGCAGCTTGGTGGTGGTGGAGAACTGCTGGGCCTCCAGGGTCTTCACCTTGCCCTCGAGGGTGTCGACGCGGCCCTTGAGCACGGCCAGTTCCTTCTCGAACTCGGCCATCAGGCGCTTGAGCTCGTCGGTCACCTCGGTGACGCGGTCGAGGCAGGCGTTGAGCAGGGCGGCCGCTTCATAGCGGGTCATGGACTGGCGGCCCTTGAAGGTGCCGTCGGGGTAGCCGGCCACGCAGCCGTAGCGCTCCACCAGGTTGGAGAGGGCCTGGTAGGCCCAGTCGGTGGGGCGCACGTCGGAGAACTGGGACACCCTGGTGACCTGCTCGGTGCCTTGGGAAGCGGCGGCGTAGCGCTGAACGGCACCGAGATTGAGCTCCGCTGCGCTCCCGGCAGTTGGAGCGACCAGGCCGGTGCCGGCCATGGCCAGCAGCAGGGAATGAACGGACGGCAAGGGCACACCTCCCACAGGTCGCTGGCACCCCCGAAGAGGGGTCATCTTTCGGAATAATAACGATTATCAGCGCTCTTCAGGCCATCGGCGCTGTCCGGGGGAGTGCCACCACTCCATCGCGGCGTGGCAGCACTGGCCCGGTGCTCGTTTGGAGCTGGGGGGGCAGGGCTGTCACCGGCAGCACCCGCAGCCCGTTCAGCTCCACGGTGGTCTCCACCAGCTGCTGCCGCCCGCGGAACAGGTCGAGCACGGTGAGGGTCTGCAGCGGCGGCAGCTCGCCCTGCAGCAGGCGCCGGGGCCCGCTGCCCATCGCCCCCAGGCTGAGCAGGTTCACGCCTGCCACCCGGCTGGGGTACCAGGCGTGCTGATGGCCGCTCACATAGAGGTGCACCCCCTGGCGCTGCATCAGCCCCAGCAGCCGTTCCGGCTTGTGTAGCACTTCTCCGGGGCGGTCGCGCCCCTGCCCTACGCCGTAGGGCGGAAGGTGGCCCATCACCAGCCGCAGCCGGGCCTCCCGGGCGGCGGCTGAGGCCAGCTGGGCCTCGGCCCAGCTCCAGTCCTCGGCCGGCACCCCTGCCGACGAGGCGTCGATCACCACGGCGAACAGGTCGCCCTGGCGCAGGCTGTAGCGGAAGGGAAAGCGGCTGGCCTCCACCAGCGTCAGGCCCAGGCTGGCCTGGCGCGCGCGCCAGAAGCGGGCCGCCCGCTCCCGGTCGAGGGCGAAGGTGTAGCCCTGGGCGCCCCGGCTGCTGGAAGCATCGTGGTTGCCCATGGCGGGCGCGAAGGGCTCGCCGGCGGCGCGGATCGGCAACAGCACCTGCCGCTCGAAGGCTGCCCACATGGCATCAAGTTGGGTGGCGGCGAGGCCCAGCTTCTGGCCGGCCACCATATCGCCGGCGCAGAGCACCAGGTCGGCCTTGAGCTGGCGCACCAGGGCCACCCCCTGGTGCACCTGGGGGATGTAGCTGGTGGACCCATAGCTGGCATTGAGATCGCTGATCAGCACGATGCGCTGATCTCCCCGCGGGATGGCGGCGGCGACCGTCAGGGTGGGGGCCTGGCCGGCCTCGGCCCGCAGCCCACCTCTTGCCAGCAGCAGGGCGGCGGCGGTGCTGCCCCCCAGGCCGAGCAGGCGGCGGCGGTTGAGCTGCATCTCCGGCCTGGTCACACCAGCGCCAGGCCGCTGGCGTCGAACATCCCTTCGAACAGCACCGAACTGAGGTAGCGCTCGCCGGAGTCGGGCAGCACCACCACGATGGTTTTGCCGGCGTAGGCGGGGTCGGCGGCCAGACGCAGGGCGGCGGCGGTGGCGGCCCCACAGGAGATGCCGGCCAGGATGCCTTCCTCTTTCATCAGCCGCCGCGCCGTCGTCACCGCCTCCTCGTCGCCCACGGTCTCCACCCGGTCCACCATCGCCAGATCGAGGTTGGTCGGCACGAAACCGGCGCCGATGCCCTGAATCTTGTGGGGCCCTGGCTTGAGTTCCGCCCCGGCCAGGGTCTGGGTGATCACCGGGCTGTTCGTCGGCTCCACCGCCACCGACTGCAGCGGTTTTCCCAGGGTGGTCTTGATGTAGCGGCTCACGCCGGTGATCGTGCCGCCGGTGCCCACGCCGGCCACCAGTACGTCCACCTGACCGCCGGTGTCTTCCCAGATTTCCGGGCCGGTGGTGTCGTGATGGATCTGGGGATTGGCCGGGTTGGCGAACTGCTGGAGCAGCACGTAGCGCTCTGGATCGGAGGCGGCCAGGTCGTGGGCCGCGCTGATCGCCCCCGGCATGCCCATGCGGCCCTCGGTGAGCAGCAGCCGGGCTCCATAGGCGGTGAGCAGCTTGCGCCGCTCGATGCTCATCGTCTCCGGCATGGTGAGGGTGAGGGGAATCCCCTTGGACGCCGCCACAAAGGCCAGGGCGATACCGGTGTTGCCGCTGGTGGGCTCGATCAGTTCCTTGCCGGGCCCCAGCAGCCCCTCCTGTTCGGCCTGCCAGATCATGGCCGCGCCGATGCGGCACTTCACCGAGTAGGCGGGGTTGCGGCCCTCGATCTTGGCCAGCACCCGGGCCTGACAACCCCGCGTCAGCCGCTGCAGCTGCACCAGGGGGGTGCGGCCGATGCTGAGGCTGTTGTCGGCGTAGATCGTCATGGCGGTTCGCCGGAGCGGCACCAGCCTAGGGATCGTGCCCCCGGCTGCATCCCCGGGCTGGAGGGTCTGGGGCAGCAGGCTCAGCCGGCCTGGGGTTCCCATTCGATCTTCACCACATCCACGGGCCCGCGGCCGGTGTGGTTCAGCTCCTGGGCCGCCCGCAGGGCCGCCTCATGGGTGTGGAACAGATGGGCATCCCTGGCCTGGCCCACTTCGGTGACCGCCTGATCACCCCCCTGCACCGCCAGGTAGTGACCGTTGTCGGTGCGCACGATGGCGTAGCGCTCCGGCTGGGTGCACTCCATGGGATGGGACGGATCGATCTCAGGCGCCCAGAAGTGCATGGTCGAGGTGGGGATTGTGTTGAGGCTAGAGAGCCTCGGCGGGGTCGCCTGCTTCAAGCCTCTTCACATCAATCGAAAATTTCAGTGAATCCGGGGTCTGCGCCCTGGAGAACGCCCTTACGGTCGCCTGCGCGCCCGCAACAGGCGCCTTCTCCTCCCTGCCGGTTCACCCATGGCTCTGCTCAAAGCTCCAGTTCTTGGCATTGAACGTTTCGCCAACGCCCGCAACAAGGAAAACTGGTCGCACGCCTCCGCCGAGGACCGCGACACCATCATCCGTGCCGTGTATCAACAGGTGCTGGGCAATCAGTACGTGATGAAGAGCGAGCGGCTGGAGGGGCTGGAATCCCTCTTCCGCAATGGGGATCTCACCGTGCGGGAACTGGTGCGCCAGGTGGCCAAGAGCGGGCTGTACAAGCAGAAGTTCTTCGAGAACTGCAATCCCTACCGCTTCATTGAGCTCAACTTCAAGCATCTGCTGGGCCGGGCTCCCCAGAACAGTGAGGAGATGCTGCACCACTTCACCATCCTGCAGGAGCAGGGGGTGGACGCCGAAATTGATTCCTACGTCGACAGTGCTGAATACCAGAAGCGTTTCGGCCAGGACGTGGTGCCCTACATCCACGGCTGGGATTACTCCAAGGGGCAGGAGGGCCGGCAGTTCTCCTGGCTGATGCAGCTGGCCCGGGGGGCGGCGGCCTCGGTGAAGGGCGATGCGGCGGGCGTGCAGTCCCGTCTGAACAAGGTGGTGCACACCAACCGGGCGATCGCGGTGAATCCCCCCAGCTCCGGGCCCGCCTTCTTCCGCTCCGCCGTGACCTCGGGCCTCTACGAAGGCGACCTGGGGCAGCCGGTGGCCGTGTTCAACAGCGACCGCACCGACCGGGTGGGTGGCCTGCCGGTGATGGCCGGCAGCCGCGCCACCCAGGCCAGCGGCTCCCGCCTGGTCACCATCCTGGTGACGGGCGTGGCCAACAACGCCTATTCGCGCACGGCCGAAACCGTGATCCGGGTGCCGATCACCCGCATGAACGAGGCGCTGCAGCGTGTGGGCCGCCTCGGTGGCCGGGTGGTGGAGGTGCGGGTCAACTGAGCGCCCCCCTTCAGCTGCCCTGGGGTTGACCCAGCGGCAGGATCAGTTCCATCAACGCCCCGCCCTCGGGGTGGTTGCCGGCCTGAATCCTGCCGCCGTGGGTCACGGCGATCTGCTGCACGATCGCCAGGCCCAGCCCGCTGCCACTGCGTTGGCTGCGCACCCGCGAGGGGTCACCGCGGTAGAAGCGCTCGAACAGGTGGGTGAGGTCCTGCTCGCTCAGGCCGGGTCCGTGGTCGCGCACGCTCACCAGGCACCAGCCCCCCCGGCTGCTGAGCGACACCTCCACCGCGTCGCCGTCGGGGCTGTAGCGCACCGCGTTGTCGAGCAGGTTGAGCAGGGCGCGATGCAGCCTGGATTGATCGGCCTCGATCGGCAGGGGCTGGCGCTGCTGCAGCACCAGGCTGATCTGGCGCTGTTCCGCCAGGGGGCGCAGCCCGGCCCACACCTGCTCCAGCAGCTGGCCCAGCTCCAGGGGAGCCAACTTCAGGCCACGCCCGGGCAGGGTGTTCTCCAGCCGTGAGAGCTCGAGCAGATCCCCCACCAGCTCCTGCAGGCGCAGCAGCTCCCGCTGCAGCCGTTCCACCAGGCGCTCGTTCTGGGGATTCACCTGGGCCGCCAGGCTGTCGCCCACCAGCAGCAGGGCGGTGAGCGGCGTTTTCAGTTCATGGGCCACATCGCTCACCCAGCGCTCCTGCTGCTGCAGCTGGGCCTCCAGGGAGCGGCGGCTCTGCAGCTGTACCCCCAGCCAGCCATCCAGGCCCGGCACCACCATCACGTCGTAGTCCCGCTGCTGGAACGGCCACTCCAGCCGCTGTGGTCTGTCCTGGCGGCGGGCCAGACCGATGCTGCTGGCCAGGTTGGGGTCGTCGCACACCTCCGCCAGGCTGTGGCCATGGGAGGGGCGGCTGCTCTCCCAGCCCAGGATGCGCTCGGCGCGGGGGTTGAGGTGGCGGATGCGGTTGCTGCGGTCGAGCAGGATCCAGCCCACCGGCGAGGAGTCCATCCAGCTCAGCAGCTGGCGGGAGCTGGGCAGGGTGCCGCCGCGGTTGCCGCGCCGCTGCCACCAGCGCCAGATCTGGCGAGGGGAGATCAGCATCCGACCCGCCTCAACCGAAGCGGTAGCCGAAGCCCCGCACCGTGATCAGGTGCTCGGGGGCTGAGGGGTTGCGCTCGAGCTTCTCCCGCAGCCAGCGGATGTGCACATCCACGGTCTTGCTGTCGCCGAAATAGTCCACACCCCACACCTGTTCGAGCAGTTTGTCGCGGCTCCACACCCGGCGCGGATGGGCCATGAACAGTTCCAGCAGCCGGTATTCCTTGGGGGAGAGGTTCACCTCGATGCCGTCGCGGGTGACGCGGCATTCATCCTGGAACAGGCGCAGGTTGTCGTGCTCCAGCACCTTGCTGCTGGCCGTGGCGGTGGCGGTGCGGCGCAGCAGGGCCCGGCAGCGGGCCACCAGTTCGCGCATGCCGAAGGGCTTGATCAGGTAGTCGTCGGCCCCCACTTCCAGCCCGAGCACCCGGTCGGTCTCGCTGTCACGGGCGCTCACCACCAGGATCGGCGTCTGGTTCTGGGCGGCGCGCAGCTGGCGGCACACATCCAGGCCCCCCAGCCCCGGCAGCATCAGGTCGAGCACCACCAGGGCGAAACCGCTGCCCTCGGGGGCCCGCTGGATCGACTGCAGGGCATCGCGGCCGTTGCCGCAGGCGGTGACCTCAAAACCCTCCAGCTCCAGGGAGTCGCGAATGGTTTCGCGGATCGTTTCGTCGTCCTCGACGACCAGCAGCCGGGTTTGCATCGCTCCATTCTCGCCGGTGGTGGCCTGAAGCCAGAAGCCGCCAGGGTCAGCCAAGGCAGTACCCCCTGCCCCGCACGGTGGTGATCAGGGTGGGGTGGGCCGGATCGGCCTCCAGCTTCAGCCGCAGCCAATGGATGTGCACATCCACGGTCTTGGGATCGAAGTCGAGCGCCTCCAGTTCGCCCCACACCCGGCTGAGCAGTTCTTCCCGGTGCCAGATCCGGCCCTGGTGCTCCAGCAGGAACTGCAGGAGCCGGAATTCCCGGGGGGAGAGGGCCACCGGTTCGCCGTTGCGGCGCACCAGATGCTCCTCCACCACCATCTCGATCGGCCCGTGGCTGAGCACGGTGGTGGCGGGACGGTTCACCTGGTGCCGGCGCACCAGGGCCCGGCAGCGGGCCAGGCACTCCGCCTGGCCGCAGGGCTGTAGCAGCACATCGTCGGCGCCGGCCTCCAGGGCCAGCACCCGGGCGGCTTCACCGCTGCTCGAGCCCGCCAGCTGGTCCTGGTGGCTGGAGCTGCCCAGCACCAGCAGGGGGCCGCCCTTGCATTGGCCGCGTCGCTGGGCGCAGAGGGCGAGGATCTCGGCAGCGGCCGGATCGCCACTGGCAATCACCAGGTCCCAGGTGCTGCGCTGCATCATCTGTTGCTGCATGGCCGCTGCCGCCGGGTGTGCCTTCACCACAAAACCGCCCTCCCTGAGGGCTGCCTGCAGGGCCTCGCACTGGCCAGGCCGGATCTCGATCAGCAGCAACCGCAGCGTGCGCTGCGGTTGGCTCATCGACGGCGCAGGGGCTGGTGGCTGATCACCAGACGGCGTTGGGCGTCGATCTGAAGCCAGCCTTCGTCGCGCAGGCTGCCCAGCACCCGGGTCACGGTGACGCGGGTGGTGCTGAGGGCGCTGGCCAGATCCTGGTGGGTGAGTTTCACGTTCAGCCGCAGGCCCTGGTCGCAGGGCACGCCATAGTCGTTGGCCAGCAGTTCAAGGAAGCCGCGCACCCGCTCCTCGATGCGGCGCAGGCCGAGCAGGGCCAGCATGGCCTCGCTCTGTCGATAGCGGGCCGCCATGCCCTGGAGCACGGCAATCGCCAGATGGGGGGATTCCGCCATCTCCTCGCAGCTGATGCAGAGCAGGTCGCTGTCCACCATGCTGCGGGCCTCATAGGCCTGCACGTTGGTGAGGGGGTCGCCGAAGGGCTCATTCGGGCCGGCCAGGCCGAGCAGCAGTTCATCCCCCTGCATGGAGATGGCGCTCAGCCTCACCATCCCCCGCACCACCAGCCACACGGATTTCTTGAGCAGGGGCACGGTGCTGCCGGCGCTCAGATGTACGAGGCTTCGTTTCTCATAACTTGTTTCCAGCAGATCCCTGAAGCTGTCGCGGTAGTTGGCTTCAAGAGCGGGTGTGAACACCATGACAGTCAGGGATCTGTTCTGCCCATGAACCCTATGAAGGTGTGCCAGGAGACAGGCAAAGGCCCGGTAGGCTTCGGTTTAAGAAACGGTTAGCAGGTGCTCACTGGTTTTCAGTTGCGCACGGGTTTTCAGCTGTGAACTGGTTTTCAGCCGTGAACTGATTTTCCGTTGCGAGCGGGTCAGCAGTTGCGCGAGACGCCTGTTTGGCGAGACGGCTGTTTGGCCAGAGAGCTGTTTGGCCAGAAGGCTGTTTGGCGAGTTGCCAGGTGTTCAACCGCCGGATACGGGAAGGCGCAACAGCCACAGCTGGGCTCCGGATCCCCACAGCAGGGTGATCTGCTCGCGGCTGAGCAGGGAGCGCCCGCGGGCATCACCGGCGGCGAGGGGGCCCAGGGCCTGGCGCTCCACCCGGCGCAGCTGGACCCCGGCCGGCAGGGCGCCCCAGGGGTCGGGGGCTTCAGCCACCTCGGCCTGATCCCAGGCCCGTTGCAGCTGGTCGCTGTCCTGGGCGGAGAGCCACCACTGGCGACGCTGGAGTGCCACCTGGGCCGGGCTGGCCCCTTCCGCAGGCAGGGTCTGCCGGCCTGCGGCGATCGCTTTGGCCAGCTCCAGGGCCTGGGCTGGCTGGGCGGGCAGATCGCCGGGCAAGGGCGCCGACGCGGCCGGCTTGGGGGCGCTGGGCTGGGGGCTCGGCTTGGGGGCTTTGCTGGGGGCCGGCGGAGGCACCGGCGCACTGGTGACCTGGGGTTTGGGCTTGGACTTGGGTGTGGACTCTGGTGTGGGAGGTGGCGGGGTTGGGGCGAGCTCCGGGGGTGGCGGCAGGGGCAGGGCGAGCAGCTGGCTGAGCCCGGGGTTCGGGGTGGCGGAGCCCTGCAGGAGATTGCGGCTCAGGCTCAGCAGTTCGGGGGTGTCATCGGCTGGTTTGTTCGGCTGGCTGGAGGGTGTGGGCCGGCCTGTGCTGCTGGAGGGGGAGGGTCGCAGCAGGGAGATCAGGACGACCTGGCTGAGCAGGGCCGCGCCCAGGGCCGGCAGCAGGCGATGGCGGTACAGGTTCGGCATCAGCGGGCTGCCGGCAATTGCAGCTCCAGGGGCAGTGGCCCCCCCTCGAGCTGGTGGAGCAGGTCTTGCAGGTCTCCCAAGGAGACCTGGGGATCCGGCACCACCCGCAGGCGGCTGCCTGGCCGCCGCCGGGCCGCCGCCTGCAGAAACGGGCTGAGCTCGCGGCGGCTCACGGGCTGGTGCCAGAGCCATAGCTGGTTGCCTGGGCCCAGGTGCAGGGTCACCACGCCCTGGTGGAGCGGCTGCTGCAGCAGGCGCTGGGGCAGGAGCAGGAGCCCCAGGGCCAGGCCGCACAGGGCCGTGGCCAGGCTTGCCCAGGCCAGGCCCTGGGTCGCGGCAAAGGAGGCGGTGACCAGTCGGCTCATCGCTCGAGGGGCGGCGCCAGCCGCACCGGCAGGGGGGACGCCCGGCGCAGCCAGGCCAGGCTCTCACTCACTTCGGCCAGGCGCAGCGAGCGGCTCACCACCAGCACCACCTCGCCGCCGCCGTTCACTTTGGCTTCGCCCAGCAGCCTGGCCAGCCGCTCTGGTGCAATCGGCTGCTGGTTCAGATACCAGCGCCCGCCGGAGCCCCGGGCCACCACCTGCTCCAGAGCCGGGGCCTGGGGCGGCCTGGGCCGCTCCCGGGGGCTGGGCTGGCTGAGCAGCAGGGCCGGCAGGGCGGCGGTAGCGGTGCACACCACCAGGGTGCTGCCCACCAGGGGCACGAGCAGCGCGGCGCTGTTCAGAGGACCCGACATGGTCATGGCTGCTGGCTGCCCTGGCGCCGCAGCACCCCGAGCTGCCACTGGCGCAGCCCCTGGTTGAGCAGCAACACGGCGGTGGCCAGCAGGGCCAGCTGCAGGCTGAGCAGGGTGGGCAGCAGCACGTCGGCGTAGCCAGCCAGCGGCGCGCCGGGGGGCAGCAGCAACTGGTTGCCCAGGCTGCGCAGCACCGCCATCAGTCCGGCGGTGGTGCCCACCAGGCCCAGCAGGGGGGCGAGGATCTGGGTGGCCTGCAGCAGCGGCTCACCCCAGGCCATCAGCCGCTGCTGGCGGCAGAGCAGGGCCGCCCTGGCCTGGGGTGATGGGCAGGCCTCCAGCTGCTGCAGCAGTTCGGCCCGCGGGCGGCGCTCCCGCCACCACCAGCGCCCCCAGAACCAGCCCCGTTCGAACACCACGGTGAACACGGCCAGGGAGAGGAGCAGCAGGGGCAGGGCCACCGGCCCGCAGGCTTTCCACAGTGACAGCGCTGAACCCATCGGCCCCGACCGCCTGGGTCGTGCATCGAATGTGCAGAGGTTATGGAGCGTGCGGAGTGGATGCCTGTGTCTCCCTTGCTTGACAGCTGGGCCCTGGCTGGGACTCTGGAAGCTTCTTGAGCAGCTTGACTCTCCATTAACTGGAGACGTCACATTGGAGGGATGTCGTTTCCTTCTCGTCTGCCGTGGCCTCCCACGCCCTCGATGCTGTCAGGCTCTACCGGATGGATTTGCCGGACCACGCCTGCCCCTGGGGGTTGCGGGCGGTGCGGTTGCTGCAGGAACGGCGGATCCCTTTTGAGGACCATCGCCTCACCAGCGCCGAGGAGGTGGAGGCCTTCAAGGCGGCCCATGGTGTGGCCACCACGCCACAGGTCTTCGCTGGGGATGGGCGGATCGGTGGGTACAGGGATCTGGCAGGGCGGCTGGGCGTACGGCCGGAAGCGGCTGATCTCTCCTACGCGCCAGTGGTGGCCGTGTTCCTCACCGCCGGCCTGATGAGCCTGGTGCTGGCAGCCGGCGTGGGCGGCTTCATGGGGTTTGCCATCTGCCTGCTGGCCATGCTCAAGCTGATGGATGTGCAGGCCTTCGCCGCCAGCTTCCGCAAGTACGACCTGCTCAGCCAGCGTTGGCGGCCCTGGGGTCGCCTCTACCCCGGGATCGAGCTGCTGGTGGGCCTCGGGGTGCTGTTCCAACCTGAGCCCACCGCTGCTGCCCAGCTGGTGGGAGCCGTGGCTGTGTGGCTCGGTGCCATGGGCATGGTGTCGGTGGGCAAGGCCGTGTTCATCGATCACCTGGCGCTCAATTGCGCCTGCGTGGGCGGCAACTCCAAAACACCGCTCGGTGTGGTGAGCTTCGCGGAGAATCTGATCATGGCCGCCATGGGCGCGGTGATGCTCGCCGGTCGCTAATCCGCACTCAGGCCTTGGCCTTGCGGCCTGAAAGCAGCAGGGCCAGGCCGGAGCCAATCACCACCAACGTGAACAGCCCCAGCAACCCTGAGTAGTAAGGCTGCAGATTCAGCGGGCCAAAGCGGCCGGCGTGAATCCTGAGCAACCAGAAGGCATCGATGCCCCGCTCCAGCAGCAGGCTGTAGAGCGAGCCGGTGGCCGCCGTGAGCAGCAGCGGCGCCGCCGCGATCGGCACCACCCAGCGGTGCAGTTGGCGCCAGTGGGTTTTGGGCAGCAGAGCCATGGCGAGGCCGGGGTGGGATCAGTGGTGACGCAGGTGCTGGTGCAGGGTCGCCTCGTTGCTGCAGGACATCCACTTGCCGTTGTTCTGGTGGGTGCCCGTGCAGCCGAGCTCCTTGGCGCGCTGCTCCGCCTGCTGCTGGCTGTCTTACAGCCCCTTGGGATGGGCGTGGCTGGCCAGCGGTGCGGCCGCCGCGAGCGCCAGGGCGATCCAGGTCATGCGGCTGGCCGTCGAGAAGAGGTGCATCGGCGGTTGGGAGGTTGGCAACAAACGAAGCAGAACCGGCGGAGTCAGAACCGAAAGAGCGCGTCGTATTGGCCGTACTCCGGCTTGCTCAATCCCTCCAGGCGGAGCATGCGGCGCAGCTCGATGATTTCGGCGCGCTGGGCCACGATGATCTCCCGCGCCAGCCGGCGCACGGTGGGATTGGTGCTCTTGCCCAGGGCGTCGTGGGCCATCTCCAGGGCACCGCCGTGGTGGGCGATCATCCCCTCGAGAAACCACACCACCCTGTTGTCTTTGGTGGGGGTGGAACCCATCATCTGCATCGCCTGGATCTGGGCCGCGCTCATGCGCTCCAGACCGGCCATGGTGTTGGGATCGCCGCCGGGCCTGAGGGCCACGGGGTACACCGGCGCCTCGGGATACCAGGCCTTGCGCCACTGGCCCATCGCCTTGATCTCGCGGGCCTGCTCGCGCCAGATGCCATTGGCCAGGGCGCCGACGCCGGGGGAGCCGATGTTGAGCACGAACTCGCTCATCCGCAGGGCGCCGCTGTGGTGCGCCGTCATCGCGTCGAGCCAGCGCAGGTCGTAGGTGGCGCCGGCCGGCCCGACGTCATGGCTGTGGCTGGCGTGGCTGCCGTCGTCCTGGCTGTGGGGAGCTGCGGCAGGGGCGGCCTGATGGTGCTGGTGTTGGTTGTGATGCTGGTGGTGCCGGTGCGGATCGCCCTGGGCCAGGACCGGGGCAGCCCAGAGGCCGGCCAGCACGAGCGATGCGGCGAACGAGCGCATGGGGGACCAGCTGTCAGTGTTCCTACGATGGGGTCTCCCCTTGGTGGAGAGTCAAGTGGCTGGGCAACGGCTAGCAGAGCTGCCAGCCCAGGAGCTTGAAAAGATCGGTGCGGTGGCCGCGCGTTCAGGCGTTTCGGTGAAGACGATCCGCTTCTATTGCGACCAGGGACTGCTGCAGCCCTCGGGGCGCAGCGAGGGGCGCTACCGCCTGTTCGATGGGTCGGTGTACGGCGAGCTGGCCCTGATCCGCACCCTGCGGGCCCTCGACATCCCCCTGGCCACGATCGCCGCCGTGCTGGAAGCGCGCCGCTCGGGGGTGTGCACCTGCGACAACCTGCAGGCCACGATCCGCGGCAAAGCCGGGGAGATCGAGCAGCGGATTGCCGATCTTCAGGAGCTGCACCAGGAGCTCAACGCCATGCTCAGCAGCTGGCAGCGCTGCGGCGGTGAAGCGGCCGTCCGGGGCCCCCAGCGGCCGGCCGGAGCAAGGAGGCGTTAGGCAGCCGGGAACAGCCGCCGGTTGCGATTGGCGATCGCCACCAGCGAGAGCATCACCGGCACCTCCACCAGCACCCCCACCACTGTGGCCAGGGCGGCGCCGGAATTGAGGCCAAACAGGCTGATGGCCACCGCCACCGCCAGCTCGAAGAAGTTGGAGGCTCCGATCATGGCGCCGGGGGCGGCGATCGCATGGGGCTGTCGCCAGAGCCGCATCCACTGGGCCGTGATCCAGAAGATCAGGTAGGTCTGAACGATCAGCGGGATGGCGATCAGCACGATGGCCACAGGGTTGGCCAGGATCGCGCCGGCCTGCACCAGGAACAGCAGCAGCACGGTGGCGATCAGGCTCACGATCGCCAGCGGCTTGAGCCGCGCCTCCAGGCGCTCGATCCGGCCCGGGCTGCGCAGCAGCACGCGGGTGAGCCAGCCGGCCGCCAGGGGCACCACCACGAACAGGCCCACCGCCGTCACCAGGGTGTCCCAGGGCACGAGCACATCGCTCACCCCCAGCAGCAGGGCGGCGATCGGCGCGAAGGCGAACACCATGATCAGATCGTTGATCGCCACCTGCACCAGGGTGTAGTTGGGGTCGCCGGCGCTGAGGCGGCTCCATACGAACACCATGGCCGTGCAGGGGGCCACCCCCAGCAGGATCATGCCGGCGATGTACTGGTCGCCGAGTTCCGCCGGAATCCAGGCGGCGAACAGGCCACGGATGAACAGCCAGGCGATGGCCGTCATCGTGAGCGGCTTGA
>Ga0208482_1000192_pt1 | contig 20617 bp, 13 predicted proteins | sample LakMenEpi26Sep10_FD_150737 | JGI IMG/M metagenome (GOLD analysis project Ga0208482, IMG submission 150737) | Freshwater microbial communities from Lake Mendota, WI - 26SEP2010 deep hole epilimnion (SPAdes) | ecosystem: Environmental > Aquatic > Freshwater > Lake > Epilimnion/Euphotic zone ... | reverse complement strand
CGATAACAGCACATCTCGAAATTCATCAAATTCCTTACTGCGATAATTTTTCAAATCTTCTCTTCCAAGATAAAAAGCCACCGCATTACATTCCCTCGGATAGCAAACCACGGCCTGATTTTCATCTGTGCAAAGTTCCCTGATGATATTTTTTGCAATCAAAGGCGATCTGAAATCCGCATACCAAGGCAGCGCAACCCCTTGAGTAAAACCTAGCAAAACGAATAATCCCCCTGCAATCACTAGGGTTGATTTCTTTTGTAAATAATCATTGCGAACTAGAAACGCACCAAACATCAACGCCAAAGGCGGAAAAGCAGGAAGAATATAAGTGGGCAATTTACAACCCGATAAGCTAAAGAAAAACAAACACCAGAAACCTGCGAGCAATAAAAACCCAGTCTCTTTCGAACGAGTCGCTCTTTGCTCTAAACTATCAGATTGCATCGATTTTATCCAAGGCCATAACACAAACAGCAAGGGCAACATTCCAACCAGCAAAATTGGGATGTAAAAGAACACTCCCCGTTGATGATCAAACGGTTCCAAAAACCTCATCACATGGTGTTCCCATACAAAATGTGATAGAAACTCCGGCCTGCGAATAGCTACAAAAATAAACCAAGGCAAAAATAATGCGATTGATAACCCAAACCATATCCCCCATGCCTTCAAGGTTGGCTTTGAAAATCTACCATCAATTCTTGTGATCAAATAAAAACAGGGAGCGGTCAATACAATCGCAATCGGCCCTTTTGTGATCACCCCCATGGCTGCAAATACACCTGAAGCAATCCACCATCCCAATTGAAATTCATTTTTTCGAACAGCCAGCAACCCCGTAAAAAGCGTTCCAAGAATACACATGGCTAACAAGCCATCCAGTACTAGCAACTTGCCCATGATGATAAATCCTGGGCATAGCAATAAAAACAATGTCCCAGCAAACGCTTCCCGCGATCCAACGATTCTTCTTCCAAGTTCGTAAGTCAAAATCAATCCAAGCAATAACGCAAGTGCTGGCACCAAACGGGCCTGCCAAACTCCAACTCCAAATGTTTGATACGAAAACATAGTAAGCCAATAAAGCAAAGGCGGCTTATCGAGGTAAGGTTCACCAGCTAATAAAGGCACGAGCCATTCATTATTGGCGAGCATTTCGCGTGGGATTTCTGCATAACGAGTTTCATCAGGTTCGAACAAAGAAAAATCAAGTCTGCTAAACAAAAGGAGAAGAGCAAGAACACACAAAATCAATCGATGTGAGAGCAATCCTTTTTCAGGCGATTGGGTATCGCAGGTGGGAAAAAGAATTTCACACCAAAGATGCTTCGTCCAATCGTAAATGTTATTCGGCTTACTGATGCCATCCATGGCTAATCCTCGTTGAATACAAGGATGAATCATGCCAGAAAACAGGGGTAAAGGTCAATGGAAGGCTACGCCTTCCCCGTAAGAATCCTGCTGAGGTAAAAACGTAATGAAAAGGTGTGAAATAGGAACCAAACTAGAAAAATCTGCAATAAACCTAGCATTTCCAGTGCGATTACCGAAGAAACCCAATAAACCTTGGCCATATCATTGTGGGAATTCATCATGAAAGCATTCACAAAAGAACTCAAGGAAAACAAGAAAATAGCTCCCACCAAGGCAAAAGCGAGCAGATGGGAAGAATAGGCCAAACCAGGCCGGTTAATGGTTTCAAATGCACGGTTATAAAGAAATGTAATCACAGCAAAAGCGCTGTAATAACTTATCGACCCTAAAATTGAAAGAATAAACCCAACACGTAAGGTATCAGGAGTTTTTCCTGCACTAAAAGTGACTGCAGATGCCAGAAAGAATATAAGCGCAAGCACCATTAATATCAAAAAACTGATGGCAAATCCTGAAGAGTACAGAGTCTGAGATGCCTTCATGAAAAACACTGCACCAACGATAAACAATCCAAACATCACCAATAACGAAAAAACAGTAATAACCACCAAGATAACGTGATCAGTATCCATGTTATTCTGAAAAGGCAAAGAAAAAGTAATCGTACCAAATTGAAGCTGAATGTTTACAAAATGCATGATAACGGCAATTGCAGTCATCATGGTTGCAAGGGCTAGGTCGCCAATATGCGCAAATGCACCACCGCTATTTCCATTATTGGGAGGCGCAGGATTATAATTCTTATCAGGAACAACTGGACTTACATCAACCTGATAAACCCCAATGGGAACGTCATTGGATTGAACCGTGGCTTGGGGAAAAAGCTCTGCATAGGTTGAAGCCGAAAACCAATCCACTTGATCGGTGGAAACTTCATGAAATGGTTTCAACTTTCCTTTTTGCTTAAGCTGAAGCATTTCGGGATGATTGAGCGGGCCGAATGTTTTTCCCTGAATCCGTAAATAATATGCCATGCTTTCCCTTTTTTATAATCACCTCGACCGTGCTACCATCCAAATCAAAAACGCTAAAAGAAGAATGATCCCGCCCGCAAATAACCCTGCTAGAAGAAACAATTCATGCTTTTTTCGATAATCAACCATCCTGCTAATGGTCGAATCAAACAACCCTTGAAGATCTTTTGGAATCTTAGCCCCTGAATTTTCAACCTCGGCATACATTCGCTCAAATTCTGCAATCCGCTGTGCGCATTTTGCATCAAGAACTACTTCGAGCAATGCTTTCCTTAAGGCAAACAATTGCATGTCTGCAAATTCCTTAACCTTCGAATCGTTCTCATACTTCTCAAGCCATACATACAAAGGCTCAATTCTTGCCCAGTAACTATCGCCTTTTTTAACCCCCACTCGGCCAGCAATTTTCGCCCAACTTTCATAACACTTTTTAGCGTTTTGGTAATCCTTGGCGCGCACAAACTGCATACCACGGTTTGCAAGATCAGTTAATTCCTTAGAACTATATGCTTCCTGTTTTTTGCTGGTGATCGTCTCGATTTCTTCGACTACGCCGGGTGCAGGTGGATTAACCCAGTTCTGCTTGAATTCTTCCTTCGCTTCAAACATCTCTTGAATATCACCCGTCTGCGCAGATTTCCTGATAGTTTTCAACAAATCCAACTGCAATTGTTTTTCAAGAATCGCAAGATCCTCTATAAGCGTTGCATTAATCCGATCCAACATCGCAATTTCTCGCAGAGCATTCACTCTTTCCCCCACGGGCGCCCTTTCCAAGACCAACTTCCGCAAATTACGGTATTGATGCTCTAGAGATTGATATTCTGCATAAGCTGACTGCAGATTTTCAATCACTTCCATTTTTAAAGACGACCCCACGGGAAGATCTTGAAACGCAGCCATCATTTCAAAATCAACACGCCCTGGAAAATTCAACTGGGCAACCTGGTCTTCAATTCTTGGTTCGATGTTGGCATATTGCATCGCCTCAGATCGAAGATTCTTATTGAGTAATTCTTCCAATCGACCCAAATCATTATTGATCAACTCACAAGCACGCACATAATCCTCAGCAGCTTCCCTTACTGCAGAACTAGGCGACCGCTCTTTGGATTCGGTGTAATTTTTAAGAGTCATCACCGCTTTATCAATTCTCATAAATTCCCAACCCTCACTTATTTAACGGATATCAGTCCTGCAATTTCAATGATTTGATAATTGGCTGCAATCGCTTCCAAATGCTTTTTCAAATCGTCTGGTTTCCTGGAGCTCATATCCCCCGACTTTTCATAAACCTTTTTAGAAAAATCTTCTCGCAGTTCATTACTCTCAATGGTTTTCCCAAACGGAATAAAAAACTTATATTTTTTAAGATCGTTCTCCAAGTCCTTATCAAACGCCTTCATTAAAACCAAATCTTTTACCATTTCGGAAAGTGCTTCAAGCTGCAGGCCGTGCAATTCATAGCGAACAGGATTCTCATCCCGCGTTTTTAATGCTATATCCATAATCAAATCCTGAGCTTTTTTCTGTAATCCTTGCCCATTTTGTTTAATCTTACTCTTAGGCTTTGATTCAGCTTCTATTTTCAAAAATTCAAGAACCCCGGTTGCATTTATCTGGGCCTTTTCTAAAGAGGCCAAAGCCTTTTTCTTAATTTCATCAGGAACAATCGAAGAATTTATTTTACTTTGGATCATTTCACTTTTATTTGGATCTGCGAATTGCTCAAGCATAAACATCCCAACAAGATCTTTCCCAGCATTAAGGTCATTCATCACCGTTTTGCAAGCTTCGGTATTTTTGTGAGTTGTGGAAAGTGCCTCAAGCCTTTGGATGCTCAAAGACCAGGAAATAATCAAATCAGCGATTGATTCATTAAAGCGATTTCGGTTGATTTTATAATCAGACTTAAGAAATTGAGCTATATCCCCCTTTAATTCTCCAAGCGCATTTAAGCAGTTCACAACCGCTTGATTTCTATCAACTTCAGGAACTTGTTGCAATCTGGTAAATAACTCCAAAAGTTTTGGCTCATCGGGCAGGGAATTCACCAGTTCTTTAAAAGGCTGAATTGCTTCTTCAATCATCTCTAACTTTTTGGAAACTTCTTTAGATTCATCGGCGGCTTTTTTAAGCTTTTCTTGAAAGCCTAAAACAGTTCCATCATAGTTAAATTTATCGCTCTTTAATTCGTTTTGGAGTTTGTTGATGAAGGCCTGAGATTCCGAAGAACTTTTGTCTACTTCTTTTTGATGATCAATTTTTGGAATATAGATGGTTCGAATAGCTTCACTAAGCGATTTATTTTCAACTTCAAGTTTATCTCGATCTTCTTGAACCAATGCGAATGTTTTAGCTGCTGGAGCAAAGAAAATCCAACCAAGAAAGAGTCCGAAAAGAAATATCACAATGCATGCGGGTATTAAAACTTTAAGGACCGTAAAAAATTCAGGTGAATCATACTTTTTGACCGCTTTATTATTGAAATCAGCAGTTATAACACCTGCAACATCAGAATCACCGGAAAACAACCCAGGGATAAACCGAGCTTGAATCCAGTTTTTGCCATCGATGGCAAGCAAGTCAATGGCTTGCAGTTGGTTAGCCTTGGCCATGGATTGCAGTGAATCGATGGAGAAAGGCCCCACCTTTGAAATCCCACTTTTAATGTAGTAACGAACCATAGGGAGTCCTATTTGTTATCTTTTTTTAATAATTCTAAAAAAACTTTATCATGAACTTTTTTATAATCTTCGTAAAGCTTTATAAAGTCCTTTCTTTTTTCCTCTATAATTGCCATATCTTTCTTAGGGTCTTTACCAAAATTGCTTGCTTTTATTACCGAGAATAATGTCGGAGAAAAATAATCGATTGCAAAAAACAAGTTTACATTTGCAGGGGTTGGTTTTTGAAGCAAAGTTTCCAACCCTTTTAAATCCCCAGTTAATTCTGTAAAACCTGTTGGCTTTCCATCTTTATCTTTGGGTTTTTCAATTATATTAAGTTGCTTAAAAACTTCTGCTTTGTCTTCTTTTTTTTGATTTTTCAAATCATCAACCCATTTTTTTCCAAACTCCAACTTATACCTTTCAATTTGGCTTATTTCTTTTTTTCTTTTATTCACAAAATCAATCAACCCATCATTAATCGCAACAGGCTTGCCTTTTAACTTATCCTGTGTGAAGTCTTTATTTGTAAACTCTTTATTGATTAGATTATCAAAGATGTCCTTAACATTTTTAAACGCCATCAATGGGGCCAAGTCGCTTAGTTTAAAAACAGGATTAATAGACAAATCTTTCTCTTCAATTGAAACAGGTTTTTCCTTACTGTTTTTGATTTTTACGTTATCATTTGCTAATTTAAGTCCGCTATAAATAATATCCATTTTAATATTGATGAAAGAATCGATATTAGTAACTAAGTCAGCCTTAACTATAGGAATGTCCTTTTGCAATGCTTCATTAGTTTTAGTTGGTATCAGAAGATCTTTCTGAAAATCATCAGAAAGATCTTGCAATTTTTTCTTGAAAACGTCATTCAAAATAAACCACACACTTAGCGAAGAAAAAACTGCAAGTATTATGGTTATTGCAAATAGGATTTTCATAAACCCACATGACCGTCTCGATTGATTGGGCATAGAAGTCATTTTTTGACTCCAATCGATAATAGGCTATCCACCTGACTCTTTGTAAAGCCTTTAAGCGGTTTAACTAGTTGAATAGGATCTTCTGGGCCTACCTTAACTTTTTCTTTATCCGGATATTTATCAAATTTATCTGCAAAAATATCCCAATCTTTTTGATTAATTTCAGATTTATTTATTGCAAGAGTAATTTTCCCATCTTTGATTGTTTGGTTCGTTTTAGGGAAAAACATAGAACTCAAACGCTTCTTATTATTTAAATTTCCGCTAAGGTAATTTTTAAATTTAATCTCATCCAAGTAATTAGCTTTTTCTTCAAATAATAATTCATATAACGGCTTAAGATTATCTTCAAATTCAGCATATAAAGCTAAGTTGTTTGGGTTTTTTAAAGTTAAAATATTGCTTAGGATTAGCAATTCAATTGGAAGCAGAAAAGCATCATCATTCATACCAGACAACTTTGCTTTATAGTCCTTCTTTAAAAAATCAAGATATTTTTTATCATCCACTGTCAACTTATCTGCATCGAGCCAGGCTTTAGTCACAAAGTATTTTTTTGTCTTATCGTAATTAGCAAACTTCGTAGAAAAGTCTATTTCATACCATTTAAGGTAAGTTAGAATTAGATCCCCATCATCAAGAATTTTATTCATGCCATTATTGTTTTTAATAAATAGTTCAAAGGCCATTTCATCTGCTATTTTTTCATTTTCCAAAGAAATGACATTCTTTCTTTTTTCTCGCATGTCCCTTAAATCTTCCATTAATTTTTTAGGCATCTGCACCAAGACACTCTTATCATTTTCCTTCTCTTTATACTTTTTATATAGGTCATTAATATTTTCTACATTGATGACCTTGCTCACTTTAAGCAACTCACCTATAGTCTCACTTACTTTCTTTGTTTTATCGCTCAATTTATTTGCTAAATCTCCGATTGCTTTATCCGAATTTTTCTTATCAGTATCAAGCTTTTCATTCAATGCATTAAGTTCCTTAAGAATAGCACTGTTAGCCGTCTCAGCTAATTTTACTTTACTATTGTTGATAGTTGCAGTTATTAACCAAGTTAATAGCGGAGGCAAGACAAGCAGAAACAATAAACCTAAGATTCCTGCTAAGAATGCTATTGTTTTCCAAGTGTTATCAGGCCCAGAAGAATTTAAATTGTCGAAACTTTCACCGTTGTCTTTTGTGTCGATAAATAATTCTGACTTACTAAATAGTGGATCTTTACTAGGCTTCAACCCAGGTAAATTGGATTTAAATGGATCGAAACTTGGTATGTGAGTAGGCGAATGTGTTCCACCCAATCCAGTGGGAATTCCTTTATCTTTGGGCTTTTCGCCACGAGCTAAGTTTACTAATGCCCCAGTAGGTGCGTTGCCTAATCCTCTTGCAAGATTAAGAACCCCATCGTGAAAGGTTTTATCAGAAAAAGGCGCAGCAAGTGAATCTGCATCCAGTGGAATAAAGCGCAAGGTACAATTGGGGCCTCTTCCCCCCAAAGTGTAATAAGTGCTGAAGGTGATATTCCAGCGCTGGTATTCGGGGAGAAGGGCTATCGCTTCTTGTATTAGAGCCAGGGGATCTAAACCCGTGGGATAAATTACTGTTATGGGTTTGCCCGATTGGGCTCGTTCTGCAAGCCAGCCTGCCCAACCCGCATCGCCTACGATGCTTTTCCAATAATTGCAAATCTGGGGTTCCAAGGAACCGATTGCCATGCGTTGGGTATCAAGCCTACCAATCTGGGGTGACCAATGATCTCGAAACTTAAAGTTATTAATCGCCCAAGCAGGGCCCGCCTTCGCTTTATCCTTGGCTACATCCAAATCATCCAATATTACATGGTGAGCAATAAAATTAGTTCGATTGGCGTAAAGGGGGGCAGGGCCAATGCGGGAAAGTACCGAACAATCACGAACACCTGCATTAAAACGATAATGCGAAAAACCTATCGGATTGCTATGCGCCTTGGGGTTTCCAGCCTTGTAAAGTTCTTGGTAATTATTGATTGCCAAAAGATTCTGCAATAAAAGCTTATTAGAAAGCGCATCGTTAGAAGCCCCTGCATAGCATAGGCAACCACGCAAACCATCAATGCCTTCATCTGCAGCAGTGTAAATAAGTTCTCTAGGCATATTTGAATCTTTTACCTATTATTTTTCGGGGCACGGGTGGGGTCATCTGGGTTTTTTAACCAGAGAGGTAATATATCTTTAACTGTTTTCGCCAAGGCGTAAAGCATGGGAACCGAAGCCCAAATCGGCCTAATTTGACTAGGCTTAATCATGGCTTTGTTCTCTGTGCCTAAGGTGGGCTTACTACCAAACGAACTTACAGGAATGTAAATGACATCCTGAGCGAAGTTCTCGCAAGCATTCACAATGTTGGGCGCATAATCCTCAAGGAACTTTTTAATTTCCTTGGAAGCCTGCTTTATCGCTGGTATCGAGAGCAGATGTTGCTCACCTTTTCCAGGTTGGCGAATAAAGGGTTCCGCCATCGAAACATTGGGAACCAGATGGCACCAAGAATCCCACTTTGTGAGAACGACAATCAACGGCCTATCGTACTTATTAGAAGCGCTTAAACCCCGATGGCGCCAAATCCTGCTTAGCGCTTCAGATAGAATGGTTTCCTGCCTATCATCGATGTTTTTATAACTATTCATCGATTGCTGTTGCACCCTCTCCGCTTCTTTTCGGATTCGAATATTTTGGGTAGGGTCAAATAGATAGAAGAGGGCATCAGCTTCACGAAGATGAATCGTCACCTGATTTTCAGAAGTATCTTTACCTGTTTTAAAGGATTCGCCAGAGTTATCATAAAGAGAAATCAATCGATGTTCATTGTTGTTTGCACGGGGGTGCCCATTACCAGGTTCAATTTGAAAGATAAATGGCTTAGCAAGGTTGACTGCCTGATCACTGATCAGAACTTCGTTAAAAAGACTATCATCCAATTCCTGAGTACGCCTGATCAAATCATCGGGGGTGCATTGTTTATCGGGTGCGGGATTATGGAATATATTGTTTTCATATTGAATGAGGGCGTTGTTGAAAGTGGGATCAGGATCGAAAAACCGGAGTAAGAATTTATCCTGCATCACTCTTCGAAGTTCATGCGTCATGCATGCTAAGAGAAATGATTTGCCACTACCTGGCGTACCGATGATTGAGAAAAACTTGATTCTACTTTCAAGAACTTCTCTGGGTATTTCGAGGTGACAATTAGGGCAGGCGAGCTTTTTGCAAACCACGCCTTTGGGATCAATCGCAAAACCTTCAGGGCTAAATCGAGAAGGCAGAAAACGCATCAGGGCATCTTCCCTGCGTAGGCGCCTATCACCAGCTAAGCTTTGATGGCTTGCAACCCAAAGTGCATCTTCAGGGGCGAATTTACCCATGCAGTTGGGACACGTTGCAGATTGTCGAAGGGTCACCCTAGTTGACGCCATAAAAATCAAATGCTTTCTGGGGATAAAACATTTTTAACAAACCTTAATTTGATTTATATTAACACTGTCTACCCTTTTTAAAAGCTTAAAAGCCTTATATCATATGTTTTTTAAAAGTAGGGGCGAAATAACCCCAACCATGCTATTAATGATTGGTAGAATAGCTAAACTAACAAATATTATCGGTAAATTACGGTGCTCAATGCTTCTGCAAACTCAAGATCTTTCTAAATGCTATGGCGATTTTTATGCGCTACGGTCCCTTAATATGCATATCGCGCCAGGCGAAGTCTATGGGCTATTGGGCCCCAATGGTGCAGGAAAATCCACCGCACTTCGCCTTATCATGGGCTTTCTTCAACCCTCCTCGGGCAAAGCCCTTATCGCTAACCATGATTGCTGGGCCGATGGCGTTGCAGCTAGAAAAAAAATCGCATACCTCCCGGGCGAACTGCGACTCTACGAAAACATGTCAGGTAGGCAATTGGTCAATTTTCTCAGCGGCTTACGCAATAGACCCGTTCGCCCAGACCTAAATAAAATGGCAAGCATTTTTGATATCGACATCGATACCCCCATGGCAAATATGTCTAGCGGCATGAAACGCAAAGTTGCACTACTTTTGGTGCTTGATCCCTATGCAGAACTTATCATCATGGATGAACCTACGAATACACTTGACCCGACGATGCGCACAGCGCTCTTAGATGAAGTTAAAGCTGCAAAAAAACGTGGGCAGGCTGTCTTCTTTTCTTCGCATGTTCTTAGTGAGGTTGAAACCGTTTGCGATCGCATAGGCGTTTTACGCAAAGGCCAATTGGTTCATCAGCAATCCATGAGCGACCTAGCATCTGGAAGGCGCATTCGTTTACGGCTAACTCGCGATACCACCATTCCCGATTTAACAGGGTTGCTTTTAGTTCGTAAGGAAGAAACGCTTTTGCATCTTGAACACAATGGCGCACTCGAACCCTTAATGAATTGGATCGGCAAACTTGATCTCTTAGAGCTTAGTATCGAACCTTTGGGCCTTGACAGTATTTATCGAAAAATCCACGGAGAAGGCGCGTGATTCTCACCCTTGTTCTTAAACTTCTTCGCGATCTCAGGCTGACTTTGTTCGTCACCGCTTCTCTCCTTTGCTTGTTCCAGGTCTTCTGGACCAAAATTATGGAACGCATCATCGCACAACTCGCCCCCTTCTTTTATGGCATGGCTGGGTATTCTGGTATCGATATCAAGCAAGTTGAAAAAGTTGTTTTTGATGGCCCGGGTAAACTCATCCGATCGATCATCGGTGGCGAAACCATCGACCTTAATAACGCAATGGATATGTTCACCATCGCCTATGTTCATCCCCTAGTTCAAACCATCATTTGCATCTGGGCAGTGGGAAGAGCAGCGGGTGCTCTCGCAGGCGAAATTGACCGGGGCACCATGGAGCTTCTTCTTTCCCAACCCATTGGCAGGGGCACTTTAATTCTTGCCCACCTCGTTGTTGATATCATCACCATTCCACTTATTTGCCTAAGTATGTGGTTTGGTTCTTATGTTGGCTACTGGCTTGTAAACCCCTTAACATTGAAAGAATACGATAATCTTCCCAAGATCCAAAAGGTGGATATCGAGTTTGGAATCGCAGGGCTGAAAGTGAAAATAAAAGATCCCACATTAACAGCAGCACCTGTTCAGACAAAAATGCTACCAGGCGAAGGAAGGCTCGCATTACATCCAGAACTTCTTGGTAAAGGCTTACTAGCTACAGGCGGTTTGATTTTCGCTATCACAGGCATCACCATGGCTATTTCAGCAACTGGCAGATTCAGGTTCCGAGTTCTGGGCTATGCCGTTTTTCTTATTCTTATCATGTTCCTCGTTAATGTAATTTCACAAGTATGGGAACCACTCATGCCCTTACGCCCACTCACCATCTTTTATTACTATCAGCCTCAGCAAATGATTCTGGGTAGAGGATGGAGCGTCAATTTCTCGGAGTGGAACCAAGGCGAAACTTTATTTCAAATCCCATGTCTTCTCGTTCTTTATGGCGTTGGAACTTTAGGATACCTAATATCTTGGCGCATCTTCGAACGCAGAGATATACCTGCGCCCATCTAAAAGGTATACTCTTAGTCATAGCTATTTAATCGAACTCTCATGGTGGTTTGCTATGAACAAAAATTTACGCAGCCGTGTTTTGATTTTCTCATCCTTCGCACTCATCGGCCTCGTAACATTCCTCTCTGGGTTTGAATTCCTCTCTGCGCAAGGAGCTGTTCCCAAACCTTCCAACACTTGGATTTTCGATGCCAAGGGAGTTTCCAGCCAACGAATCTCTGATAAAGCTGGCAGATTCTCAGGAAAAACGATTGGCGTGCCCTCCTTTAAACAACTTGATGCACAAAGCTTTCATGAGTTTCATGGCACCGATGGGTTCCTTCTCAAAGAGAACGCAACTGGCGCAGAGCCCGGGATGCCTCATGAAAAATTCTCGCTCTCTTCCTGGATTCGAATCGATGAAGGCACCACCAACGGAGGTATCATTGGCTGTATCCAAGACAATGGCAATTACGAAAAAGGCTGGGTCCTTGGCTACGATAACGACAAATTCACCTTCACTCTAAGTTCAAATGGTGCAGATGATGGCGATGGAAAAATCACCACACTTCGTTCCAAATCCAGTTATCAAAAAGGAAAATGGTTTCACCTGGCTACTTCCTACGATGGTGCTTCCATGCGTATTTTTATCAATGGCAAACTCGAAGGCGAAACTAAGGAACAATCCAAGGCCATCAACTACGCATCTGCAGCGCCTTTCATCATTGGTAGATACCGCGATGATGATGAAGATTTTGGTTTAGTTGGTGCAATCAAGGAAATTAATCTCTATCAATCTGCATTATCAGCAGATCAAATTACAGCCCTTTTCGAAAAAGATGCTGCCCTTGCAACCCTTGCCCCAATACCTCTTCCCACTGGTTTTGTAATTGCACCTTATTTGCAATTCCCAACAAAAAACTCCATAACCATCATGTGGGAAACTTCTGCTATTGCATCTTCAACAGTAAAGTTTGGCACCAAGCTCCCGTTAGAAATGTCTACCACAAAAGAGGGAGCCTCGCTTATTCATGAGGTACTGCTAGAAAAACTTGAACCTGCAACCAAGTACTTTTACCAAGTTGAAAGCAAATCTGATGCAGGTGGAGTTGCTCAATCAGGGATACTTACTTTTCAAACTGCAGTTGTTGATGATGAACCCTTTTCTTTTTGCGTGATAGGCGACACCCAGAAAAATCCAAAAATGACAGGCAAAGTCATGAAGCTTATTTGGGAGCGAAGGCCGCATTTCCTCATGCATGTTGGCGATGTCGTCGATAATGGCCCTGATAAAAAAGAATGGGTCAACGAACTCTTCAAACCCTCCATCGATCTTCTTTGCAGAGTCCCCGTCTTCCCTACGATTGGTAATCATGAAAAAAATCATGAGCATTACTACAACTATTTCTCACTGCCTAAACCAGAATATTTCTACCGCTACAGCTATGGAAATGCAGATTTCTTCGTGCTTGATAGTAACAAATCGCTGCTCCCTCTTACCCAGCAATACGCCTGGCTTGAAAAGGAACTTGCATCCTCCAAGGCTACCTGGAAAATCGTCTACCATCATCATCCCGCCTACTCTTCTGATGATAACGATTATGGTGATACCTGGGTGGGCGGCTCCAACCTAGGCGACAAGAATGTCCGATCTATTGTTCATCTCTACGAAAAATATGGTGTAGATATGGTATTCAACGGCCATGTTCACGTTTATGAACGAACACTTCCAATCAAGAGCGGGAAGGTCGATCGCTTAAAAGGTATCACTTATTTAACCAGCGGAGGCGGGGGCGGCTCGCTCGAAAACTTTGCGCCTACCCCCACATGGTTCAAAGCGGAAATCAGGTCCGATTATCACTTTTGTCAGATCTCCATCACAGGCAACCGACTTAATTTAAAAGCATTCGACCACGAGGGGCGCCTGTTCGACCAATGGGATAAAGACAAGTAGTACCAACTAATTTACAGCTTACGAAACTTCCAGCACAGGCTTGCCCAACACATTCATCTTGGGGGTAATACCTAAGCCGGGAGCGGTGCTTGCAGACATTTTCCCATCGATTCTTTGAGGCGCTCCATCTGCAATACTTACAGAAACATAGCTGTTAAAATCAGTAGCGGAGAACTGAAATTCCGGAGGGGTGCTTTGTGCCAAGTGGGCAATCGCTGCGGTGATAATATCCCCGCCCCAGCTATCTTCCAATGTCATAGCGATGCCAAGTGAGACACAAAGATCGCGTGCCTGTTTTACTTTCGTTAGGCCGCCAAACTTGCTGATTTTAAGATTGACCACATCCATCGCCAAGTCTGCATTTCCTTTCATCAACACATCAACCGAATCAATCACTTCATCAAGAATGAAAGGATTGTTGGTATGCCTTCGAATGGAAAGGCATTCTTCGTAAGAAAGGCATGGTTGCTCGATATAAACATCAACATCTTTAACAGCTTTTACAACCCTCATCGCATCGTGCATCAGCCAACCGGTGTTGGCATCTGCAACTAATCTATCGCCTGGTTGTAATTTAGCTGCAACAGCTTGGATACGCGCAATATCAACAGCAGCATCGCCACCAACCTTAAGCTGAAAACGCTTGTATCCCTCTGCCCGATAGCCCGCAACTTTATTAGCCATCGCTTCCGGAGCTTCCTGAGAAATAGCCCGATACAAGTTAACGCTCTCGCCATATCTTCCGCCCATTAAAGTGCAAACAGGTTGGTTCGTAACCTTTCCAAGGATATCCCAACAAGCCATATCAATGCCCGATTTTACATAGGCATGGCCTTTAAGAGCAGCATCCATTAGGCGATTTAGCTTTTGCAATTCAATGGGATTTTCACCAATCAAATGTTTGCCTAGTTCAACGATACCAGCGCGAACGCCGTTGGCATACGCAGGAAGATAGAAGGGCCCAAGCGGGCATACTTCGCCATAGCCAATAACGCCTGTGTCGGTTTCGATTTCAACCACGGTCGAATCAAAAACAGAAACGGATTTGCCACCCGACCATTTGTAACTACCTTCAACAAGAGGAAGATCGACTTGGTAAGCCCGAATACGCTTGATTTTCATGGTGGTCACTCTTAAAAAAATTAAATATCAGTAATACAAAATAGTAAAACACTTACCGCTTAACTTCCATTACTAATTATTATTAAACAAATACTTAGTCAGCAAATCGTAAAGATGCCTCGTGGTGTTCTTTCCTTCATTAATGCTATGGCTTCGATTAGGGTAAGCGAGCATGGTGAATTGTTTGTTATGGCTAATTAGTTCATCAATAAGTGTTTCCATTCCTAGGTAATGACAATTGTCATCGCCTGTGCCATGCACAAGAAGTAGCTTGCCTTTCAACTGATGGGCAAAATTAATGGGCGAACCATTTTTATACCCCTCTGGATTATCTGCGGGCAGTCCCATGTAGCGTTCCTGATAAATAGTATCGTAATGGCGCTGATTAGGCACGGGAGCAATTGACATACCAGTTTTATAAAGATCAGGATGGCGAAAAACAGCATTGAGAGTCATCGACCCACCACCACTCCAACCCCAGATCGCAATTCTAGAAGCATCCATATAAGAATGCGTTTTCAAAAGTTCTTTGAGCGCATTAGCCTGATCAGAAGATGCAAGGATTCCAACCTGCCTGTAAACACTTTTGCGCCAATCCCTTCCCCTAGGCGCTGGCGTACCCCGGTTATCAATACTCATAACCAAATACCCATTTTGGGCAAGCATGGCATGCCATAAAAAACGTTTCCCATCCCAGCGATCAAGCACGGTCTGCCCAGCAGGTTCGCCATATACATAAAATAAAACAGGATACTTTTTTGCAGGATCAAACTCCGGTGGTTTGATGCACCAACCATCCAACTCAACATCTTGATCAACCTTTACTCTGAAGAACTCCGTGCCCACTTTCTTGATCGTTTCAAGCTTCTTCTTAAAGGCTGCGTTTTCGGTGTAAGTCTTGATCGCCTTATGATCAGCAAGATGAATCAAACGGGCGGAAGGTGGGGTATTGAAATTGGAAAACCGATGAACCGCATGGGTCGCATCAGGCGATATAGAATAAGCATGCGTACCTTTCATATCCTTAGGGCTTACCAACTCAGGATTTCCACCATTAAGGGAAACCCGGTAAAGATATCTTTGCGTAGGGTTATCAGGCGAAGCTAGATAGTAAAGCAAACCATTCTTTTCATCCACACATTCAATATGAGTGACATCAAAATTACCCTTGGTGATCTGGGTTATTTTATCCCCACTACGGGAGACCAAATAAGCATGGCACCAGCCATCGCGTTCGCTCAGCCATATAAAATTCTGGTTCTTGTTTATCCAAAGAAATTCGTTATCGTTTTCGACCCAAGCCTTATCTGTCTCAATCATAATGGTGTTGCACTTGCCGGTTTTGGGGTCTGCAATCATCACCGTGTTTTTATTTTGCAATCGATTAAACTGCTGCAGCACAATGCTGGTGTCAACCCAATCCATCTTGGCGAGATAATGATCGCGGGAGTCGCCAGGAATTTGCAAGAAAGCTGTTTCGCCACCCTTGGCGCTGACAACGCCAATCTTCGCTGCGGGGTTTTTCTCACCGGTTTTCGGGTATCCAAAAGTAAGCAACTTGGCATAAGGGCCATCCGAACTACTAGTGATAAGAAAATCTTTGACGCCTTCGGTATCGATTTGCCAGTAAGCCACAGAATTACTATCAGGGCTCCAACGAAAGCCTTTTCTCAAGCCCAATTCTTCTTCATAAACCCAATCGAAAGTGCCATTGATTAATTTTGCAGTGCCATTGGTTGTTAAAGGCGTAATATTAAAATCGATAAGATCTTGAACATACAAGTTGTTTTTATGAACAAAACAAACGCGTTTACCATCAGGGGAGAAGGTTGCAAACATAAGCGTAGAAGGCAAAAAATCACTTCCCAATTTTTTCAGTTCTCTATTGGAAAGATCAAGCACCCAATAGTCTCCCCGTGAATTTACACGCCATACTTTCTTACTGTTGGTGTAAATCAGCAACTTGGATCCATTATCCGAGAATTCATAATCTTCGACATTAAGAGGTTTGGTTTCCCCTGCAGGAATCAGCCAATGCTCGGGAACAAGGGTTTCCTGAACCCCTGAATTCAAATCATGGGATACAAGCTTCTGGCCTTTGTCACCAGATTCGAGGGAGATGCTGACCGCACCATTTTTACGCCATCTGGTTGCAGGCGCACTTTCAAGTTCAAATTCTTTAGAGTTAAAAATCCGATCGACTGTAAGAATACCGGGATCAACCTTGGCAGCTTGGGCGTTAAGTTCAAAAGCAAATAGATCTATGATCAATAAAAACAAAAAAGAAACTGGAATAACTCTAAAGGCTTTCATTGTCGACCCTTAATAAAAAATAACAAACCCTGGATGTTGTAATTATTCTAACGAAGGAATCTTACCCATGCTAACAAGTTAAAACAAAAGTAATCAACAAAGCAAATGCAACCAACTGGCACCAAGAAAAATACAACATACGATCAAAAGTTATTATTACTCCACTGATTTTTATAGTAACCTAGAATTTGGCGTTCATACCTTAAAAGTAAAACCTTCCAGCGAGAATTTAAAATGAGCCAACCTGTATTCACCTTCGATGTACATCTCGATCTCAGCATGAACGCCCTCGAATGGAATCGCGATCTGCGCTGGTCCATCGAAAAGATCCGCAGGTGGGAATACACCATGAAGGATAAAGTCGACCGGGGCAACAACACCGTAAGCTTCCCAGAAATGCGCAAAGGGCACATAGGGCTATGCGTTGCAACCCAGATAGGCCGCTATTCCCCCTACTTCCACAAACTCCCCGGTTGGAATTCCCCCGAACAAGCCTGGGCCCAAACTCAGGGGCAATTAGCATGGTACCGTGCCATGGAAGAAGCGGGCGAACTCGTACAAATCCGTAACCTCGCACAACTCAACAACCATCTCGATTTATGGAAAAATTTCAATTCTTTCACCGGGGCACAACCCTACACCCAAGAATCGCTTAAAAAGGCAAGCCACCTTCCCATCGGCTATATTCTAAGCCTTGAGGGTGCAGACTCGATTGTTACGCTAAAGCATCTCGAACGCAGTTATGAAGATGGGCTTCGAGCCTTGGGGCCCGCCCACTACGGCCCAGGCAGATACGCCCATGGCACCGATGCCGAGGGTTCCCTTCCAGCCGCGGGCAAAGATCTTCTCAAGGAAATGCAACGCCTAGGTATTATCTTAGATGCAACCCATTTGAATGATGCTTGCTTCTGGGATGCCATGGATATTTATCATGGGCCTGTCTGGGCAAGCCATCAAAACTGCAGGGTGCTTGCGCCTTGGAACCGCCAATTTGCAGATGATCAAATCAAAGCAATCGTTGAACGAGGTGGCGTTTTAGGCATGGCCTTTGATGCCATCATGATGGTGCCTGGTTGGGTTCATCTCAAAAGCAAACCTTCTGACTTTCAATTGAAGATCGAACGCATCTGCGATCATATTGACCATATCTGCCAGATTGCTGGAAATGCAAAACATGTTGGTATTGGAACCGATCTCGATGGCGGGTTTGGTAATGAGCAAACGCCCATGGACCTCGACACCATTGCGGATTTGCAAACCATTCCGGGTTTACTGGATCGCAGGGGATATTCAAAACCAGATATCGAAGGAATCATGGCGGGCAACTTCATCAACCTACTTCGCAAGGCCTGGAAATAAAACTGCTGTTTAACCAGCCAATAGAATGCGGGCATGATTTAATCAGAGCCGGAAGCGTTAGCGACGGTAAGCGAAGAATAAGCATTTGCCACGGATGAACACGGAATTACACGGAATAAATAGGGAATCAAGGCATTTTCACCGCGAAGACGCAAAGGGCGCAAAGAAAAACAAGAAATCCAGGCTTCTATGCTGCTTCTTGGCGTCCTTAGCGTCTTTGCGGTAAAGATTCTTGGCGAGCTGGCCAGCCATAGAAATGCATTTGCCACGGACGAACACGGAAATAAATACTAAAGACATTTTCACCGCGAAGACGCAAAGAGCGCAAAGAAAAACAAGAAATCCAGGCTTCTATGCTGCTTCTTGGCGTCCTTAGCGTCTTTGCGGTAAAGATTCTTGGCTCTGGCGGGTTTTGAAGGAAGACAAATTCCGGATGAAGGTATGTAAATAACCGTCGCTGACGCTTCCGGCTCTGATCCAGTTCCTACTTTGCGTTGGGCTTTAGCTCCGCTGTCATTTCCAATAACTCCGCAAGCATTTTATCGGATGCATTCTTTTCCAGACGATTGGTTCCCATCCAAGTTTCATAACCACCCAGTTCATGATGCCTAGGCGTAGGCAAATAACCATAGTAGCCATGCGCCAATGAAACCAACCAACCTCCCTGAATCGGGCTTTTCTTTTTGTATTCCAACCCGATTTCACAAAACACCTCGCAAGGCATGGTGGCAATCGATCGATCACCAATCCTCAACACCTGCAAAGGCATCTTCAATTTTTCCGGATAATCTGCCATGGTGGAAATTCGCTGGGCATAAATAGCTGAGAGATTCCCCTTGGCAGGGTCTTTAGTAGGGTCTGCAAGAGTTTGTTTCACCCATGCCATATCGGCAGAGTCGGGCCTTCGAAGGCCGATAAGTGGTTCGCGAAAGCGGGCGCCAAGTGTTGCATAAGATTCATACTTCAACTTGGCCACCGCTTCGGCCACCTTGGTTGCAAGGTCGTTTGCGACAATGGTCATTTGCTCATAGGGTTTTTGTCTGCCGCGTGGGGTTTTAAAATTAATGTTGTTGATATCGCCACTGGTACCATTGGCCATCAATGCAACAAAGGAATTGTTTTGTGGGCTGAGTAATTCTTTTAGTTTTTCGCAATAAACGCCGTAATAGTCTGAAGATATATCCCCATTTTCCACACCACCAACATAATGAAGTGAATAAGAAGAGAACAAAGCAATGGGTTTGCCATTGGGTTCACGGAGGGAAATAAACGAGGCAGTGGGATCGGTAGGTCCAGCGGGTTCGATTAGGTCAGGATTGCCTGCGCCTGGATTCATTTTCACACGGTCTAATTTCCCAAAGGGGTTAAGGGGCATTTTGCCATCCTTCAAAAACCATCTACGATTAAATACATGCTCGGGGGCTTCAACATTTCCAAATGCAATCTCACTTACCCTCAATTGATCGTTGGCTTTTTTTACTCCATCTGCAATTCTCCGTACCACCAACTTTTGATATTCATCCAAGGTTTGCTTAATGGATCGTGGGTTCTGCCCCAATACACTGGCAGCAGAATGGGTATGCGTTGCAGAGATCAAAACATTCGCTGCGGGTATTCCTGTTTCCTTTTCAATGATGATTCGCGCTTCATCACTAACATGCTTCGCAATGCCTAAAAGATCTAAAACAACGATGGCTAATTTCGTTGTGCCATCATCCAGCACCAAGCAACGGGCATGAAGTTGATCATGCACCCTCGTTGAGGGGAAGGGCACAAAGCCGCCTATTATTTTACTGCCTAAAGGCGAGGTGATATCCGAAATTGCAGCACCCGCACGAAAGATTTTCTCTGCACCTAAAGTATTATTCGGGATAAAAATGCAGACCAAGAACATTACAAGAGCTGTAAATAAAGGCTGATTTTTGCAATACATCCTGAAACTCCTTAGGAAATTAAATGCGCTTTTAAAGGAATAATGAGCATAACGGTTTTTTGATAAAGACTATAGAAGAATCACGATAACCAAATAAACATTGCGGATAAATCACTTATAAGGTTGTTCTGAAATAAAAAGAACCGCCGTAAATAGATTACGGCGGTTCAAGGTTTCTAAAACTTAATTAATACTAATAATTACTCATCCAAGTTGGCCCTAATCCCATCGGTAGCACCGATTGAATATTTCAAAGTTACCGCATTAACGGTATCTTTAATAAATCGTACAGACCCATCGCCCATGGTTG
>Ga0208482_1000190_pt1 | contig 20661 bp, 18 predicted proteins | sample LakMenEpi26Sep10_FD_150737 | JGI IMG/M metagenome (GOLD analysis project Ga0208482, IMG submission 150737) | Freshwater microbial communities from Lake Mendota, WI - 26SEP2010 deep hole epilimnion (SPAdes) | ecosystem: Environmental > Aquatic > Freshwater > Lake > Epilimnion/Euphotic zone ... | reverse complement strand
CAGGATGGGCAAAGAGGCGCAGGCCAGAAGCGTGTATGAAAAAGGCATCCAAGCCGCCAAGAAGGTGGGGGATGGCCATGCTGCGGGAGAAATGGAAAGTTTCCTATCTCTTCTCGATTGAGTTTCTGTTAAAATCTTGGAGTCAGATTTGTGGAGTTATCAAACTTAAAGGAGCATTGAAATGAAGGTTTTGATTTTTAGAACATTAGCTGCATCTTTTCTTGCCTTGGCATTTGCTGTTGTTGCAATTGCACAAGAAGGCAAAGGTACTGTCATTACCATTGATGGATTAAAATCGGTTACTCCTGCAGAATGGAAAGAAGAGCCACCAAGCAACAAAATGCGCTATGCACAATTTGTTCTGCCCAAGGTTGAAGGCGATGCCAAAGATGGCGAAATAGTTATTTTCAAGGGTCTCGGCGGTTCAGGAAAAGCAAATATCGATCGATGGAAAGAGCAGTTTTCTACTAACGATGGTGGCAAACTAGGCGAAAAGGATTTCAAGATTACTGAAATCAAAGTTGCAGGAAAGCCAACCTTGTATTTGGATGTGAAGGGTGCTTACAAGTATAAGGCTGCACCGTTTGATCCTAATTCTAAAACTGTGCTGATGGAAAACTCCCGGTTGTTGGCAGTCCATGTTGATGCCAACGATATTTATCACATTAAATTTACCGGGCCAGCAAAGACTGTCGAAAAGTACCGCGATGGTTTTGAAAAATGGCTTGCGAACTTCAAGTAAGCTTGTTTTCTTTAATCTGATGATTACCAGAGCGGCACGGGTTATACCTGCCGCTCTATTCTTTTTAAGGTTGCAACATTGCAAGATATATTCTTCAAGTACGAACTCCCCCCAGAATTAATTGCGCAACACCCGCCGCAAAAGCGTGAACAATCCAAGTTGATGCTCGTGGATCGAAAAACATCTAGCATCACCCATCATTCCTTTTCTGATCTTCCTTCCTTCTTAAGAAAAGATGATTTGTTGGTGTTGAATGATACCCAAGTTGTCAAAGCCCGATTGTATGGCAAACGCAAAGCTACGGGTGGGAAATGGGAAGGGTTGTATCTAAAGACTTTGGAAAACGGCTTATGGGAGATGATGAGTTATACGCGGGGATGGCCATTGCCTGGTGAAACCATCACGGTTGAACCCGGGCCATTGGAGTTGTTGTTGGTGCAGAAAAATGCTGGGGGGATCTGGCACGCCAAGCCAAGTATAGAGGGGAATGCCCCTGCGATTCTTGAAGCACATGGAAAGGTCCCGTTGCCACCTTATATTCGTAAAGGCAAAGCCTTGGAAGAAGATACAGAAAGGTATCAGACGGTTTATGCAAAACATCCGGGCGCGGTAGCTGCACCTACCGCAGGCTTGCATTTTACCGAAGAACTTTTCGCAACCCTTAAAGCCATGGGCGTTGATAAATCTTTTGTCACCCTTCATGTCGGGCCTGGTACTTTTAAACCATTGCCCGAGACGCTTCCGGAAAACTATCAGGTTGACCCAGAGTTTGGTGAACTGCCCAAGGTTACCCTTGATGCTCTGAATAAAACTAAAAGTATTGGGGGAAGGGTGGTTGCTGTTGGCACCACTTCCACACGGTTATTGGAAAGTGCTGTTACGCAAGGTGGGATGAATCCTTGGCGGGGATGGGCGGATTTAACCATCGATCCCTCTTACAATTTTAAAGTGATTGATGTGTTGATTACCAACTTTCATTTGCCTTGCTCTACTTTGCTTTTGCTTGTGGGTGCATTTGCGGGTTGTGATTTAATCCGCAAAGCCTATGAGGAAGCCATCGAAAATAAGTACCGTTTTTTTAGTTATGGCGATGCTATGATTATTGTTTGACGGTTTTTAATCAGTTGTAACAACACATACTTAAGGAAAATAAATCATGAAGAAGATAAGCGTTTTAGTTTTATTACTCGTGGGGACAATTGCATTGGCAGCGGATTACACTAAGGACGATGTCGAGGTGATCAAGGCGAAGGTTCAAAAGGGTGAAGTCGTTTTGATTGATGTGCGCGAGAAAAATGAATGGGATGAGGGACATGTTTCAGGAGCCAAGCTTCTTTCTTTAAGCAAGATTTCGAAGGGTGCAACTAAGGAAGAAATAGAATCTGTTGTGGGTAAAGATAAAGTTATTTACTTGCATTGCAAGGCGGGGGTTCGTTGCATGAAAGCTGCAGAGATACTTGAAAAACAAGGGTTTAAGGTGCAGGCGATAAATCTTCCAGTAGGGGAATTAATTAATTCGCTTGGTAAGGCAAAGTAATCGAGCAGATTGTTTTTCTTGGACTCTTGATCCCTCATGGCTTAACTTTACGGCATAGAAGTTTTTTTACTTTGGAGGTTTCAATGATACGAATTAGTTTCTCCATTCTTTTGGCCGCTTTTGTGATTTCCTCTGCCAACGCAGCAGAACCCGCAAAAGATTATTTCTTTCAACCCAAGGATCGGATTGTTTTTCTTGGTGATAGTATCACTGAGCAATACCAATACTCCAATGCGATTGAATTGTATTTGACCACCCGTTTTCCTGATGCCAACTTTTTCTTTTTAAATGCTGGTATTGGTGGCGACACCGCCAATGGTGGATCTAATCGTTTTAAAAATCATGTGTTGGATGAAAAGCCTACGAAGGTGACCATCAATTTTGGCATGAACGATGGCGGGTACGGCAAGTTCAACCCCCAGTCGAATAAAGTGTTTGTTGAAAAGACTGCACTCATGCTAGATATGGCAACCAAGGCTGGCGTAAAAGTTGCATTGCTTTCCCCCAATGCTGTTGACCCACGCAACAAATCTAATGGGGTTGAATATGTTGAAACCCAGAAAAAGTTTTATGCTCCGTTGAAAGATATTGCTGCCAAGTTTGAATTCCCCTTTGTGGATCAGTATGCGATTACCCGGGCAGCACAGGATAAAATGCTTGTTGATGATCCAAAGGCTGAAAAAGCAAAGCCTTATCCAGATGGTTTTCACACCGCAGCCCCAGGTGGAATGCTGATGGCTCATGCAATCCTTACCGGGTTAAAGTCCCCCGCATTGGTGAGTGATGTTTCTTTTGATGCTGCTAGCAAAAAAGTTACCGGGAAGAATTGCACCGTAACAGTAGTTGATGGTGCTGCCATTAGTTTCGAACGCAAAGATGAGGCTTTGCCTTGGGCGGTGCAGAAAGATTGGCTGCCCATGCTTCCCTATACCAATGAGCTTAAAGATTTGAACTGGTATGGTTTGCAGGTAACTGGCCTAAAGGAAGGCAGTTATGCGATTAAGATTGATGGCGTTGAAGTTGCGAAGTTTTCGGGTGAAGAACTTGCCAAGGGTGTTAACCTTGGGAACCTTACTGCTGGTCCGATTTGGGATCATGCAGACAAGGTATACAAGGCTATTGAAGCCAAGAACCGAATTGTAGCAGGTCGGTTCCGGGGAGTTATTCTTGCCAATGTGCCCGAATGGCTCACTGATGTTGCTAAGGAACGAAAGCCGATGGAGTTAGAAAAACGCATGGCTCAAATTGTTGAAGCACAGAAAGCCGTCAACGAATTGGTAAAACCAAAAAGTCATAAATGGGAAGTTGTTGTAGTCAAGTAAAGCTGCGATAAAGAACTGATTGCTAGAAGGGGCTTTGAAGGTAAACTTCAGGCTCCTTTTTTCATTTGGTGAGATTCTTATACTGTTTGCAATCGTTTATTGCATATGCTAGTTTGGACTTCGCCTTTTGATCCTGCCTTTATTTTAAATATTGTTCAACCCGCTTTTGATTAAAAATAATTTGGAGAATCCTGTAATGAAATTCATTCCCGCAACTTTTGTTGCAATGTTCGGTATGCTTTTTGTTTCTTTCAATGAATCCTGGGCGCAAAATGCTACGCCTATCCGTGCTGGTATGATCGGGCTTGATACCTCGCATGTTCCAGCGTTTGCGAAATTATTCAACGGGCCAAAAGCTGTGGGGGATCTTGCTGGAATCAAAATCGTTGCGGCCTATTCCGGTGGTACAGACTTTGGCCCAAGTAAGACTCGGGTTGCAAAATTCACCGAGGATATCCGTGGAATGGGAATCGAAATCGTTGATACCATCCCCAAGTTGCTTGAAAAAGTTGATGTGGTATTTCTGGAAAGCGTGGATGGGCGTATTCATTTACAGGAAGCTATACCTGTTATCAAGGCAGGCAAACCATTGTTCATTGATAAGCCTGCAGCAGGTTCTCTTGCAGATGTAATTGCCATCTTTGATTTAGCAAAGCAGAACAAAGTTCCTTGTTTTTCAAGTTCCTCGGTACGCTTTGGTGCAGGCCTGCAAGAGCTGAAAAAGAATGAGTCGCTGGGTGAAATCGCAGGTGCAGATACTTGGGGCCCTTGCTCTTATCAGGAAGGCACACCTGATTTGTTCTTTTATGGAATCCATGGCGTGGAAGCTTTATACACGCTTATGGGGACCGGATGCGAAACGGTTTCGCGAACTCAGGCTGCCGATGCTGATGTTGTTACAGGTGTTTGGAAGAATGGCAGAGTAGGAACTTACCGTGGATTACGAAAGAATAAAGCTGATTTTGGCGCAGTGGCTTTTGGTACCAAAGGTATCGCTCCGATGCTTAAAGGAGATGGATACGAACCCATGTGTCGCGAGATAGCAAAGTTCTTTAAAACCAAGGTCGCCCCTGTCAGCCCGGAAGAAACGATTGAGATTTTTGCCTTCATGGAAGCTGCAGATGAAAGCAAGCGCAATGATGGCAAGCCTGTTGCAATCAAAGATGTGATGGCCAAGGCAAAAGCACAAGCTGCAGGCAAAAAATAAAAACCTTTTGTACGAACCCCTGTCGAAAATCGAACATTACTCATTGTTGTTTTAGAATTATCAGGAGCAGACATGAACTCGATTACCCGCAGAATTTTTCTTGAAGATACCATGCTCGCTTCTGCTGCCCTTGCTGCTGCAGCGACTCCCCTTGCAATTCACGCCCAAGAGAAATCCACGGGCAAGCCTTCCAATAAAGTGCGTGTTGCAATTCTGGGTAATCGCATCCGGGGTAAGCAACATGCCGCAGAACTTGCAAAAATTCCGGATGTTGAAATCGTGTATCTCTGTGATCCTGATACGATCCTATCGGCAGAGCTTGCAGCTATTGTTGAAAAACAGCAGGGTAGTGCGCCAAAAACAACTCAGGATATGCGCAAGGTTTTTGATGATAAATCTGTCGATGCAGTGTTTATCGCCACGCCAAATCACTGGCATGCACTTGCTGCAATCTGGGCCATGCAGGCAGGCAAAGACGCTTATGTCGAAAAACCTGTAAGCCATAATATCAGCGAGGGAAGGCGTACTGTCCAGGTTTCCCGCAAGACTAATCGCATTTGTCAAGGCGGTACCCAGAATCGTTCAAACATGGCCCTTGCCGAAGCTGTTGAATACATGAAGGCAGGGAAACTTGGCGAAGTTAAACTTGCCCGCAGTATCATTTATGGTGGTAGAGGTTCCATAGGGCCCAAGGGTACCTATGAAGCACCCAAAAATGTTGATTATAATCTCTTCATGGGGCCTGCTAGTCTTGAACCACTTACCAGGAAAAATCTTCATTACGATTGGCATTGGGATTGGAACACAGGCAATGGCGAACTAGGGAATAACAATATTCATTCCATTGATATTTGCCGTTGGGGTTTGGGCCTTGATGGCCTTTGCAATTCTGCAATCAGTTATGGTGGCCGCTTTGGTTATGTTGATGCTGGCCAGACCCCTAACACGCAGGTTTGTATTTTTGATTATGGTGACAAAACGATTGTTGCAGAAACGCGTGGGCTAAAGAGCGAACAATACCGTGCAGGGTTTACAGGTGGCTGGCTATTTCATGGTGCGGAAGGTTCCATTGCAGGGAATTCCTTGTTTGATAAGGAAGGCAAAATGGTCAGCACTTTTGTCGCTAAGCGTAAGAGTGAAAATCATTTTGCGAATTTCATCAATGCAGTGCGCAACCGTAAAAGAGAGAGCCTTAATGCAGAGATTCTAGAAGGGCATCTTTCAACAGCATTATGCCATATTGGTAATATCTCATGGAGATTGGGCAAAGAAAGCTCTGTTGCAGAAGTGCGCGAACAAGTTGCGAAAATGAAAGTTCACGACAATGTTTCAGAAACATTGGATCGCACCCTGAAGCATCTGGGTGACAACAAAGTGGATTTGGAAAAGAGCAAAATGACTTTGGGTGTTAAGCTTGAAATATCTCCCAAAGGCGAGGAATTTGTAGGCAATGCCTTGGCCAATAAGTTTCTTACCCGCGAATACCGTAAGCCCTTTGTTGTGCCAACGGAAGTAGGAATTTAAGTTTTACAATCAATTTAAGGTGCGAGATATTTCGCAGCAGATATTGGGCCTCGAAGGAAAAATGTAGACATAGGCCCCTTTCCTTTTATTTCAATGATACCACGGTTTTCAAATTCAAACTTGTCCGCTAAAAGTTTATAAGTGTGTTCGCTGACATGGATTTCTTCCGGCATGCCATGGCTTTCCATTCGGGCTGCGGTATTTACGCAATCTCCCCAAAGATCGTAGATGAATCTAGATTTTCCAATCACTCCAGCAACAATTGGTCCAGAGTTTATGCCAATTCGCATTCTCAGTGATTGATTGTTTTTTAGATTGAAGTCTGCCAGACAGAGTTTGAAATCTAATGCGAAATTTGCAAGTTGTTCTGCGTGATTTTTTATTGGCGTTGGTACTCCCGCTGCCACCATGTAGGCATCGCCTATCGTTTTTATCTTTTCAACATTATGTTTGATTACTAATCCGTCAAATAAAGAAAACAACTTATCCAATAGGTCGACCAGTTCGACCGGAGATAATTTTTCAGACAAGGATGTAAACCCCATGATGTCAGCGAAAAAAACACTCGCTGAATCAAATCGTTCTGCGATCGTCTCCTCTTTGTTTTTAAGTTTTTCTAATATTGCAAGGGGGAATACATTTGCCAGCAGCTTTTCACTTTTGCTATTAGCCTTCTTTAATTGCGCTTCGGTTTGGTGAATAATCCATTGGTAATGCAGGGTATCAAAAACTGAGATACCAAGGGCGATTACAATGTTGATTACATTGCACACGTAAAGAACATCATTATTCCCGTTCCAAGGTGTTTCGTTGCTCCATCGAGAAAGAATTACGAATTCTATAACGGCTGCAACTGCGATGGTCATACTTAAATAGATTTTTCTGGGAAGCAGAAAACTCATGCCAACCAAGGTGAATAAGAAATACTGGTTGCCGAACCCCCATCCAACATAGTGGCTGCAAAATCCTGCATGTAACATTATTTCAGCAGTAAATAAAATCCATGCAGTTGAAAACATCATTTGCCGAATGCAATACAAAACAAAAGCCCATGAGATAACGCTAAAGACATTAATCAGCGCCATTTCCGGTACATTCATCCATAAAAATAATGGGATGTATAGAATGTGGATCAACATTGCAAAAGGGATATTTGCAGACGCTATCACATACAACCTTGACGAAGCATTATCTAGATCTTTCGGCGCTTCAAAATAACTTTTAAAGAAGGTTTGCATGTTCATCAACCAACCCCAGCGATGTTTTTGTTTTAAAGTAACAACTATAAAATCATTTCATCATTCGAAATTATACACGCATCTATGGTAATGTATACTTGCCTTTTAATTTTGGTATTAGGTCTTGGCATAACATTCTGGTAGTAAATAGAATGTTTATATCGGCAAAGTTAATTTCTTTAATTTCGAAAGCTATCAAATGGATTGGATGACTTGGTATAACAGTTTGAACAAACCCGAGTGGACTCCTGCTCCAAAAACCATTGGTACCATTTGGCAAATTCTTTACCCAGTCATTATCGTTTCATTTGGATATGTATTCCTTCAAGCCTATAAAGGCAAAGTCTCGTGGTATGTGGCTCTTCCCTTTGCAATTAATCTGGTTGCTAATATTTTGTTCACACCCATTCAATTTGGGATGCGGAATATGCCTTTGGCAGCCTTTGATATAGTTGTTGTCTGGGGTACCATTATTTGGTCCATGGCTGCAATATGGCCTTATTCTTTATGGGTGATGCTGGCGCAAATTCCGTACTTTGTGTGGGTCTCGATTGCAACCGTACTCCAGATCTACATCACTCTTTCGAATTAATCATTCAATTTTCATGCCTTGCACCCGCAATGCATCTGGGTCTGGCCCCACGATCACAATGAATGTTTTTTTGCTTTTTAATTCTTTGTAAGAACAATAAGTTAGGACTTTTGTTTTCTCATCCTTTTCTTCTTTTTCGAAAGTGACTTCCTTTTTGAGGAATGGATTTGCTGTAACAGTTGATTGAAACTGCGCTTTTCCCATGTAAGATTTAAATTCTGCCGAAGTGCTGTTCCAAGCCTCTTCTGTTTTTCCTGAAGAGACTAGTTTTAAAAAAGAATCAGATATGGCTTTCTCATTGCTATCACCTTCGGGTGCTTTGTTCCCACAAGCAAACAAGTTGGTAATTAGTAATAAGAAAAGTAAGGCTTGGGCGATTTTAGAAAACATAATAAGGGTCCTTTATTCGTTGTTGATGTCACTGCCTGCCCTGGTTCCCAAGGCACGCCAGACGGTCAGGCTTACAGCATTTGTAGTGGGGCGTACAGAACCATCCATTAGCAGGCTGTTGACAACGCCGTTATGAAAACTTCTTGCAGTGATGGCAGCATAGGTTGGCAGGGTGATGGATTCACCATCGCGCATCGAGGTTAAATCAATATCGTAGGTGATGCCGCCGCTAACATAGGGAACATTAGTATTGGGTGTAAAAGTAGTGGTGAAACCAGTTTCGTGAACATCACCCTCGACCCATTCCGTATGCCCATTTTGATCAAATGTTCCGCCAAGGTAGGTAGTCAACGCTGCAACATTTGCGGGTGGTGCAACATTCAAGGTGGTAGGTTTATTGGAATCCCAGAGGTTGGCTTGGTAAGCCTTGGTTTCTGAAGCCCCAAGAGTGTTGGACATACCATCGGTAAAGTCTGAAGGTTTCATTTTACGATTAGGGGCAAATGCGCCATCGCCTGCAGTATCTGTTGCGGGGTCATAAATAAACCAAGTACCTTCATTGAAACAGTAATTTAGAGGGTAATAAGTGATGAGTGGCGTGATGCGCGAGCGATCGTTTACTTCGCTGGGGCAGATGTAGGAACCTAATCTTATTGCTGCGACATCGGGCCTGGTAGTAAAGTTGTTAGGGGTACTTTTCCAATCGATTAAATTGTGTAGGCTTGCTTGTTCAAGATACGGGAGAAGTCTGGCATGAGCAGACCACGGTTGTGAAACAGCTCCTCTGGGCATTTCTGAAACACAAGGAAAGTATTCCAAGGCTGTCATATGGTTTTGTAATGCTAGCCCTAGTTGTTTGAGATTGTTTTGGCACTTGGCCCTGGCGGCTGCTTCTCTCACCTTTTGCACTGCAGGCAATAGCAGCCCTATGAGTATTGCAATGATTGCTATTACCACTAAGAGTTCAATCAGCGTGAAAGCTTTCCTTATACTATTCAAACTGGATAGCTTCATGACATTCCTTTTTGGCTTAGGATGGTTCTTGTTATACCGCATCCTATACTTTATTAGGTGTCAATATCTAGTGCGAAAGCCTTAATGAGCGATGACTAATTTTTTAAATCATTACAAATCATCAAGATTTAAAAATGAACATGGATTGATTTAAGGTTTTCCAAAGGCCCCAGAGAATGGGTAGCCCTACTAGCAGCCAGAATGATCCCAGCAATAACCATTCGTTTTTATTAGGTGTAGTTTCATTTGGAATTGCAGAAATGGTGCTGGGTTTTGGTGTGGCAATCGTCCCACCTTGCACGGTTGGGCTTTCATTCAAAAACCATTTTGCACTCACGGGTTTAAGTAGAAAATTACATACCATGCCGCCTAGGAGAAGTGATGCGAGAATATACATGGTGGTATCATAAGCATGGCTTTTTGGTATCCCTGATTGAATTTGAGATTCATTAATGTAATTGACCAACACCGGGCCAAGTATTCCCGCAGCAGACCAGGCTGTTAATAATCTGCCATGAATTGCGCCCACCATTTTGGTTCCAAACATGTCTGCAAGGTATGCGGGAATGGTTGCAAATGCGCCACCATACATGGTGAGGATCACGCAAAAGATTAAAGCAAAAGTAGCGATGCTTCCAATTTTTCCTGCATAAGGAACGAGTGAATAAAGTATAAATCCGAGAATGAAGAATATGTGGTAGGTTGCTTTGCGCCCGATAATATCTGAAAGAGAAGCCCAAAAGAATCGACCACCAATATTGAATAAACTAAGCAGCCCTGTAAACCCAGCAGCATAGGCTGCGATTTTTCCCAACTCTTCCTTGCTTAAATTATCAAACTCTTTTTCTAATCCTAATAACCTTCCCGCAAAAACTTCCTGCAACATAGGCGAAGCCATCCCTATCACCCCGATCCCTGCAGACACATTCAAACAAAGCATCATCCACAAAAGCCAGAACTGTGGCGTTTTCCAGGCATGATCAACATGTACATGCCCTTGTGTGATCATTGCGTTTGAAGTTTGGCCGTCAGGGGGATTCCAATTTGCGGGCTTCCATCCCTCGGGCGGTACGCGGTAAGCAAAAGATCCGATCATCATGAAAACAAAATAAATTCCAGCAAGTGCTAAGAATGTTTCCCATACTCCTACGGAGGTGGGGGTTGCAAATGTTTTCAGAAGCAAATCAGCTAAAGGCGAACCGATCATAGCTCCGCCTCCAAAGCCCATGATTGCCATGCCCGTAGCCATGCCGCGTTTGTCGGGGAACCATTTGATCAAGGTGGAAACTGGTGAAATATAGCCTAATCCAAGTCCAACGCCGCCTATAACGCCAGCGCCCAACCACAGCAGCCAGAGTTGATGGATGTAAACACCAAAGGAAGAAATAACCAATCCCCCACACCAACAGAGGGCAGAAATAAATCCTGCCTTGCGAGGGCCAGCGTGTTCCAACCATCGTCCGAATAATGCTGCGCTAGAACCTAGGAAAACAAAAAAGAGCGTGTACATCCAACCCAGCATGGGCTTGTCCCAATCGTATTGAGTTGAGAATAATTTTTGAATGAAAGTCATGCCTGCAGGGTAGGGGACTGATGTTGTAATGCCAATGGATTTTGTTAAAGGCAGCCAGAATACGGAGAACCCATAAGCCATGCCAATGCACAAGTGGATGCAAAGTGCAGCGGGCGGTACAAACCAGCGATTGAACCCTGGTTGTGCCACTGTTCTTTCTCTGGAAAGCATTCCATTAAAATCGGTATGTATGATTGACATAGGTTGTTATCTTTAACTGAAGAGCAGAGGATTACCTAGCTTTGATGCGTACGCAATGAATTGATGCCATCACGGAGTGCAGCCAGATAAATCCATAAATCTCCACCATAGGCAAGCATGCGGAAACCCTGATCGATGAACTTCTTGCCTTCAGGAATGCTTAAGGGCATGAAGCCTGGGGTTTTTTTATTTCGCTTGCAGGCATCGACCACTTTTTTTACCGCATCTTGAAATAACGGGTGATCAAATTGGCCAGGAATTCCCAAGCTGGTTGATAAATCCGTCTGCCCAATCCATAGAACATCGATGCCTTCTACACCTGCAATAGCATTAACATTTTCAAGGCCTGCCATTGTTTCGATTTGCGCAATCAGCAAAGTTTCGCTGTTGGCAGAACTCATTTTTTCAACAATGTTTCCGCTTACGTAATCATCATGTGCAATGGTAAAGGCTGCACCCCTACGGCCCACAGGGGGATACTTTGCGGAGGACACGAATTTTTGCGCCTGTTCTGCCGTATCGCACATGGGGATCATGATTCCCATTGCACCCATATCCAGCACGCTAGCGATGAAATGATATTCTGTTGCGGGAATTCGAACCAATGGCACTAGAGCGGTGGATCTTGAAGTTGCAATCAGCATTCGGATAGTTTCAGCATTCCAACCCGTATGTTCCATGTCGAAAATTGCAAACTCTGCTCCAGCTTGGGCTGCAAGCCTTGCTATTCCAGTGGTGTTGAATTCGAAAATAAAAGTCCCGATGGAGGTTCCACCTGAGGTGATCTTTTGTTTTACGGTGTTGATTTTCATTAGCATTCCTTTTGCCTAACAACTGGTTCGATGGAAAACCGATGGTACTTAAAGGTGGGATTCTACCCGATGATTCCATTGGTATCAAAGGCGAACACATAAAGTTGTTTTTAAGAATTAAATGTGGCCTTTAGATCTGTGTAACTATTATCAAGCAAGTTTAAAAATTTCAATAGGTTCAGCCCGTCCTTTTACAGTTACTTTTCCAAGGCTGACAGTTTCTATGCTGGTATCGCCAAGAGCTTCCTTAACCGTATCAGAAATCAAAAATTGTGAATCAAATTGCTTATTAAGCGATTCTATTCTAGAGGCAAGATTTACGACATCGCCGATGATGGTGTATTCTTTTCTTTGAATTGATCCAATATTACCCGTTACCGCCTCGCCAGTGTGTAAGCCGATGCCAATTTGAGTGGGAACAATGTTACCTGCTGCAATTTCATTCTGGAGCTTCTGTATGATTTCTTTTGAAGCATTCACGGCATTGCGGCAATCAAAGCCATCAGTAAAAGGTGCTCCAAAGACAGCCATGAACCCATCGCCCAAAAATTTGTTGATGATCCCGTTGTTGCGATTCACAATATCAATCATGAAATCAAAAAGGGAGTTGAGATAGGCGACAACTTCCTGAGGAGTACGGCTTTCTGAAAATTTAGTAAAGTTTCGGATATCCAGAAACATCACACAAACATGTTGAACTTCCCCTTCTGTAGAATTCTTTTGGTGGATGAGTTTCTCCATGACGGCAGGGGAAACATGTTGGCCAAACATGCTCATGATGTGGGTTTTCTCACTTATGGATTGAAAAGATTTTAGAAACCCATTTTTTAATTTATTGGTAATAATCCCCGTGATGATTCCTGTCGTTAAGATCATTGAACTCTTTGCAAGGTGTAAAAAAAACTTGGTAATTGGCTGTAAATTATTGATTTCCCCATGTATTTCCGTGAAATGAATAAGGTACCATGCAAGCAAAATATATTCGAGTGCAGCGATAACACCTGTAAAAATGCAAACTCCAAAATTTAGGCTTAGGGCAGAAAGCGCAATGATTATGAAGTACAGGAATACCGGGGGCAAGTATAGCGCATGAATGGACACCACATGACTGCTGATAAAAATTAATAATGTAGGCAGACTAATTTCTACAAAAGCAACAAGGTAGCGCAAACTTACAGGAACACTTTTTTCTTTATCTAGACACTGATTTATGAAATACCACATTAGTAATTCAAATCCGGAAAACCCTATGAGCAACGATTCTACAATCAGGCGGAATAGGGGTAGTTTGTCGCCATATTTTATGTCAGTAATAATATAAGTTGCGATTAAAAAAGTAATCGCCAGGACTCCGATAACGATGGCGAAAATTAAAGACCGTAGGCTTTCAATTTTTAGAATTTCATATTCAACGCTTTTTGCGATTTTTTCTTGTTCAGTTAATGCCACGTCAAAACTGGTGGACGGTTCTTCATTTGTCATTAATTTTGCCTTTGGACTTTTTGACCAAACTACAGATTTTAAATCATTTATGCCCGTTGTTTTACTTGCAAGTTTTTTTAGCATCCTTACTAGAAGTTGTAATCATATTGCCTGATAATACTACACAATTGTTTCAATATTCTTGTGATGTTTTTATGCAAGAATCTCTCTGACTACCTGCCCATGTACATCGGTTAGGCGGAAATCTCGGCCTTGATAACGATAGGTTAATTTTTCGTGATCATAGCCCAGGCAATGCAGGATCGTTGCGTTAAGATCATGAATATGCATCGGTTTTTGGGTGATGTTATAACCAAAATCATCTGTTTCCCCATGAACTATTCCAGGCTTGATACCGCCACCGGCCAACCAAACCGAAAAGCATCGACCATGGTGATCCCTACCATATTCTTCCTTCAATCCGCCCTGCCCATAAACGGTGCGACCGAATTCGCCTGCCCAGACAATAAGAGTGTCGTCTAGCATGCCACGCTGTTTAAGGTCTAAGATCAAAGCAGCTTGAGCTTGATCAACATCGAGCGCTTGTTTTGGGATATTCGTTGGCAACCCACCATGAAGATCCCAACCCCGATGGTAAAGTTGAACACAACGCACGCCAGATTCAAGTAAACGACGTGCCAGCAAACAGTTCGATGCGAATGATCCTGTTCGCTTTGATTCTTCACCGTAAAGCTGAAAAGTTTTGTTTGATTCGGTTGATAAATCAGTAAGTTTGGGAACCGATGATTGCATGCGGAATGCCATCTCGTATTGAGCGATGCGCGTTGCAATTTCCGGATCGCCGGTTTCTTTGAACTGGTTGGCATTTAGCTTTGCTATGCCATCGAGCATGTTCCTGCGTAAGTTGCGATCAATACCTGGAGGGTCTGAAAGATATAACACAGGGTCGCCGCTACTACGCAGTTTCACTCCTTGATGATTGGAAGGTAGAAATCCACTGCCCCATAATCTTTCAAGAAGCCCTTGGTTCGCATCTTTGCCAGTCCCATGAGAGATCAAAACGATGAAGGCTGGAAGGTCTTCTGCTTCGCTTCCCAAACCATAGCTTAGCCATGCCCCCAGTGATGGCCTTCCTGGTTGTTGCGAACCCGTCTGAATGAAAGTGATTGCTGGATCATGGTTAATTGCTTCTGTATGCATGGATCGAATCAAGCAGATTTCGTCGATTACTTTTGCGGTGTAGGGTAATAGGCTGCTGATCCAGGTTCCAGATTTTCCAGCTTGATTGAATTCAAATTTAGGTGCGATTATCGGGAAGCTTTTTTGGCCCGATGTCATGCCGGTCAACCGCTGGCCTTGGCGAATAGAATCTGGGAGTTCTGTGCCGTGGAATTTTTTAAGTTTAGGCTTGTAGTCTAAAAGTTCTAAGTGAGAGGGCCCACCGGATTGGAAAAGATAGACTACCCGCTTTGCCTTCGGAGCAAAATGCGTGAGGTGATTAAAGGCGTTTTCTTGAGCCTTGGCATCTTTGGCGAGAAGCCCTGCTATGGCAGCGGTTCCAAGCGCAGACGCTGAATGATTCAAAAAAGCTCTGCGACGAATCCGGTTGCTGAAATCAACTAGTGGGTTCATTTGTTTAAATTCCTGTTCGCATTTCTAGGGCTTATAAGCAAAATTATCGTTGAGGTTTTCATGGTTTTGAAATCGTCTCGTCTAAATTCAAAATTATGCAGGTGATGGTGGTCCAGGCTGCAAGGGTTGATGAATTCAATTTTTCATTTCGCTTTGAATGCCCTATGGAGGTTAGATTGTTGGCAGCAACCGGATCCGATGAAAAGCCCTTCTCTGCAGATTGTAATACTTTTAAAAGTACTTCAACTTCTTCTGCTTTTGGTGATCGACATAAGGCCATCTGAAAAGCTAATTCGAACCTTGCTTGATTATCGTTTGCCTTTAGCAGGATCTGTTCAGCAAACTTGCGAGCAGCTTCTACATAGGTGGGGTCGTTTAAAAGCACTAACGCCTGCAATGGCGTGTTGGTGCGTGCTCTGCGAATGACACAGGTTTCGCGGTCCGGGGCATCGAATGCCGCCATGCCGGGTGGCGGGCAGGTCCTTTTCCAAAAAGTGTACATGCTTCTTCGATACAAACCATCTCCTAAATCTGCCTTGTATTTTTCCCGTCTGTCCACTGAGACATCTTCCCACAATCCATCGGGTTGGTAAGGTTTTACACTTGGGCCACCAAGTTGCTCCACAAGCAACCCGCTGATAGCCAAGGCATTATCGCGAACAGTTTCTGCTGGTAATCGATTTCGTGAACCTCGGCCAAGTAACTTGTTTCGTGGGTCTTTTTCCAATCCCTTGGTATCGGTGTTTGATGATTGCCGATATGTTGCAGAAAGCACTATTTGCTTTAAGACTTCTCGCATGTTCCAGTTTTTCTTTATAAGTTCTAGCGCTAGCCAATCTAGTAATTCGGGATGACTGGGAAGCGAACCTTGAATGCCAAAATCTTCGGATGTTTCAACCAATCCTGTTCCAAAAAACATTTCCCACCACCTGTTGACTGCTACGCGTGAAGTAAGAGGGTGGTTTGGATTTGTAAGCCAGTTTGCAAGCTCAAGCCTAGTTGGAACCGTGGTAGGCAATTCTGCAAAAATCCCCGGTACACCCGGTTCTACTACCTCTCCAAGTTGATCGTAATGGCCTCGTTTTAAAATATGGGTGGGGCGACGGGGTGCCAGTTCTCCCATCACCATCGTTAACGGTATGGCTTTTTCTAGTTCTGCTAGTTTTTTGGGAATCTCTAGCAACTCTGCTTTTATCTGTTTTGCTTGAGTGTCTACATGATCCAGATAATATGATTTCAATTGTTCCAACTGGATAGGAGAACGATTTGCAGGTGCAACTACTAGTATTTCTTTTAGGCCTTGGATTGTTTCGCCCTTGGAAAGGCGCTCCACATCCTTAGAACTGAGAACGGTTGAGAAAAGGCGCACATCATCTATTTTTCCTGTAAAGGGGATGGATGATTCTCGCAGGCCGATGTGGAATGGTTTGTCAGTTTTAAGAGAACCTTCAAGCTTATTGTTGGTCGTGAAATCTAGTTCCTGAGGTTGACCGTCTACATATATTTTTACCCCAGATGCTTTTCGTGACCCATCATAGGTCACGGTAATATGGTGCCAGGCATCCAAGGTAAGTGCTTTTTTTGTCACAACTTTAAAAGCACGATCAGGCCAGTGATTGATAAAATGGCTCGCAACTTTGCCGCTTTCAAGAATAACATCGTAGCCTCGGTATGCATTCGCATCATCCATTTTTGATAATACGGTGCCAGCTTGGTTGTTGTTGGGGTTGATCCATGCAGCGAATGAGCATGTTTGATCACTTTCAAATACGCCTGTGCCATTTGCAGAAATATGGGTGTTACCATCAAATTGCAAAGCTTTACCAATGCGACCCGGAACAGAAGCAAATGTACCTTTTATAGTGCCTGAATTTTGCATTGAAATGGTGTCAGCAATAGTTGGGCCTTTGCTATCATCCAAGGGGAAGTGCGCTACTAAACCCACCGGACCAGCAGATTCAATTTGTTCTTTACTCAATGACCTTTCCCATTTAGTGATGTCAGCATCAATTTCCATTGAACGCTTTTTCAAACGGTTTGTGAGTTCTTCATTGCTTGCTTCCAGTTTTGATTTTTCTGCTAACTGGGCTTGTGTTGGTACTTTTAATAAAGGTTCTGCCATGCGTCCTTGGCTATAAGAAACCAACTTGTCTGGGATGTTATTGAAGTAGGCTGCGAACCGATAATAATCCTTCTGGGTTAATGGATCATATTTGTGGTCATGGCATCTGGCGCACTGCATTGATAAACCAAGAAAAACCGTGGCAGATGTGTGGACACGGTCTGCAACATATTCCACCCGGTATTCCTCTTCAATAATTCCACCTTCAGTAGTTAGCACATGGTTACGATTAAAACCCGTTGCGACTTTCTGATTTAATGTTGCATTGGGAATTAAATCGCCCGCAATCTGTGCTGTAAGAAATTGATCGTAAGGCATGTTCTTGTTGAAAGCCTGAATCACCCAGTCTCGCCAGGGCCAAAGCGTTCGCATTTCATCGTTGTTATAGCCGTTGGTGTCTGCATATCGGGCGGCATCGAGCCAATGCATTGCCATTCGTTCGGCATGGCGATTCGAATTCAACAAGCGATCTGCAACGCGTTCGTACGCACCTTCTGCTTTATCTGCTAAGAATGATTTTATTTCATCTAGGGTCGGGGGCAGTCCAGTAAGATCAAGGGTTACCCTGCGAAGCCAAGTGCTGCGATCAGTTTCGAGCGTAGGGGTGATTTCTGCGGCTTCGAGCTTTTGAAGGATAAAATAGTCGATTTCATTTCTTGGCCAGTTGGATAATTTAACCTTGGGTAGGCTGGTTGATTTTCGAGGTGGTACAAATGCCCAGTGTTCTGCGTAGGGCGCACCTTCTGTAATCCATTGCTTCAAGATTTTTATCTGGTTTTCAGTCAAGGGTTTGTTGAACGAACGAGGTGGCATCTGTGATATATCGGTGGCTTCAATGCGGGTTATTAAGGCGCTGGCTGCGGGATTATTTGGGACGATGGCATGATCATTGTTTTTTGTTTTTGCAAGTGCTGCTGGGCGGAGATCCAACCTTAGCTTAGCTTTTCGCGAAGATTCATCCTGCCCATGGCAATTCCAGCAATGGTTTGCTAGTATCGGGCGAACATCTCGATTGAAATCTATTTTCGATGCGGGTTCCTGAGCCATTGAAGGCATAGTGCCCAAGGCGAGTAATTGTAATAAAACTGCAATTTGGATTCTTGCGTATCGGTGTAGATTTAATGGGTTAGTCATCATTCGTGGTCCAGTATCTTTTTACATTTGAATATTGTTGTTACTGCAGTATTAGTTTAGCAACAAATCAAAACCGATTAGATTACACTATAACCATGCCAGCAGTTTTTTGAACCTATAATCTTCCCTTAGACTTAGAGATTGAAAAGCAAAATGGGGCAGGGTCATCGGCGCTTAGAATTTCCCAGTAAATTAAGGGATATTGCCTTCTAAATTTGAGCAAGTGATAAAGGACACCATATGAGAAACTTCGTTGTCGTGTTCATCGTGCTGGTCACGATGATAGGTGCCGTTTTCAGCGAGCCAAAAGAATCGCCGAAAAAGCATAGTGCAGACTTGGGCGGCGGGATGAAGATGGAGTTGGTGCTTATCCCGGCAGGCAAGTTCAAGATGGGTAGCGGCGAGTCGGCGAAGGAAACGGCTGCGTTCTTCAACAAGACCTACCGCGAGAATTTTCCGCCTGACCTCGAGGAAGGGGTGGAAGCCAACTTTTTTCAGAACGAGCACCCGCAGCACGAGGTGTCGATCACGAAGCCGTTCTTCATGGGCATGCACCATGTAACGCGGGGTCAGTTCAAGCAATTCGTCGCCGACACTGCGTACAAGACAGATACGGAGAAGGAAAAAAAGTTGTTGGCATGGGGCTGGGACTCTGACAAGAAGCAGTTCAGCAACGACAAGAAGTATTCCTGGCAAAACACGGGTTTCAAGCAGACCGACGAACACCCTGTGGTGAACGTGAACTGGAACGATGCAATGGCCTTCTGCAATTGGCTCAGCAAGAAGGAAGGTAAGATCTACCGCTTGCCCACGGAAGCGGAGTGGGAGTATTCCTACCGAGCCGGTACGACTACCCGCTACCCCAGTGGCGATGACCCCAAAACACTGGGAAAAGTTACAGATCTGGCCGACATGGTCGATGCCACGGTACGAGCGAAAATGCCGGACTGGAAGTATATGATCCGGCACAGCGACAACTACGTTTTCACGTCGCCAGTGGGTAAATCCAAGCCGAATGCCTTCGGGCTGTACGACATGTACGGAAATGTCTTTCAGTGGTGCTCGGATTGGTACGGGGATCAATACTATGCCCAGTCCCTCGCCATCGATCCGACCGGCCCCGATTCCGGTAAGGAGCGTGTCATCCGTGGCGGAACCTGGACCTTCAGGCCGCTCGGGGCCCGTTGCGCCGAGCGAAACAGGACTGAGCCGGACGGACGAAACTGCGCGGCAGGATTCCGCGTTGTTAGGACTCAATAAGTCGCATCTTGAGGAATTATCGAGCCCGACATCTCTGGATACGAAGGACGCAGACCTTCGCCTAAAAATAATACTGTGACTCGCAAGTCACAATCTACTACGACCGGTTCAGCGCAGACGGTCTGGCGAAACTAGATGCACTGCCCAGAGGGGCATTTTGGTTGGAGTGTTTCATTTGTCGCTTTTACAATAATAATAGACGTAAAACTTCCCGGCTGCTTAGTTGGATTACGACTGATCCCCGGCGTAAGACGTACGACCTTTTGGATCATCTAACCGTTCGAGAGTACGCTGGAGAGTTTTCTCAAGTTTATCAGCCGCACCATCTAGGGCCTGCCCCAGACTTGATCCCTCAGCGCTCACGGCGATCGGCTGCATGCCAGCAAGACGTGCTTCCATTACGCACTTTTTGTCGTTGTCACCAGATTTCTGATTGCCGTTCTGGTCAGTCAAATGCACTTCCACACGTGTAATTCGATCGCTAAACCGGCCTAACGCACCCTCAACCACGCCTTCGACTTGGCGGGTCAGTTCTTCACCACCCTCGACGTGATTACCAGTATTGACCTGAATTTTCATGACTAATTCCTTTGAGTATCGGCTTCGTAGCCTTGTTTTGGAACTATCCGTATCTATAATTTCACGCCACCGGTCCCGCTGCAACAACGGGACTAATGTCGTTAGCCGGTACTAGCCCCGCAGAACGGGGAACTACTTGGCAATCGCTTTGCATCCCTTCGCGCATTTCCGGCATTCCTCGGCACATGCCTTTAAGTGCTTGTCATCGGGGAAGGCTTCGCAAGCTTTGGCGCAATGGGCGCAACACATCGAACAGCATTCGGACATTACAGCAGAAAGAGGCCCGCCACTTGCACAGACTTGGGAGCAGGCTGCACAACAGGTTGCACAATCGCGGCA
>Ga0208482_1000186_pt1 | contig 20823 bp, 19 predicted proteins | sample LakMenEpi26Sep10_FD_150737 | JGI IMG/M metagenome (GOLD analysis project Ga0208482, IMG submission 150737) | Freshwater microbial communities from Lake Mendota, WI - 26SEP2010 deep hole epilimnion (SPAdes) | ecosystem: Environmental > Aquatic > Freshwater > Lake > Epilimnion/Euphotic zone ... | reverse complement strand
TCCACACCGGTGAGATCGCGGATCGAATTATCGTACTCGGTGTTGCTCAGCCGACGCAGCGTCACGGGCCCGGGGTCTCCCGCCCGCGCGGCAGCCTCAGAGTCGAGCGCACCTTTAATCCAATCCAGTAGTTGTTTTCGCTCAGACTCGCTCGGCTGCGGCGCTTCCTTGGGGGGCATGTCACCGGCATTCAACCTTTCAGCAATGTCAGCGAGCACCTTGGGCTTGGCGAGGATCGCCTTGGCGGTACCGAAACTCACAAGATCAAGATCACTGTGTTTGGGCTTCTGCCCATGACACTTTCCGCAGGTCTTAACGAGCAACGGTTGGATCTGTTTCTCGAATAAATCGCTACTTTTCGCCGCGATCGCTTTCGGCGTGGGTTCATCCGCAGCATAAAAGTGACTCACCCAAGCAGCATACATCAGGCCGAGCGTCGCCACCGAGTAAAAAAGACGATAGCTCATCAGATTCGGTCCTTATGACTTTGGGTGTGGCGCGTATTCATAGCTGTTCGGGAACTGATGTTCATTGCGGTGGTCTCACTCATTCGGCCGGGTCGAGAACGAGCAAATGTACTCCGAGCACATAGTCTTTGACATTGACTCGATAAGCATCCATGTGTGGTGCGACCGAGTGTGCCTTGAGTGCTGCAATATCTTCCCACTTCTCCACGACGACGACCTTGTCTGGGCCAACTTTAGCTTGATTAGACAGATCGGTTTGCGAGTCAATTGCGGGACCGTATTCGAGGCAACCTTTTTCGGCACGGACATCGGGGATGAGTTTACGGAACACGTCCAAGAACGCTTCTCGCGTACCCGGCACGAGTTCGATGGTGGCAATAACGTGGATCATGTTTCTCCTCTATCTAGTTCGACACAAAGAAGTCTTTCCATATGCTTTCGCAGTTCCTCTGTCGCCTCTGCAACTTGCTCCGTGGTGGCGATCAGATCGACCAACCGAAGGTGAGTCCATGCGAATTTAACATTCTGCCTTCTTCTCGACGATGCCAAGGAATTCGAGCGACTCGGTTGCCTCGCTAACGCTGATACGAATCACACCGAACGCCCTAGCAATCTGCGTTTCAATGGGCAATCGATTGCCGGGGACCGTGGATCAGCACTGCGGGCGTATCTTGCAACGCCTCGTTTAAGAGGGGGCGTGCGAAACGGGGATGAAAAACAGGTTTATCCATAGCGTCTAATTGTAACCTTTTGTACCGTCCAATCGAAATGTTTTTTAACGGCTAAATCAAACAACTTGGCTTTTCCAACAAAATATGGTCTAAGCCAAGAGTGGTAGAGCGTGTTTTAAGTTCATTATATATAGCGAATGATATCCATTAAAAAAGGAATACACGAAATGATCAGATGTCCCCGACAAGAGTCGAACTTGTAACCTTCGGCTTCGGAGGCCAACGCTCTATCCAATTGAGCTACGAGGACGCACTTCAGAGATTATAAGCATTTCAAATATAAATCCAACAAGTGAATGAACTCCGTTTAAACACCAAGGGAATTAAACAACAAAACACAACAGAGAAACTATGTAAACTTTGAGGGCAAAAAAAAGGAATCATACGCAAAAAAGCAGTCCCCTATTTTTCTAAAGTTCGCCAACCTGTGAAAAAGGTTGTTTTTGCCACGCCAACCATCCCCCTCCAATCACGCCAGCTTTGCGTTAGTGTTGCCGTAAACCGTTTCATGCAAGCAACTTCCGTTCAAGAAGATAGTTCAACAGTCCGATAATTTCATTGTTGACTGGTAAACAATTGATTTACCTGTTTACCAATTGAAGGAGATTGCAAGGATGCTTAGTGAAGAAATTATCGATAGTGTTTCAGAAACAAATGCGCTTAAGCATCAACTGTTTGAAGCACAAAAACTAAGTAGTGTAGGTGCAATAGCCAGCAGCGTTGCGCATGAGTTTAACAATGTGCTAACCACCATAATCAACTACACAAAAATGGCTCAGCGGACTGATAACGAAGAAAACCGAAAGCAGGCGTTAGAAAAGATTTTGAAGGGCGGACAAAGGGCGGCAGTAATCGTCAGTTCAATGCTCGGATACGCAAGAAAGGGAAGTCTTAAAAAAGAAAGTACAGACCTTGCAGCATTGGTTGATGAAGTACTTATCCTTACCGAAAAAGACTTGCACAAGCACCAGATAAAATTAACCAAGAACTATATCGACAAACCAAGAGTTCCAGTAATTGCCTCACAAATTGAACAAGTTCTTTTGAACCTTATCATTAATTCCAGGCAAGCAATGGAAAAAGGTGGGGAACTAAAAATCGGTTTAAAAATGAATCAAGAAATGGGGCTTGCAGAAATCGCAATAACAGATTCGGGCAATGGGATTGCACCACAAAACCTGCGTAAAATCTTCGATCCTTTTTTCACGACAAAAACCCCAGATCAAGCGGGCCAAGGTGGAACAGGACTAGGTTTAAGCGTCTGCAGACAAATCATTGATGACCATTGCGGCAGGCTACGAGTTGAAAGCTCACTGGGAAAAGGTACAACCTTCATCATCAAGCTTCCACTAAACCCCGATCAGATGGCTGCGTAATTAATAAAAATAGAAACAACCCGAATAGAATTAAAACTTTTTGTTTAGTGGAGCTGCAGTCTTGAACTTGGCAATTCTTTGAAGCATGATTTGCTCGATATGATTATCTCTGCCAATTGGAATCCAGTTAGATGCAAAAACTGCATCATCAATAACTTCAAACTGTCGCTCAACAGTGTTATCGCTGCGGAATGTAGCTGAACCAGCCGTCTGCCGAACAGGCCTATCCAAATCTTCCAATTCTTTGAACACTTTGATATCAACAAAAAAGCCACCATCATCGGCAGGCTGAATTGTGACCACAGCACGGTGCCGAATTGACTGGCAAAAAGCAAGAAGACGCTGCCTAAAATCTGGGCTACCTGGCTTCCACGGTTGGCCGATACCTGGGGCTATACACGGGAAGGTTTCAATTCTGCCATCGTAACGATTCGAATAAGAGACTTCAAAAAAGTCGTCAACAACATCCATGCATTTTTCAAAAACTACGCCATACGACGCTGGCCCAAGAGGGACATAAACCGGGTTTTCGCTAGTTGTTTCAAGTTCGGGTCGAACCACTGCTGGATTTTCAAAAAGAGGGCCGGTTGCACACCCGGTAAAGCCAAACCCACCAATCACCAGCGAAGTTGGCACCAAGAATTTTACAAGATTCAGATATTTCCATCGGCTCATGATTAGCCTGCTACTTCATTTTAAAGTTTAAGCAAAAGACAATTCCTAATGCCAATGATTAGTAGAAATGTCAAGTGCAGGAAACTAACAACAATGATGTGGCAGGATAGGTAAAACAGAAGCTTATAGGATAAACTTAAGACCAGTGGGAACATCAAATTTGGGTGCAAAGCCTAGTATTCGTTGGGCCTTGGTAATATTGGCAAGAGAATAGCGAACATCGCCCAATCTAGATGGAAGGTGTTTGGGGACTAAATTCTTGCCTGTAAGTGTTTGCAAATGAATAGCCAAGTCAAGCAACGATGTCGATTTACCTGCTCCAATATTAAAAACATCACCTGAAATATTAGGTTTAGTTCCAGCAAGAATCAAAGCTTGAACCGCATCTTTAACAAAAACAAAATCGCGAGATTGCAGTCCATCGCCAAAAATAGTTGGGTTAATCCCTTTTTTAAATGCCTCTGTAAATATAGCTATAACCCCAGAGTAAGGACTATCGCCACGCTGTTTAGGACCAAAAATATTGAAAAATCTAAGCCTAACAGTTTCCAATCCCATGGCTCTGGCAAAGGCTACCGCATGAAACTCACCAGCCAATTTGGAAGATGCATAGGGCGAAAGTGGATCCAGCAAAGTGTTTTCATCAAGAGGAACATTCCCAGTATTGCCATAGGCACTACTACTAGCAGCAAAAACAAATCGCTTGCAATGATTCAATTTGGCTGCTTGAAGAACTTTTAAAGTGCCAGTGGCACAAATCTCGTGGCTAAGCAGAGGTTGCTCCATGCTTTTTTGCACGCTGGCAACAGCAGCCAGATGATAAACATTATCCACCCCCGAAGAAGCCTTTATAAGGTCATCTTCGCTTAAAATCGAACCTTCAATAAAATCAACATCAGATTTTACTGAGGAAAGGTTATCAATGCGGCCTGTACTAAGATCATCAAGGACACGAACTTTTCTGCCCAAGGCAACAAGCGCCTCGACCAAGTGTGATCCAACAAACCCCGCCCCACCTGTAACAAGATCAATTGCACTCATGAGGAAAACAAGGCCTCAACAAAGGAAGCAGGATCAAAGGATTCAAGGTCTTCAATTTTTTCACCAACGCCAATAAATTTTACAGGAATGTTAAGGCGCTGTTTGATGCTAAAAATAGACCCGCCTTTTGCAGTACCATCAAGCTTGGTAAGAATTATACCAGTACAATGAACTACCTTTTGGAAGTTTTCAGCTTGGAGGACGGCATTTTGGCCAGTAGTTGCATCCAAGACTAAAAGAACTTCATGCGGGGAGCCGGGAATAACTTTGCTGGTAACACGATGAATTTTCTCGAGCTCTCGCATTAAATGGGTTTGGGTATGTAACCTGCCTGCTGTATCTACAATAACAAAATCAAATCCCTTGGCCCTAGCTTTATCGCAGGCATCATGAGCAATGCTTGCAGGATCACTACCTGGAAGCCCTTTAACTATTTCGACCCCAAGCCTATCACACCAAATCACCAATTGATCGATGGCTGCTGCTCTGAATGTATCGCAAGCTGCGACCAGTACTTTTTTTCCATCCCGACCCAAGAAACCAGCAAGCTTGGCAATCGATGTGGTTTTACCCGACCCGTTGACCCCAGCGATCATAATAACTGTTGGTCCATCGGGATTGATTTTGATATCACGCCCACCTTCGATCTGCAAAAGACCAGCAAGGTACTCACGGACAAACAACTCGGTTTCTTTATCAATTTCCTTGTCAAGAAATGCCTGTTTCATGCGATCAACTAGGCCCGCAGTAGCAGCAGAACCAACATCAGCAAGGTAAAGTTTCTTTTCAAGTTCTTTAAGGAAGTCGTGGTCAACTTTGCCTTTTAGGCGAAAAAGACTAGCAACCCCTGCAAAGAGATTTCTCGTTTTAGTGAGACCAAGCTTCAGCTTATCTAAAAGAGCACGGAACATAGCCGGTTGCCTTCTGATCTGAGTTTGATTTTTTCAAGTTCAAGAATGGTGATAGAGGAAGAGCCAATAGTTCGCGGAGGAACCCCATGACAATCACTACCACCGCCAATACAAAACTCAAGTTTGAGCGCCCACTCTTTCAATAATTTTCTACGATTCATTTTGAATCCCGGGTATTCAACTTCAATCCCATCCAAACCAAAACCTTTAAGCAAAGCGAGATCGCTGAGGGTTATATTTTCAGGAGGGTGTGCGAGCATGGAAATGCCACCTGCATTACGAACCAAATCACAAGCTTCCTGAATCGTAAGCCACGCATGATTATCGTCCTGAAAAAACCTCAAATGTTTCCAATAGGCATTTTGAATCGAATGAGCCTTTTTTTGATTTACGAGAATTTGGGCCAAATGACGACTACCCACGGCATAATCGGGATTGTTCCACTGAGGTTCAAGTTCATCCATGACGGAACCTGGCTCATTCACCCTGCCCTTCATAAAATCAATCATTTTCAAAAATCGGGTTTTGCGAATGGCCTTATTTCTTGAAAGCCCTGCTTGCAGTTCCAGATTCAGGGGATCCATCAGATAACCTAGCAAATGATAAACTTTAGCATTAAAAATGCAAGTTATCTCTACTCCAACAATCATCTCTGAACGGCCATGATAAAACGGCGAATGGTGGGCGGCGGTAGTATCATGATCGGTAATAGAAATGGCTTCAAGGCCAAGTTTACAAGCGGAAGAATAAACCGATTCGGGTGAACAAAGACCATCGCTAAAAGTAGAATGGGTATGGAGATCAACTCGCCTAGTAGAGGCGTTTTTATAAAGAGACTGACACAAAGAGGTAAAAGGTTGACCTTTAGGCATTTTCAGGCTGGGGGCGCTCGGTGGAACAAATCTTATCCAAGATTCCATTAATAAAAGAAGACGAATCAGCGGTTCCAAATCTTTTGGCAAGTTCGATGGATTCGTTTAAAACAACCTCAGAGGGAGTATCTTTTTGATGGCTAAGTTCAAAAGCACCTAGTCGAAGAAGATTTCGATCAACTGCAGCCATTCGAGGCAAACGCCAGTTTTCTGCAAATTTAACCAGCAAAGCATCAATTTGAGAAAGATTCTGCATAGTTTGTTGGTAAAGAAGAAGAGCAAAATCCCTGCTGATTTGATCACTAATACGATCTGTTATAAACTCTGCAACTTGCTTTTTAGTAAGAGAGGGGTTTAAATCGACCCTGTAAAGAAGTTGCAACGCCACTTCGCGTGCTTTCGATCTTCGATATATCATAGTTCTCAATTTTTCGTTATTTGGGGAGCTTTAAAATCAGATCTGCCATTTCGATTGCGGTAAGGGCAGCTTCAAACCCCTTATTTCCAGCCTTAGCGCCAGCGCGATTAATAGCCTGTTCCAAAGTATCACAAGTAAGAACACCAAAGATTATAGGCAAACCAGTTTGAAGCGAAATACTGGCAATACCATTGGTACTTGCACCAGCAACATGATCGTAATGGTCGGTTTCCCCTTTGATAACAGCACCTAGGCAAATTATGGAAGAAAACTTCCCAGAAAGCGCAAGCTTGTTAGCAACCAAGGGTATTTCATAAGACCCAGGAACGCGTACCAAGGTGATATTTTTATCTGCAACCCCGTGCCTGCGAAGACCATCCAACGCCCCTTCAACAAGTCGATCCACTACAGCCTGATTAAACTTGGCTGCAACGATTGCAAAAGTATGGCTTCCAGAATTAAAATGCCCTTCGAGAACATTCAAACTCATAACTTATCCCTTATTCTTCGAGGTTTGACTTCATCACTACAAGTTCATGCTATTAAGAAATTCATGATTAGTCTTGGTTTTTGCCATTCTGTTCAGCAGCAATTCCATGGCTTCAACGGGATTCATGTCGCTAAGAACCCTTCGAAGCACATAAACTTTCCTTAGTTCTTCTTCACCAAGAAGCAAATCTTCCTTGCGGGTGCCAGAACTGTTGATATCAATGGCAGGCCAAACTCTACGGTCAACCAATTTTCGTTCAAGATGAACTTCCATGTTTCCGGTGCCTTTGAATTCTTCAAAAATAACTTCATCCATCCTTGAACCAGTATCAACAAGTGCAGTAGCGATAATAGTCAGGCTACCCCCCTCTTCGATATTGCGGGCAGCACCAAAAAATCTTTTAGGCTTTTGCATGGCATTGGCATCAATACCACCAGACAAAATCTTACCTGAACTTGGCATTTCGGAGTTATAAGCACGCGCCAACCGAGTAATGGAATCAAGCAGGATGACAACATCTGTGCCGTATTCCACCATGCGTTTCGCTTTCTCAATAACCATTTCGCAAACCTGCACATGGCGGGTTGCTGGCTCATCAAAGGTCGAACTGATCACTTCTGTGTTGGGGCCTTTAACCATGCGCTCCATTTCGGTAACTTCTTCAGGGCGCTCATCAATCAGCAAAATAATGACATAGCATTCGGGATGATTTTTCAGAATACCATTGGCCATCTTTTGCAGCAGAATCGTTTTACCTGTGCGGGGAGGGGCAACAATAAGTCCGCGCTGCCCTTTACCAATTGGAGCAACAAGATCAATAACCCTGCCACATACTTCAGACGGATCATACTCAAGCTTTAATCTTTCAGTAGGGTGCAAAGGGGTTAAATCCTCAAACATCACCTTTTGATTTAAAAGCGAGGGGTCCGCATAATTGATAGCTTCGACCCTTAGAAGGGCGAAATACTTTTCGTTTTCTTTGGGAGGCCTAATTTGCCCGGATACAATCGTACCGGTGCGAAGGCCAAACCTTCGAATCTGCGATGGGGAAATATAAATATCGTCAACGCAGGGAAGATAATTGTAATCAGGACTACGAAGAAAGCCAAAACCATCGGGCAAGATTTCAAGTGTTCCTTCACCCAGCATCAAGCCGTTTTGCTTCACCCGTTCCTTGATAATCAAAAAGACCAAATTCTGCTTGGCCAAGCCTTCAACTTCAGTTATTCCAACTTCTTTTGCAATCGCGACCAACTCAGGCAAAGACTTTTGCTGCAAATCGGTTAGATGATTGCTACCCCTTTTAATCTCTTCATAACGGCTGTTTACTTCATCATCGTAGCCCTTCGATTTAGCTTCTTCACTCTCAGCCGAAAAAGAATCCGAGGAAGATTTTACATTACTCTCGGGTTTAACTTTTTCAGCCATATCTTCAGGACTAGCTGTATATTTTGGCACATCTTTGACCTTTGGGGCCTCAACGGCGGCATTTTCATCTGGGGCAACCGCATCAACTTTTGAGGTATAAGAATCCTTGGCGGGAGTTTTATCGTCGACCTTTTCAACACTTTTCACTTTTACCGGTGTTTTTTTCTTGGGCGTGAACACCAAATCATCATCCGAAGCTTCAACAGTTTGCACTGGTGGATCTTCCTTCGAAACCTTTGCAGGCGAATTATCGGAAGGATTACTAAACAAAATGTCATCTGATTGCTCAGGAGCATTCAACCTAACTTCATCTGAAGTTTTAGCTGTTTTACTAGGTGCTTTGGCCCGTGCTTTTGGTTTGCTTACTGAACTATCTTTCTTACCCTTGGCTTCCGCCATTACTAATCTCCTATCTGGCCCAATAATTCGCTGGTTGAGATGTGTAAAAACCAGTAAACATCAGGGGCAGAAAATATCCCGCTAATTAATCAGATCTGCAAATGGAGCGGGCAACCACCTATTTCATTACCAGAAAATCCATATTCCGGCATAGAGAACTTTTATTTAATTACGACAAACACATCAAACTTTCAACATTCTGTACTGGAAGAGTACTATCTAGGCAGGTTCCAAAGTTTCAACAAATCATTAACTTGCTTAACCGTATGATCATAACTTACAGAATTATCAATTATATGATCACAGATTGAGACCTTCTCAGTCAAGGGCATTTGGGCATTTTCCCGGTTTTTCCATTCTGCCTCAGTCCAACCTCTGGCCAAGCAACGCCTTAACCTTTCCGCATCATCACAGTCTATAAACACAATCAAACTGCAAAGATTTCGCCAGTTCTTCTCTAATAATAGGGGCACATCGAGCACGAGAAATGAAGATTCCGAGAATTCTGAAAGTTCTTTGATCTTATGCTCAATTTTTTCTAACACCAACGGGTGCAGAATTGACTCTAAAAACAACCGACGCTCAGTATTATCAAAAATCGCTTTCGCAAGAGCCGGCCTAGCAACATTTCCAGCTAAATCAAAAACTGTTGCCCCAAAATAATCCCGAATCTTTTTTTTAACTATTTCATCCGTGAATAATTCCCGAACTTCGGAATCGGCATCAAATAACATTCCACCTGAACGCGCAAACAGTTTAGCAACTTCACTTTTGCCACTGCCAATGCCGCCTACAATTCCAATTACTGGCTTGTTTGCCGGTTTTGCATTCATTTGATTTCTTCCTGAGCCAACCAGTTTGGCCCCGCAGAAACCTCTATCGTTATCGGAACCTTCAGGTTCAACATTTTTCTGGGCTTAAAAGACATCTCGGTAATTAAAATTTTCTTAACCGCATCGATTTCAGCGTTAGGGCATTCGATCACAAGTTCGTCATGAATCTGCAACAAAAGCTTTGCTTCCAGATTGTTTTCACTTAAAGCCTCATCAACCCCGATCATAGCAAGCTTGATAAGATCCGCAGCAGAGCCCTGAATTTCCATGTTGATAGCTTCTCGCTCTGGCTGATTACGCTGCTGGAAAGTGGATCGATCTCGAATACCATCAATCCTTCTTCTTCTGCCAAGAATCGTACTAACATAACCCGTATTTCTACACTTAGAAAGTAAATCGTCCTGATACTTAAGCACATTGGGATAACGAGCAAAGTACGCATCGATAAACCTGGAAGCATCATACCGATCGATTTCCAATCTCTGAGCAAGGCCATGGGCACTAATACCATAAATGATGCCAAAATTTACCGTCTTGGCAGTTCTTCGCATGTCAGGGGAAACCATGGTTTCCGGAATGGCAAAAATTTCAGAAGCCACCTGAGAGTGAATATCTTTTTCATCCTCAAAAGCTTTGATCATGTTTTTATCATCACAGAAGTGGGCCAAAAGCCTTAATTCGATTTGCGAATAATCTGCAGAAACAAGCGTCCAACCTTCTTTAGGTAAAAATGCTTTTCGTATCTGCTGCCCCATTTCTCTACGTACGGGAATATTCTGCAAGTTTGGTGTGCTGGAAGAAAGCCTTCCCGTAGCAGTCACTGTTTGGTTAAAAGCTGCATGAATTCTACCCGTCGAAGGTTGAATCAATTCAGGAATTGCGTCTACATAAGTGCTTTTAAGCTTGGCTAACTGCCTAAATTCCAAAATCTTTTTAGGTATCACAGCGCCCGGATGATCAAGAACTGCCAGCTTTTCCAACGTTTCCTGATCCGTGCTTGCCTCTTTAGATACACCAGTTTTCTTCAACATAGGCAATTGCAAATCATCATAAAGCACCGCCCGTAATTGGGGCAGTGAACTGATTTGAAAAGGTTTGCCCGCAAGAATATGAATCTCTTTTTCAACCCGCTCCAACTCTAAGGCCATCTCAACGCCAAGAATTTTCAAAAACTCCGCATCAATACATATCCCACGGAACTGCATCCTCGCCAAAACGCTCACCAAAGGCATTTCAATCTTTTTGTAAAGTTCCAGTAGGCGATCCTTGCTTCCATCCACCACGGTTTTCGAAATCTCATCTTCAAGAAAACTGGCTAGTTGAAAAGCTGCATCCGAATCTTCACATGCATAAAGTGCAACAATCTCCGAGTTTACTTCGCTCATCAACTTTTGAACTTTATTTTTGCCTTTTACCCCTATTAGCTCGGTAATCGAAATCATCTCATGATTCAAATAGCGTTTTACCAACTCATCAAGCCCATGGCTTCGCTCTCCCGAATGCAAAAGATAATCAGCAATCATGCTATCGCCTGCGACGCCCTCCGTCGTCGTACCATTGACGAGAAGAACTAAAAGATCAAATTTGATATTTTGGTTTACTTTGAGGATGTCTTTATTTGCAAATATGGGCCTCAATTTTTCAAGTACAAAAGATTCATCTAAACAGGGCTCTCCTAGGGGAGTACGAATTGCAACATAGCATGCCTTGCTTTTTTCCAGTGAAAAAGAGATGCCCACTATTTTCGAAGTAAATGGGTCTAAACCAGTTGTTTCGGTATCAAATGCAAACCTTTTGCACTCTAGCAGTTTGCTAACCAAAACTTCAAAATCTTTTTCGTTATTAATAAGGGTGTAATCATATTCCCAATCACCTCGACCACTTAATTGGATTGGTAGATCAATCGAAAGTTTAGAGCGACTATTGGTAAACACAGGGATTTCAGGATGAACATGAGTTGTTTCCTGAATAAAAGAAGGCGCCGAGCTTTGTTGTTTAAATAACCCCTGCTCTTGAGGAAATGATTTTTCTATTTGTGCCAATATTCCACGAAACCCTAAAGTCTGAAAAAGGGATATCGATTTCCCAGCATCAATTTCTCTTAAACGCCAACCTTCCAAATCAAATTCAACCGGAGAGTTACGATCCAAAGTGACAAGATTGCGAACCAAAGTAATTCGTTCAGCAAATGCAGCAAGATTCTCTTTCCGCTTCACCCCGCTGATCTTATCCATGTTTGCGTAAATGTTTTCAATCGTGCCAAATTCCTGCAACAAGCTCGAAGCTGTTTTAATCCCAATTCCAACGGCACCCGGAACATTATCCGCGGTATCCCCAACTAATGTCTGCAAATCCACCACTTGAGCTGGTGTAATCCCCCAATCTGCAAGCAATTCAGCCCGCCCATATTCCAAATGCTTTCTAATATTGTACAGGGTGACATTTTCATCAATCAACTGCCTACAATCTTTATCCGAGGTTACAAGATAAACTTTTATACCTTTAGATTTTGCATGCTCAGCCACCGTTGCAAGAATATCATCCGCTTCAAACCCAGCGATACTTATCAAAGGAATATTCAAGGCATCAAGAACTTGCTGGATCATGGGCAATTGCATGATCAAATCAGCGGGCGCCTCATCTCGATGGGCTTTATATTCTGGAAAAGCCACATTTCGAAAAGTGGGTTCAGGCCTATCCCAACCACAAACGATGTAATCTGGTTTTTTATCTCGCAAAAACATTAAATCCCTAGTGAACCCATAAATCGCATTAGTGGGAACCCCCGTGGGACTCGTCATGTTTGGGATGGCATGAAAAACCTGAAAAATCAAAGACATGGAATCAATCAGATACATGATTTCGGGATTATTACCCATGAGCAACTTTAGCTTTCTTTAATGAAAATGGATATCTTCTGCAATTTATATCGGGCATGCAGCTTTTCCTAGGAATAACTGAAAAAAAACAAAGGATTCACCTTAGTCCTAACTCTTACCCAGTTATAATATTGATGTACCTATCAGGTCTCCATAACACGATTTATCCTGATTTGCAGAAAAAAACAGCCATGATTCCAATAACACTTGTTTGCATTAATTGACTACTTCAGCTTATGATTTACAATCATATTGGAGATGTGTAGGTTTTTCTTAAAACCGTTTACTTCGTAGCAAGGTGATGGATCATGGCTGCTAAAGCAATAAGTCGAAGTTCTTCTTCACCCAAGGGTGAATCGAAACAAGGGTTGGTTGTCACACTGGTATTCTTTATTCTTGCCACCATTGGCCTAGGTGTTTCTACCTACTTCGGATTTTCTGAACAGGAAACCCTTAGGGCTGAAAAAGATAAATCCGACGCAACTCAAAAAAACGAAGCGAAACTCATCGATTTCTACAGATTTCAGTCAATGCTTTACTGGACTTATATTTCGACTGTCAACGGATTTAAACCCGAGGATTTGGATATTTATGAAGGCTTGAGAGCTAAAGCTGATGATGACACTATCCTCCCCAAAGATGCTAAGTATGACCCTAATAAAGAGGAATTAAAACTAGTAAAAACCAGAATGGAAATGCTTGAAAAGATGGCTTTTAAAGATGCTGCAGACAAAGATTTAACTTTAAAATTCGACAAAGCAACTAAAAAACCAAGCAACACTTTTGAAGAAATCACTTCTCTTCAATCCAAAAGATACCTCGCACTAAAAGAGCGATTTGACAAAGTAGAGATGGAAAAAAAAGAAGCGCAAGATGCTGAGAAAAAAGCTTTAGATGAGTTCGCTGCCTTTAAAGCAGACATCAATAAAAAATATGCGGGCCTTACTGATACTGCAAAAAAAGAATTTTCCGAATTTTCTAATTTAAGGGACCAACTTAGAAAACAAAAAGACGATTTAACTAAGGCTTTAACAGCCGAGAAAACCGAACGCAATCGAGAAAACGAAGAGTTTACTGAAAAAATTGCCAAACTCGAAAAGAAATCAAAAGACAAAGATTTAGAAATAACCGCCCTAGCTGACCAACTTGTTCTTAACAAAACCAAAAATAATGACCTCGGGAAAAACATTCGTCCAGATTACAAAATCGTTAGCATCGATCGCACGGGGGCATTACCCTACATCAATGTAGGCCATGGCGATCGAGTCAATCCCCAAGATACTTTTAGCATTCATGGAATAGGGACGGATGGACGCCCAGTTCCTGAAATCAAAGGAACCCTAGAAGTAATCAATGTGGTTGGCGAACACCTCTCCCAATGTAAAATTTTAACTGTAAAAGATACCAACAAAAACCCCATACTTAAGGGCGATGTTCTCTACAACCCTACCTGGAACCCCAATGCCAGAAAACGAATTGCAATTATGGGTATCGTTGACCTAACAGGTGATGGCAAAGATCAGATCTACGAATTGATAACCCAACTTGAAAGACAAGGCGTTTTGGTTGATGCTTTTCTTGACCCTGCAACCTTGGAAATTAGAAACACTCCAGGTATCTCACCAAAAACTGATCTTCTTATTATTGGTGATGGTATCGATTCAGTAAAAGCTCCCAGAGGAATAATTAATGAAAAAATGAACCAACTAACCAAATCAATCAACGAAATGCGACTTTCAGCAAAAGAAAATGGTGTTATTTCTGTTGATTTAAGAAAATACCTCGAGATGTCAGGCTATAGGGTACCTAAGAATTATTTCGAAATGGGGCCTAATCCTAATCCTGTCTTTACCACCAAGCCTAACCCTAAGGGGGCACCCGTTAACAAAGATGATGCTGCCAAGGAAGAAGGCAAAAAAGGTGAACCTGAAGAGAAAAAAGAGAAGTAGCGGTTGGGTTGAACCAGAAAAGTCTTTCAGGCCTCTATTGCCTGAAAGGCTTTTCTAATTTACTCTAAGTATATTGCCGCCTTAGCTCAGCTGGTAGAGCGACGCTTTCGTAAAGCGTAGGTCGTGGATTCGAATTCCACAGGTGGCTCTTAAAATTTCACTTATAAAAACCTCACGTACATTCAAATTAACACCGCTGATTTGTGGATCAACTTTAAGATTTTTCACCCCACATCCCAGTTTTATAAACATCATTATAAAAATCCTCGAACAAATTAAGCACAACGCGAAAACGACAAGAATTGAGGACTATGGAACCCATTCAACCAAGACTGCAGCATGCTTTACCCATGAAAGCTAAAGTAATCAACACAAGAGATCAATCGAGCTAGAGTGAACCCGCCTCCCAATATTGAAGCATATCGAAGTTCCGATAAAAAAAGCTCATGTTTGTTGACGCATGCTCCTAATCAGATTAAAGAGAGTTCCACTCCACGGAGAAAGAATGGAAAACCAACTTAATGATGCCTTAATAATATGCGATAATCCTGATTCAAGCAGCCAGCGCTTGGTTTTAAATTTAACACAGCGAACAGCAGTTTTTGAAAACTGCCATTCGCCCAGATCTGGAATTGGGGGATTCGGTTTCGAACCCTTTCGCGAATGCAATTTCGATGAGATTTTAGCTGTGAATGATTTTTTAACTGGCGATCATCGCGGCCTTTTTTACAAAATAATCTTTGCTTTCAGCCACGTAAACGCAGGCGACCTAGCATCGGTATTCATAAGTACAGATTTCGGTCGCTCTCGAATTTTTGCGAAGTGGAATGGATTTACTGAACTACGGTCAGAATTACGCCAGATTTGCTCGCAGCAATCGCGTCGAGGACAATGGGAAGACGATCCACGCTTAATGCCTGTATATGTGGTTATGATATTTGCAATTGTTGGCGGAATAATTTGGCTGTTGCTGTAACCCTTAGCATCTTCAGCCGAACTTGGAAAATAGGCAAGATTTGTGCGCTAATTAAGCAACTAATGGCTGACATTTTTACCCATTAAATCTTTTTACAGCTTGAAATATCAATCAGATGAAGCTGCCTTCCTTTATCTTCGTAAGGCGAATCTATAACCACCTTGGAACCATCGTTACTAAACCTTGGATGAGTATCGCAACGCCATTCTCCGGCATACTGGGCAGGGGATAGAAAATCCCCAAGCGGAACCTTCTTGCCCGATTTAACATGAAACAGATAAGGGTGCTGAATCCTCTGCTTGTCAGGATAAGTATCATTAAGAATCCATTCGTTTCCTGGAAGGTAGGTGCAATGGCCATTTTCAGTCATAACGCCGACACCAATTTGCTCAATTTCAGAAGTTTTATCTTTAAACAGGTAGAAACCAGATCGCTTGTCCTTGGGTTGGGTCCATGCAAGAATATGCTGTGGATCACGCCAGATGAAATGCGAAGTTGCTCCCGATGGATCTAGGATATAAAGATCAGACCCATCAATTGAAGCAGTAATCATCCGGGTTTTAAAACTCACCTTACCGGACTGTGGCTTCCACCGATGGAGAAAAACAAAGCGGGTTCCATCTGTATTAAACAACAAATGATTAAACCAATGCTTGGCCCCGATCATGTCATCAGTCTGCGGCCCAAACGCTGCAATTTGAGCCATCGAAAATAAAAGCTTTTGTTTTCCGGTTTGAAGATCAACATGAAACAAACCAGAATCTTTAGGGGCAAGCTCAATAGATGGATCAGGTACGCCACTATACCCATAACCTGGGCGGGTATCATGAAGGCGACGAAAATCCGCAGCTATTGCACTTTTACCATCAGGAGAAACGGCATAAATCGGTGCAGGTATGGTTCGTATTTTTTTTGTATTCACATCCATAATGCGAGCAACATAATGTGGCGTAGGACTATCTACACGATCATTCCAAATGATTTCAGATTTTGAACCTGGCAACCATTGCAGCATGCACCCTTGTTGCCAACACCAAGCTTTACTGGCACCAAGAGAAATCCATTGGTCATTATTTTTCAGATCGACCATTCCGATTTGAATCGCATCGTCCGGCTTGGGAGACCGATGTTCAAAATCAACCTTCATTCCCAAAACAAACCTATCAGAGGGGTCAAACTGAAGTTTATCATAGTAACCAAACCAGTGATAACCGGGCGCCTTGGTAATAACCCTTTTTTTTGGTAACGTGCTTATTTGATTGGCGTTTAAATTACCACCAACAAATAAACCTACGGCAACAAAAAAATCACGCCTATTTAGAATAAAATTTGACATAAAAACCTTTCAACAATCAATCAAACACCCGATTTAAATAAAGAAATAAATCCAATGAAACTAATTACTGATTTTAATTTTTACCACGCGTAGAACAAGGTAAAAGCAAAGATTGTTTTAAAAAACAACTTAATCCAATAACTCAAAAAAGATTTAAATTTAAAACAATTACCTCTAAAACTTTACAGAGGGTATAATTAAATAAAGGGAAACAATATGCAGATTCTAAAAGCCCTATCAAGGCAAACAAATCATGAATCCATATTTAACAAACATTTGTATAGGGGTTATTTTTTTTATAATTGGATTAATAATAGGGAAACGACACATAACCACAGAATTAAAAACCTTTTTACGTAATGGAATCAAAGCCAAAGAAAGAAAAGATTATAACACAGCAATTATTAATTTCAACAAAGCCATCGAGTTGAACCCATGCTGCTTAGAGGCATTTTTTCATCGGGGAAGCATATTTTCAGAACAAGAAAAATACGCTGAGGCCGTGGAAGAATACTCAAAAGCAATTGAAATCCAACCAAAAAATCATGTCTCGTATTTAAATCGAGGGATAGCAAATGAACACTTAAAACGATTTCCAGAATCAATGGCAGACTACAATAAAGCGATGAATCTCTCATCAAAAGAAGAGCTTTTTATAAATTTTTTGCGAAAAGGTATGTGCAACTGCTTGAACAAACCGATTACTATTTGTACTGGATTAAAACAAACTGATCCCTCAAAAGAAAAATCATCCTCCAAGGAAATAAGAACCTTTATAAACGAATATCTCCTTAATACTCCCTGCCCCCCAACGGATAAAATATCATTCATAGAAAGGGGAAGATTATTAGAAAGTCAAAATCATTTTCATGAAGCTGCCCTAAACTACACCAAAGCAATCGAATTAGATCCCGATAGTTCAAATTCTTACAAATTGCGTGGAAACCTATATCTATCCCAACAAAAATATACTGAAGCTATCGCTGACTACAATAAAGTAATTGAACTATCCCCCTACAGAGAATCCGATGACCACAATTTGCGTGGAAATCTTTTTGAGAAACAGCAAAAATATACTGAAGCAATTAAAGATTATAATTTAGCGATCGAATTAAACCCCAATGAAGCCGAATATTACCGTAACCGAGGTGGCCTACTTAAATTAATGGGGAAAATCAAAGAATCTGAAGATGATTTTACAAAAGCTAGCTCACTAAAAATGTCAATTTCTTAGTTATACTTCCAATTGCCTGAAAGTCAGGCTGATTCTTTCGCCAACAACTTCTTTAGTTTTCAGGATTTCATGTTTCCAAAAATGCTGCATTGTCCCTGCCATAATAATAAGGGTACCATTTGACACTAGAAATTCTTTTGTTTCTTTAGTTGCGTTATGTTTGATTTTAAATTTCCTAGGTGCCCCTAGGGAAATAGTGGCAATGATGTTTCCCAAACCTCGCTCATTATCAGAATGCAATGAAATACTGTCTGCACCAGATCGATAACGGTTTAAAAGACAAAAATTATAACAACCTAGGATAGTTTCCACTTTTTTCTTGATCTCCAACAAAGTAGACGTCCATGGAAGTGCCCTATTTTGAGTACCTGAATAGCAATAGTTTGTACCATCATCACCATACGCTGCAGTGAGTCGGGGCTGCATATGGCCAAAGATCCCATGTTTTTGATTCCAAGAACTGTAACCTATAATTTCATAAAAATATTGATCAGAGATAATAGAAGAAAAAAAAGAACCATCATAAAAAAGAATCCCACCATCGGTTAGTTCATACTTGTGCAATGTATCACCTTCATAAGACTAATATCAAACTTTGAAAAACCAGTTGCACCTTACAAATCATTTTCACTTTATGGGCTTAACTTTGGGACTTAGTTCAATCAATGATTCGATAATCATTGGAGAATTCTTGTAGGGATTATACAAAGGGTCGCCAATAAGAACTGTCATCCAACTAGTAAGATATGTGGTGCGTGAATAAGTCTCTACCAACGTATATTTTCCAGTAATAAGAAACCCAAAAAACTCGGACGGCTTGGGAAAACCAATAGTGTAAGGTTCCGCAACAGGACCAAGAGTTGCAGCAACGCCTTTTTGCAATAAGTTTGGGCACCAAACTTTGCTCGCAGGATTCCTTAATGTAATAGCTTCACTACTTGCAAGATGCCAAGCGACTGCCCCCTTAACATACTTACAACAATCAATGAAATTGGCATGAGAATACCAACCTGAATACAAAGCTGCATCTTTACAAGAATCAGGCTCAAATAATGCACCCTTATCATCTAAAGTAACATCCAGCCCTGCAGATTTAAGCAATGCAGCAGCTTCACGAAACGATTCATCATAACCACCATACCCTGAAGCATCGCCCGGATTTTTAGGATTCATACCAATTCCCCGGGCATCAAAGTAAACCTTACCTTTTAATCCATTAGCCTCCACTTCAATCGCATCATCCACAAGTCGCTTTGCAATTTCTGCAGTTGGGCCATCTAGCCTGCATGTCATAATAGTATTGGGAAACCGATTTTTGATGTCCTGAGGGGCTTTCCAATAAAGGGGATTTGGTTGCCAACGGCTAAGATCATAAGGTTGCCACCATAAACACATAAGTTCGCTATCAACACAAGCAAGGCTTTCGCCAAATATTGAACTTCGATGCTGAGTGTTAAGCTCAGCAATCTTCTTCTTCATGCCATCGATTTTATCTTTTTCAGCCTTATCTTTTTCAGCAATTTCAAGTTCTTTGAATTGGCTATCAAGTGATTTTTTAATTTGATCAGCTTTAACTTTTTCGTCGGTAGTTAAAACATTGGGCCCCACCCTTAATGGCACACCATACACGCACAATACAACCTTAACTTTATCCTTCTTTGATTTAATCGCTTCACGTAATGGTTCTACAAGTTTAGATTCAAAATCTCCACGGAGGATATCTTCGCTCTTTGGCAAGCTCAGAAAGATTATATTTCCAACGGGCACATTCCGTTTCAAAGCATAATGCTTTGCAACGGAAACCGATTCCGGCATATCTTTATTGGCAACTACAACGATGCTTTCGGGTTCCAACGCAAACAAAGGAGTAGCACTAAACAATAGAATTAAAAATCGAAACATAAATATTGCCTCTCTAAAGGTGTGAAAACAAATTGTATTATGCAAGAAATTGATAGTAAATCTGAATATTAAAAAAAACAGAACAGAAACCGAAAGAATAACACCTACTAAAGCTTATTTCTTTAAAAGATCAACTTTTCTAAATTTCAAAAAAAGCATAACAACCCACAATAATACACCAAGCAAAAACAGGAGCATAACAATAAAAAAAGGAAGTTTAGGCATGAGAACAGGATTAGAATTATTGGCAAGAACAATGATTACATTAAGACCAACGAAAAAGAAAACCATGAGAACGCCAAGTTTACAAGCCATGCTAAACAGATAATCAAGAGTTTGAGTCTTTCGCTCGGCAGCAAACCAATAATCACGATGAGAAATATTAACAAGAGAGGGAAACCACGCAGGCAATACTCCCACCATGAAGACCATAAACAAAGGGAAACAAATTGTAGAAAGGATGATAAATGATTGATGGTTCTGAAGTGTCATGAAACCATCGGGTTTGCCTGCGAAATTAAAATGCGTTGCAATTTTTTGCGGAAGGCTTAATGTAAAAATCCAATTTGCAAAAACGCCCATTAAAATGAACGCCAATAATACAACCGTATCAATAAGCCTATTTGTTGGAATCATTTTTCTTAAAACCTAAGAGTATGTAGTGAAAAATATAACACTGATTATTGTTTAAATTAAACTTAACCTTGCATACCAAAAATGACCCTATGTAATTAAAATATTTTTCAACTGTTAACTTAAGAAGAATCATAGCAAATAGTTTACATTCATGATTTTACCCATTACATTAGTTCAATCTATCAGAGTAGCTAAATAATTATTAATGATTAGGAATGCGCAACTTTTTCTATGCAACTAACCTCACAAATTTACAAGAAAGATTTCCTA
>Ga0208482_1000184_pt1 | contig 20844 bp, 17 predicted proteins | sample LakMenEpi26Sep10_FD_150737 | JGI IMG/M metagenome (GOLD analysis project Ga0208482, IMG submission 150737) | Freshwater microbial communities from Lake Mendota, WI - 26SEP2010 deep hole epilimnion (SPAdes) | ecosystem: Environmental > Aquatic > Freshwater > Lake > Epilimnion/Euphotic zone ... | reverse complement strand
TGGTCTGGGGAGATATCAACCCTGCCACTAATGCTCCGTCTGGGGTTTTAGCAGGTGCAGCGCTTATTTTCTTTGCCTACCTTGGTTTTGATGCAGTTTCCACAAACGCAGAGGAAGCTAAAAACCCTAAGCGTGATATGCCCTTTGCTATCATTGGCTCTCTTTTGATTTGCACGGTTCTTTACATTGCAGTGGCTGCGGTTTTAACCGGCATGGTTAATTACAAAGACATTCCAAAAGAAGCCCCAGTTGCTAACGTTTTTGCGCAAGTTGGTATGCCCTGGGCCAGATTACTGGTTTCTATTGGCGCGTTAACAGGCATTACCTCTGTTCTTTTAGTAATGATGTGCGGGCAACCTAGGATTTTTCTGGCGATGGCTCGTGATGGACTTCTTCCTGAAAAGTTTTTCGCCAGTGTTCACCCTGTTTATCAAACACCATGGCTTGCCACCGTGCTAACCGGACTCATTGTGGCATTAGGTGGCAGCTTGCTGCCGCTTGATGTTCTTGCGGAATTAACCAACATTGGAACATTGTTTGCCTTTGTGGTGGTTTGTGCTGCAGTACTTATTTTAAGGTTCAAAGATCCGAATGCGCCCCGCGCTTTTAAAGCGCCTCTTGGACTGTTTTGCCCCATTGGCGGTATTGTTTTATGTTTGGTACTCATGTTCTCTCTAGGTTGGGAAAACTGGGTTAGGCTATTCATCTGGCTTGGAATCGGACTAGCTATTTATTTTGTTTATGGCTTCCACCACAGCAAACTTCGGATCGAAGATAACAACCTTGCCAAAAAGATTTAAGCATGGACAACAAACAATTTCAACAACGGCTAGGACTTTTCGATTCTACAATGCTTGTTGCAGGGACGATGATTGGCTCCGGCATTTTCATTGTTTCCGCAGATATAATCCGTGATGTAGGTTCCCCTGGAAGCCTTTTGCTGATTTGGATTTTAACGGGCTTCATGACAATTCTAGGTGCACTCAGCTACGCTGAACTCGCAGCGATGATGCCTCGCGCAGGTGGGCAGTATATCTATCTTAAAGAAGCATTTGGCCCGCTGTGGGGATTCCTTTATGGCTGGAGTTTGTTCCTCGTTATTCAAACAGGATCCATTGCAGCAGTTGCAGTTGCATTTTCAAAATTTCTCGGAGTCATTGCACCAACCCTAGGCACTGGTGAAGAAGCGAAAATCATCAATTGGAGTGGCTTAAACCTAGTAATCTCACTTCCTCTGCCCTGGCTTAAAGAGCCTTTGATTATTTTCAAACGCACAGAATTCGCAATCACTTCAGGCCAAATGGTTGCGGTTGCAATTATTGCTTTCCTCACCCTGCTTAATTGCAGAGGCGTTAAAGAAGGCAAATGGATTCAAAACCTTTTCACCGTAATCAAAACTTTAAGCCTTATCATTCTCATCATTCTTGGGTTTAGCATTGGTGCGAACAGAGAGGTTATTAACCTTAACTTTGCAGACCTATGGGCTGGCTCTTTCTCCACCGACCGATTTCATTCCATCTCAGAACTTGTCGGGGGATCACCTTGGCTTGTTGCTTTTATGGTTGCTGGCGGAGCTATGGTAGGGTCTTTATTTAGTGCTGATGCTTGGAATAATGTAACCTTTACTGCGGGCGAAATACGTAATCCCAGCCGTAATCTACCACTAAGTTTGATTTTCGGGACCGGATCCGTCATCCTTCTTTATCTTTTGGTTAATCTTGCATACCTTTGCGTTTTACAGGCAAACGGCAACCCGCTGGTCAGCACTCAACTTAAAGCTGAAATCGAAGAAGGACTTGCGATCAGAAAAGAATACGCTGCAGAAGCAAATTATCTTGCGGCAACTGCAAACCGCCTTGAAAGCGAATCCATTTTTCTAAAAGCAAGAGTTGCATTACTTGATAAAGATGGCCAAACAACCAATGGAAAAAGACTGATCCAAGATGCGGAATCCAAACTTGCAGAAGCATCTACCTTTAAAATTAAAGCTGACATTGCCAAGGATGCAAGCAATTCTGCAAGTGAAGAAACTAATCGAAGGCTTAACGAGAGAATCGTTAGAAGCACGCCCGAACTTGGGATTTCCCATGCACGGGATGACCGGGTTGGAACTGCTGTTCTACAAATGATTTTTCGTAAATACGGCATGATTGCAATGGCAATTGCCATCATGATTTCCACTTTTGGATGTGTGAACGGCATGATTTTAATGGGGTCAAGATTATATTATGCCATGGCTCACGATGGGCTTTTTTTTAAAGCTGCAGGCGAATTAAACACTAGAGGCGTGCCCGCATATGGCTTAATACTTCAGGGCGCATGGTCTATTCTTTTAGTTTTCTCGGGGACATACATCGAACTGCTGGACTATGTTATTTTTGCTGCCCTGCTATTTTATGCCCTTACGGTTTCCGGTTTATTCGTTTTGCGCAGAACAAAACCTGATGAAATTCGCCCATATAAAGCTTGGGGCTATCCATTCCTACCCTTTCTTTATATTTTGCTCTGTACCATTGTAATGATTGATTTGTTAATCGTAAGGCCGGAATATACTTGGCCTGGTTTGATTATTGTAGCCTCTGGGATTCCTGTTTTTTACTTTTGGCGCAAAAGGAATCCTCATACCATTTGAGTAATTATGCAAATTCAAGAAATTAAATTCAGTCTGCTTAGCATTCCTACCAACCCAACAAGATCTTCTGCCACCGAAATCGCTGCTGGGAGAAGTGATAAAATCACAACGCTTGTTGTTCGGATTAAAACTAAATCGGGCATCGAAGGCATTGGATTTGCTTATTCTCTGCAGGGCGGCGGCAAAGCCATGCTTGCATTGGGCCAGGAAGATTTAGCCCCAATTTTAATCAATGAAAACGCATTAGATAACGAAAAACTAGCGGCCAAAGTTTATTGGCGCACCCAAACAATTGGAAGAACCGGACTGGTTCAACAAGTTTATTCTGCCATCGATATCGCCCTTTGGGATATCAAAGGCAAGGCTGCTAATTTGCCTCTGCATAAATTACTCGGTGGGTTCCGCGAATCTATTCCTGCCTATATCTCACACACGGGATGGCTCTGGATGAGTGTCGGGCAAATAATTGATCTCTCAAAACCTTACCTTGACCAAGGTGTAATGGGCCTTAAGGTGAAGGTTGGTGCAAACCCCCAAAGCGATATCGAGCGCATTGAAAACTTACGCGAAGCACTAGGAGAAGAAATTTGGCTGGCAGTTGATGCCAACGAACGCTACGACACCGGAACCGCTCTTGCTATGGGCAACTTCTTCCAAGATGAAATTGGGGTTGGTTGGTTTGAAGAACCCATCAGTTGCGAGAATATCAAAGGCCATGCTTATCTTGCCAACAAGTTAGATATTCCGATTGCGGCTGGCGAAATGCTTTTTTCCAGAGAAGAGTTTCACAACTATGTTGAAAAAAGCGCACTCGACATCGCGCAACCTGATATCACCCGATTAGGGGGCATCACCAACACTCTAAAACTTATTCATTACTGTGAAAGCCAGAATATACCCGTTAGCCCTCATTTGTTGCCCGAATTAGCGGTCCAAATCGGGTGCGGTTTGGCCCAAGTGACTTCAGTGGAATACATGCCTTGGTTTGAACCACTATTTAATGAATACCCAAAATTTAAAGCAGGCAAACTTGTACCTCCTGAAGGCTCTGGGTTAGGCTTGAGCTTTTCGGAAAAAGCTTTGCAAGAATTCGCCGCAAACTAACCAGAACCCTCGGCTTCCCCATATCTCCAAAAATCCGACTTGCATCATTTAATATTTGATGTATCAACCTCCATTTGATTCTTCATTGAGTTAAGAGTTTCATGGAGTAAGAAATTGGCAGATTCTCAAACAACGGTATTAGATTTAAGAAAAAAGATGGCGGGCTTTGTTGCTGCAAGAGATTGGGAACAATTCCACGATCCGAAAAATCTTGCGATGGCTCTTTGCGCAGAAGCTGCAGAATTGCTTGAGCATTTTCTTTGGATCACTCCTGAAAATTCAAAACTCTCGGTCTTGGATCCTATCAAACGAAGAGAAGTTTCCGAAGAAATTGCAGATGTCACCTGCCTGATCATGGCATTATGCAACTGCATGAATCTTGATCTTTCTGATTCTTTAAATGCAAAAATGCTTAAAAACGAACTCAAGTACCCTGCGGAAAAGTGTCGCGGATCCTATAAGGCCCCAGATATCAAACCTTCTAATGAGTAATTCCATGTTGAACACAAACTGCTTTGCTATTTTAATGCTTTTTGCTGGGGCATTCTTTTCCCCGGCTCAGGTACCGGGCACTTTACCCATCGAATCCGACAAAGAAACGCCTACCTTAAAAACAGATGAAGGCAGCCAAGTTTCTGTTATCACACGCTTTGTTGATAACCCTGAAATCGGCAAGCCTTGCACAATGGAAATCACTTTAAAAAACCTTGGCAGCCTCCCTCTCGAAGAACTTGTCCTAAGTCAAGAATGGAAGACCAAACCAGAGATTTTAGAGGTAAACCCAAAACCTTTCATCCAAGAAAACAAATGGACATGGGAAATACCTGAACTACAACCAGGCACCGGCAAAATATTCCAATTCAAAATTAATGCTGCAGATAAAGATAATTTAAATTTTAAGCCCGCAGTCGTTTACAAAGTTGCAACAATAAAGAAAAACGCTGAGACGAAAGATGGGCTACTGGTCCAAGTTCAAGGGCCACAATGGGTAAGGCGTGGGCAAAGGGCCGTTTTTGAAATCGTCGTTGCAAACCATGGTTTAACTCCGGCAGAAAATGTTACCATCCGCGACAAACTTCCCCAGGGCCTCAGACACCCTGAAGGCGAACTTATTGAAGCAACTTTGGGGGATATTCCCGCAGGACAAACTAAATCTATTCGACTTGAAACACTTGCTGTGGAAAACGGTAAATTCTCTCAAAACATTCAAGTAGCATCAACCAATGGCGAAAAAAAACTTTATCAATCAGATATCTCTGTCAGTGATGGACAGATAAACCTTCAGTGGAAAAAATCTTGGGAAGATACCGCCAAGGGCGAACTCGAAATGATTCTCGAAGCTAAAATCGATTCCATCAAAATTGGGGAAATCCAGCTTGCCATTCAAACTGTTATTCCTGAAGGGCTTGAAATAGTAGGAAGCAACCCGCAAGCGAGATTTGAATCAACTGCTCCTACAAATAAATTACTTGTTTGGAACAACCCGCAAATTGTCGGGGGAAAATGGTCTGCAAAGCTGCGATTAAAAGCAGTAAAACCAGGCGATTGGCAATTAAATGCCAAGGCTTCGATGGAGAATTGTGCAGATACATCCTCGATGTTTTTAGTTCGTATTGAAGGCACCTCTGAGATCCTGGGTGTATTTGCACCCGCAACAATAAAAGCAACCTTGGGAAGTGAAAGCGAAATTAGGTTTTCTCTTAAAAACAATGGTTCGATTGATTTAAACAACACAAGTGTTCGGTTTCTTTTTCCTGATGGAATTGTTCCATTAGCTTGGAATGGGCCAACCATTGCGGGACTCAACGGACAGAACTTAAATTTCGATGATCTTCCTGTTTTAGCAAACCGAGCAGACAAGATTTATTCGGTAAATTTAAAGGGCCTCAGCCCAGGGGAATTCCGCGTGGTCGTTGAATACGGGATAGGTAATATCAAGCGCAGCAGTGCATGCTCTATTATTATCTCCCCCCTACCCTAACCAATCGACTCATCCTCACAAAATTTGTTTTCATTGTGTAAATATTTGGTTGTTCATCAAGCAATATTTTTGTATCTTAGTCACTTCAACCCAAGATGAGATTTCATCTTGGATCGCCAAGGAAGCGCAGATTAACGGGGAAGGGAATCCCCCCTTTTATCATCCTTTTCTTGCTTCTCAAATTTCCAACATTTATTTTAAAAACACCTCTAAGCTTGGTGATTTCCGTGCTGAAAAATACCGATTTTATTTATGTGGGTTTTATGAACCTTGGTCTTGTAAATTGTCTCGACCGTTGCTAAATTCCGCCCGCTTAACTGATCGAAAGGTCTTGACCTTCTTTCTTTTTTGCAAAGGCCTTTAGCCGAATTGGTCGGCAAAGGAACATGGCTAATTTACATGTCGGAACCATGGTATGCCATGCTAACGGACAAGAGGAGTTTTTAATGAGCGGTAATAAGACAGAAAAAGAACAAGTTAAAGTACATATTCGCTGGATGATTAGACGCGACATGCAAGAAGTATTACAAGCAGAACAACAATGCTTCGCACAGTCCTGGACTGAAGAAGATTTTTTACGATGCCTTAGGCAACGCAATTGCATTGGGATGGTAGCAGAGGCTGGCGACAAAGTAATCGGGTTCATGATTTATGAACTTCACAAAAACAAACTTCACATTTTGAATTTTGCTGTCCACCCTGATTACCAACGGTCTGGCGTAGGATTACAGATGGCAGTTAAACTGATTGGAAAGCTTTCGAGCCACCGTAGAACAAGAATCACTTTGGAAGTCCGAGAAACCAATCTATCGGGCCAAGTATTCTTCAGAAATCAAGGTTTCAAAGCAATAAGAGTGCTTCGCTCGTTTTATGATGATAGCAATGAAGATGCTTACCTGATGCAATACAAATTGCCTTCAGACACCGACGAAGACTTCGAAGAAACCATCAATCGTATTGCTCAATACGAAGAAAACGCTTAATCGAATTTGCAAAAATCGAACTAAAGCCGGGGAAACCCGGCTTTATGCATTTCACCCCTTCTTAGGTTCTTTCGTTATAATCGTTACATTTTAACAAAATGACCAATGCATTTTCCCTTGTTTTCGATTGCAAACAAGGTTTGCAACCTCTAATGTGAAGTGAGATTTAGATTTACTTAGTATTTATTATTAGACGGTGTAACAATGAAAATTATTTATTCAATCACGATGATAGCCTTAATCGGCTTTTCTTACGGTGCAAGTTTTGGAGGCATTGAAAACACCTCCGATAAAAAACCCGAACCGCCTATCACGCCAGAAAAAAAAATAGATGTTACTAGCATCGATGCGATTCAGGCTCAACTGAAAGAGATTCAGTTATCTCTTCAATCCATTAAAAGCGCTGATCACGAATTAAAACTGAAAAAAATTGAAGCTGAGATTAGTATTCTGAAAGATCAAATAAGCAGAATGGAACAAGCCATTAGCAAACTTGCAGCGACTCGTGTTGCAGCATCGTTTACTCCTGCAGTTGCTGCGAACGGAACCATCAAGATTGCCAACACTTCAAGCGCCAACACTAGTGTGATCATCAATGGAAAAGTATATAAGGCCCAAGCAAATCAAACTCTATCCGTACCTAATCAAAATCCAGGCGATTTTACGTACGAAGTTCTTGCTGATGGATTTGGGATCATCCAAAAACAAACCACCAGAAGCCTTGCTGCAAATGAAACATTCACCATCAACATTTATCCTAGGTAAATGATTTTAGTTTTGCGAAAAGTCGGGCGACCCTCAGTCGGTCGCCTTTTTTTATGAAATGTAAATTTTTATTATCATCGTTTAGCTTGGGGACTAGATCATGATAATCACCATTGATGGGCCAGCAGGTGCAGGCAAAAGCACTGCTGCAAAACTACTAGCAAAAAAAATAAACTTCCAGTTCTTAGACACGGGCGCCATGTATAGAGCTGTTGCTCTAGCTGCTTTAAACACCGGTGCATCTTCATTCAACGAGCCTGCGCTTGAGCAAATTCTAAGCAAGTTAACAATAAAACTTGAAGAAAACAAAGTGATCCTAAACGGAATGGATGTTTCGATTAAAATCCGAACTAAAGAAACAACGGAATTAGCAGGTATAATAGCAACCAGCAAAATCGTTCGAACAAAGCTTGTCGAATTACAACGTGCCGCTGCTTTTGAAAGAAATATGGTTTGCGAAGGACGGGATCAGGGAACCACCGTTTTCCCTGAAGCTTTCTGCAAGTTTTTTCTGACCGCAAGACCTGAAATGAGAGCGCAACGAAGATATATAGAACTACAAGAAAAAGGGGTGCATACCACACTTCAAGAGATTCTTGACGCCATCATCTCAAGGGATTTACGAGATGAAAACAGAGAAATAAGCCCATTGGTTCCTGCCCATGATGCCATGATTCTTGATACATCCGATATGCACATGAATAAGGTAATTGAAGTAATGCATCAAGAAATTCAAAGGCGTGGCATGCAATGAAGGCAGGAATGTTTGATAACAAATTTGTGATGGAGCAGTTAAATTCCATTTGGTATGGATTAAATTACACCTCTTACAATTGTATATACACGTTTCTTTTCAGCCTTCGAAAACAAGGCTGGAAAAATGTACCTCGCAAAGGCCCGGTTCTTTTGGTTGCAAACCACCAAAGCTTTTTGGACCCGATTGCTGTTGGATTAACAGCCTGCAGAGAGCTCTCGTATCTTGCACGAAAATCGCTTTTTAAAAAACCTTTACTAGATGTTTATCTAAAATCCGTTGGATGTTGCCCGGTTGATCTCGAAGGAGTCGCTAAGGAAGGCATCAGATCCACCTTAGATCTTTTAAGCAATGGGCGAGCCGTGCTTGTATTTCCTGAAGGCACTCGGTCTGAAGACGGACTAATGCAGGATTTAAAGCCAGGTATTCAGCTTCTTATTCGAAAATCCAATGCACTTGTTGTTCCTGTCGGGATCGCGGGTGCACATGAAGCTTTATCGCGCGATAACTTTTGGCCAACGCTTTGCCCACTTTTCTTGCGTGGAAACCATGGGGCAATTGGTATTTCAATTGGTGCCCCAATCGAGGCAAAAATTCTTACGGAGCTTTCACGGGAAGATTCTTTGAAACTCCTTAAGGATTCGATTAACCGAGAAATCATTCAAGCAGAACATATCCGAAGAAAAAAATAATTCATAAATCAATCTTTAACGACTGCTGCATTTGATTCGCTATTCATGTGACGCCAAAGATTCTGCGTCGTTGCAACCCCTTTGGGGTCATCATTATTATTTGAATATTGAACATTTAATAAAACCTGTTGGAAGGCATAATAAGCAGGTTCAATACGAGGCATTTCATTTGAAATAATATCCTCTAACTCGGAGGGAGTGCAGCCTCTTGGAATACGGATATTTTGGGACTTGCACCAAGCCAACAAAGCTTTCCAAGTATACCCTGTCAATTCTCGAAGACTGGATTTTTGCCAATCTTTGCGATCAAATGGGTTATCAAACTCATCGAAAGGCAAGGTTTCGTCAGCAATAGAGGAGTCTACAGCATCCGCCTGCTTTTTCTTTTTTTCCGAACGATCCATCCAGTCAAAAAGATTACGGAACCAATTTAAAAGGTCATCCGCCCAACCAAAACTGAAACTCATCTTGTAAACGATAACATAAAGAACAAACAAAAAAGTACCCACTGCAAAAACAACTTTAAGAATAACTTCAAGTGCAGCCATGATTTTATCAAGGCCAGGAATATTAAAAGAAGGGGGTGGCAAGGAAGGGGGTTCTTGATTCGGAGTAGCACTGGATTTCTGATTACCAGCATTTTTTCGAGTATCACTTTTACTCTCATTATTTTTAGCTTGTGCAAATTTCTGAGCCCCTTCCTTGGAAGAACCTTTTTCACCAGAATCGCTCCCACCTTTTGCAGACTGCTTGGATGCGCCTTTGTTTTCTTTATCCTCAGCAGGCTTGCTCGTTTTCTGATTTCCATCCTTGGGAGAACCTTTATCACCTTCCTTTTCGCCCGGATTCCCTTCCCCTTTACCTGATTTCTCGGATGATTTTGCGTATTTACTTGCATTCTGATCCTTATCTTGTCCTTTAGAAAGAACCAAGGCAATGGGATCTAAAAAGCCCTGAGGCCTAGGCAACAGTGATGCAAAAACAAAACATGATATCAACAAGAACAAACCAGAGAACAACCAAAACCCCGCTGTAAACAAAGGCATGGACAGATTCCGCCTTCGTAAGTCGGACCTTATTGTTAAAAAAGAAGTACTCATTAACAAAGCGATGCAACTTGCAAGATAAATGCAAAGGCAGAGTAAAAAATATTTCCCCAAATTTGGGTCGGTGCTATTTTGAGTTGACCCGCCTAATCCAAAAACAGGTATTGAGCCAAATAAAAAATAAAGCACCCAAACACCGCGACCTTTTCCGCCCTTAACTTTCTTAGGCTTTTCCGTAGCCAACTCCGCAAGAACTTCCTCTGCTTCATAATTAAATTCGGTGCTTTCCTCTCTTGTATCGCCCCAAGAATCCGAAGCTTTTTTATTGCCCGGGTTCAACTCTTTTTTCAATCCCACTGAAGCAAGCAATCCATCTTCGTCCTCTTCTCGTTCACCAAGATCTGTCACATCCCAAGTAATTTTGTAAGTAAACCACCCAACAAAAATCATTAGAGCGGTAACAATTCCAAGAATTTCAACCTCTCCAATTAAAGCAAACGGAACCCAAATAACCATTCCCAACACAAATGAATAACCGCCAACAACCTTTTTCAAATCATCGATAAGAAACATACGGCTAACCAAAACAGTGGCAAGCACTTCCCAAAATAAAACCCAATGTGATGAAGTCCATTCGGACGAAAGGAAAAAACGAGCCAATAAAAAAAATGTTAATGAAACCATCAGAAAAACAATCAACACCAAACCTATCGTACCTACCAGTTGATCCAGCACATCCAGTTTATCGCGATAAGCATATGCCTTTTTCTCTGCCATGTGCGTTTCCTAGACAAGGCTTAAAGGAGAAGTTCGATCGATCTGGGATCTGCAAAGCTGCGGAAGAGATTCTTGATCAATGGCGTGGCGAATCTCGCGGATACCATAAGCGATCAATTTTTTAAAAGCACGATTCAACCCCTCATCATCAAATTGAATTAAAACAACAGACACAGCAAACCCTTGTTGTTTTAAATTCCCGAGCATCATAGCCGTTTCTTCGGTTACACCTGAAAGAACAGCAACAAGAGTTAAATCTCTGGGCAAATGGATTGAAACTTCTCTAATCATTTCAGAGAATTTTAGGGAATCTGATTTAAGCGCACGGCCCATCATTTCCCTTAACAATTGCAAATGCTCAACACCTCTTCGTGACGGTAAAAACATTGGTTGCAAATGGTTTGGCCTGCTACTATCAAGCATAAAAGTTCGAGCTTCTGCCCGAGTATCGACTTCGGGCTCACTTTCATTCTCTTGAACATTAAATGCGGCATCGGTGGCATTAGTTCCAATTCCAAATGGTTGATTCAACAAACAAACTGCATGCGCAAGCGAAACCGCAGCGTCGATTGCTAGCTCCGAGCGAAAAGGTTCGCCTCGGGGTGGGAAATTTGATTCATGAAAATCTAATAAGATCATCGCACCAGCAAGGCAGGTTGGCTCGAATATTTTACATTGAAACACACCTGTTCGGGCACTGGCTTTCCAATGGATACGGGACATCGGGTCGCCTGGTTCATAATCGCGAACCCCCGCTATCCGGGTAGGGTCTTCGAATATTTTCATAACCATTTGAATTTCGCCAATCGGCCTTCGTGAGGTTAAATCATAACCAAGCAAATGAGTTATCTTGGGAAGCACGAGCAAATAAAAAGGTTGGCATCCAATACGATATCTTCGCATGAAGCCAAAAGGGTCTCCGGTTTCTGCAAACACGGGCCCAATCTGAAAAAAGCCCCGATGCATGCATTCCAGAGAATAAGAAAATTCTTCTGTTTGCATCGAAAACATCGATAAGACTTTAAGCCTTTTCCCTTTCAATTTCAAGAATGGATGCCGAGGATTAACAGCATCTTCAGGTAACAAATCTTCTAAAATCACCCAAGGAATAGGGATTAAACCCAGATAGCGGACTAAAACTTTAACCCTTACCTTATCGCCAACTTCTGCAAGGGTGCAGCGCATTTTTCTTTCAATTCTTAACCCACTCGCCCAATGCCAAGCTAACATCCGACTGCTTATCAATATCAAGGCCATTAAGTAAGCAGAGAACGCAAGCAGGCCGGAGCCCAAAACTTGGGCAGAAAATCCGATCAGCGTTATTCCAAGTAGCCAGTACATTAGAAATAATCTTTTTCAGTGTGATAATCCGAGGAAACAGGCACTGGAATATCATCTAAGACATCATTGATGACATCTTCCGTTTTAATTTTCCGAAGTCGGGTTTCAGGCTTGAGAATGATGCGATGCGAAAGCACCGGAGCAACTAACTTTTTCACATCATCCGGAACCACAAAAGTTCTTCCCTGGATTGCAGCGCTTGCTTGTGCCGCCCTTTGCAAAGAAAGCGATGCTCGTGGACTTCCACCTAATAAAATATTTTCGTTATCCCGGGTGCCATGAACGATCTCAAGAATGTAGGTTCGGATTTGATCATCCAAATGAATCTTTCTGACCACTTCCTGACAAGCCATCCAGTCTGCAGAACTAACGACGGGCACAACATCATCAATCGGGTGGCCAAACTGCAACCTTTTAAGCATCAAGGCTTCTTCTTCAATGGTTGGGTACCCCAGACTTAATTTGATTAAGAATCGATCTAATTGGGCCTCGGGTAATGGAAAAGTGCCTTCATGGTCTACCGGATTTTGAGTAGCTATTACAAGAAAAGGTGGCTTAAGATTATAGGTTTGACCATCGGCAGTCACCCTTCTTTCAGCCATGGCTTCTAAAAGTGCAGCCTGGGTTCGAGGAGTGGCACGGTTAATTTCATCTGCAAGAACAGTTTGAGCAAAAATAGGGCCTGGCCTAAATTCAAACTCGGCTGTTTTCTGATTAAAAATGGAAACCCCATTAATATCGCTAGGAAGCAGGTCGGGGGTACATTGGACCCTTTTAAAGACACAACCAACGCTGCGGGAAATCGCCCTAGCTAATATGGTTTTCGCCACACCTGGAACATCTTCAAGAAGTATGTGCCCCTCTGCAAGGTAAGCCGCAAGAGCCAGCAGAATCTGCTTGCGCTTCCCCAATATTACTTTTTCAATGTTCGAAGTTACTTTTTCAGCAACGCCCTGCACATCGATTTGATTGGAGGCGACTGGCTTTTTTTTATCTTTTACAGGATTTTCCCCGGGTTCTGGTTTAGACATTTGAGGCCTCTTTAAGAATGCTGGTACCAATTTTAATTATCGCAAACTGAAGCAGCAAATGCAAAAAGGAAGGCCCAATAACAATTAGGTCTTCCTTTTTTTACGAATAACAATTTGCGATTTAGAATTGATCTAGCCAGAAGTGGAAACCACTATAATATTTCTGGGGTTTCTGGCTTTCGTAACGCCAATGTGGCTCTCTGAAAGGAGGATTAGCCATGTATGCAGGTGGCGGCATATAAGGCTGGCCTGGTCTTTCAGGCCATTTTGGCCCCATGGAAGGCCAGTAATTGTGTGGAAAATAATAATACGGATAATGGAAAAACCTTTGCAAGTTTCCATCATTCGTTTGAGCTAATGCACGATTTTCAATTGCACTTTGCCCAATAAATCCAATCACAACCACCATTACTATTTTGTAAATAAGCCTCATCGTAAAATGTCCTCCTGACCCGATGCCTTTAGGTTACTAAAACAAACACTAGCACCATTTCAATTAAAAGAAGTTTTTTCAGAACAATTCTTTACAATACTTTGATGATGAAAGTTGGTTATTTGGCGATTTCGAAAAGGTGAGCATTCATAGCGAATAATCACGGCACCCTTAATTTTTCTTGGAAAACTTTATGGAAACGACTCAAGTTCACGATAATCCTCTGGTACAGCGCTATGCGGGCAAAGAAATGGTTGCGCTCTGGAACCCTGCAAACAGGTATTCAACCTGGCGAAAACTTTGGGTTGCACTCGCACAAACCCAGATGGAACTTGGCCTTCTTGCCGAAGATGGTACCACTCCACGCATTACCCCGCCGCAAATCAAACAACTTGAACAAAATATTCACAACATCGATTTTGCCCGTGTTGAAGAACACGAACAAAGGCTCCGCCATGATGTAATGGCACATATCCACGCCTATGGGGAATGCTGCCCCCTTGCACGGGATATAATTCATCTAGGTGCAACCAGTTGTTTTGTAACGGATAATACGGAACTCATTCTTATGAGACAGGGGCTTACCCTTTTACAAAAATCGCTGGTAGGCTTGCTTGACCACTTTGCAAAATTTAGCCGTAAGTATGCGGGCATGGAAACTCTTGGGTTCACGCACTTCCAACCAGCGCAATTAACCACCGTTGGAAAAAGAGCCTGCCTATGGGCTCAGGATTTCTTAATGGATTTCCATGAAGTCAGTTATCGGATCGAAAAGATGAAATTCCGGGGCGCAAAAGGAACCACAGGAACTCAAGCGAGTTTCCTTTCCCTATTCAGAGGCGATCACCAGAAAGTCCGCGATCTGGATACACTTGTCTCTAAAAAAATGGGCTTCGATCAAGTATTCCCTGTCACTGGCCAAACTTATCCCAGAAAAGCGGATTCCCAAATTCTTGAGACACTTTCTGGCATTGGCCAAAGTGCTCAAAAATTTGGGACCGACATCAGGCTTCTTTCACACCGGCAAGAAATTGACGAACCCTTTGAAACGGATCAAGTTGGATCGTCTGCAATGGCTTACAAACGAAACCCTATGCGATCAGAACGCATGTGCGGACTTTCACGTTTCCTCATTCAACTTGCAGGAAACACTGCAGAAACCGCAGCAGTACAATGGCTGGAGCGAACCCTCGATGACAGCGTTAACCGCAGGCTTACTATTCCTCAAGCCTTTTTATGCGCTGATTCCATTATGCGTATCGCAATCAATATTGTTCGTGGCCTTGTTGTAAACCCCGAAGTCATTAAATCGGAAGTGGAACGAACACTACCATTCATGGCAACCGAAAACCTTTTAATGGCAGCAGTAGGAAATGGGGGCGATAGGCAAAATCTGCACGAAGTCATCCGCAAGCATAGTCATGCGGTAATTGCAGAGTTAAAGTCCGGTAGTAGAAAAAATGATCTACTTGAGAGGCTTAAAAAAGAACCTGAGTTTTCGAGCATTAATTTTGAAAAAGTAATGGCTGAAGGCCGCTTCTCGGGTAGAGCCAAAGAACAAGTTGAAGAATTCCTGGCTGCAGAGGTCGATCCAATTCTTAAAGCAAAAAGCGAGTGGACCAATCAAAACGCAGCCTTGAAGTTTTAACTTACTTGTTTCCGTTGTTGGTGGAAAACCAACTTTCCGCCGCTGCTACAACTTCTGCAAGGTTGTAAACAGTTCTGGCGCTTTTTTCATCGGGATCCAAAACGGCAAATAAAACTCCTGCTTGGATCATGGCTTTGAAAACCGACTGTAACATGGGTAAGGCTGGCTGCATAACCAACCAAGCTTCGCCTAATGAAGAAACTTGGATGAAAGCCTCCGCTTTTGCACGATCTTGAAAAATTGCTAGTGCAGCATCACCGCCCTGAGTTCGCCATTGGGCAAATTCAACCTGCCCAGATTCAGTCTTAAAAATCAAAAAAGGAATCAGATCCATAAGAGCCCCGGTAAATTAGGAAGGCATAACAATATCGATAAGACCCATCCTACACAATATAGGAAATATGGCATGTTTTAATGATAACAATCTTAATTTTAGCCTTGTTTATATAATGGCGCTTTCCTAATATCCGCCGCTCTTAAGCCAAAGAAAGGCTTAAGGATTAAGAGGAAGAGGCGCTAATAAAATGAGTCACGCCAAGGATGGCAAGGATTCGTTTCCTGCCAGATTAATTTGTACTTTTTCCATGTTTTCATTTCAAAAACCTTGGTTGGTTTTTGGGTTGGGAATGCTCCTTTGCGCTTCCGCGTTAATCTATTCCTACAAAAAACTAGAGTTTAAAACCCATCGCGATGACATGATCAGCAATCGCAAATGGTGCCAGCAAAACTGGAAGCATTATCTTGCAGAGTTTGGACAAGACGACGACATGGTGGTAGTTGCGCTAGGCGGGAACGAACAAAACAAAATTGATGCCTTAGAACAACTAGCGTTAAAACTATCAGAACATCAAGAAAGTTTTGACCGTATCTTTTTCAAAGTAGACTTGCAAAATCTAAAAAACAGATCTTTGCTTTTTCTTGAGCCCAAAGAAATAGGCACAATTGTTGGCCATCTTGCAAACATGGCGCCTCTGCTTGAATTCCCCTTTGCTTGGAATTTATTTACCACAAAAAGTATAACTTGCGAAGCACACGCAAGAATCAAACAGATTGAAGCACGTGGGACAGTGACCGAAGCAGACACAGCATTTCTATCCCAATTCAAAAACATTCTCAGAGCTGCAACAAATTATCTGGAGTCTGGAGAAACCTATAAAAGCCCCTGGGTTGGACTTCTGCCAAAGTCCCAGCACAACACGACCATGCTTTCAAAACCAAATTATTTAGTTTCAGAAGACAAATCCGTAGCGATTCTTTTAGCCCGCCCTATCACTCAAGAAAAGTCGGATTTTGTCAGTTCCATGCCAGCAGTTAAATTGATGCGTGAAATATTAAATGACATTTCAAAACTTCATCCAGATGTTCAACTTGGCCTTACAGGATTACCAGTTTTAGAAGCTGACGAAATGAATGCCTCGCAACGTGACAGCGCAAAGGCTTCTTGGGTCGCATTTTTGAGCGTTCTTTTCTTATACATTATTGTTTATAGATCTTGGCGATATCCAGTTCTTACCATCACAACCTTGTTAGTAGGAACCATTCTTTCATTAGGATGGTTAACCATTACTATCGGGCATCTTAATTTGTTATCTGCAACTTTTGCAGTCATGCTGATAGGGTTGGGCGATTACGGGGTTTTGTGGGTGAGCGCATTCGACGAATACAGAAAAAAAGGTATCCCAGCAGAAGAATCGATAAGAAAAACAGCGCTCTCCGTAGGGCCTGGAATTCTAACTGCAGCCTGCACGACTTCTCTAGCTTTTTTCGCTGCAATGCTTGCAGATTTTCAAGCAGTTTCAGAAATGGGTTGGATTGCAGGAAGCGGCATATTGTTTTGCGCGCTCGGTTGTTTCACCATCCTTCCTTCCTTATTGGGAATAACAGAATCGTACAAAAAAACCTCGTTACAATCAGAAGCCATGGATTCTTTCCCCGGAATTTTTTCTTTCCCTACCATTCAAAATAGTTGGACTACCTCCTTATTCAGCAAACCAAAAACCATGGTGATTTCTGGCATAGTGCTCACCTGTTTATTTTTAATTCCAGCACTGAAAGTTTCTTACGATCATAACCTTCTACATTTACAGTCATCCTCACTTGATTCGGTAAAATGGGAAAAAGTGTTACTAGAAAAAATGCCCTCCGCAACTTGGCATGCTGTTACTTTTACTGCAACTCGGGAAGAAGCAATCGAATGGAAAAAGAAATTTGAAGCCCTTCCAGAAGTTAGTCAAGTTGCAGAAATTGCCAGCATGCTTCCCAAAGATCAATCAATAAACAAAGGACAACTAAAAGAAATCCAACACAGGCTAAGGTTATTACCAACTCGCGGATCAAAACCAGGTCACGCTACACCGGATATTGATGGCTTGAGCAAGGAACTACAACTCCTTGCAAATAAAACCAATGAAGCTAGCTCCCTTTTGGATTTAAGCGACGTTAAAAAAGAATTGGTAACCTTTTTAGGTGTACTATCCAGCACAAACAAAATATCGAATATTGAACTCAAAAAATTTGAAGAAGCGGTCACCGGCGACCTTATCGAAAACCTCCATCAATTAAAGGAAGTTTCCACGCCTGAATTTATTGAAGTGGCAGATATTCCGCCTCCAATTCGAAATCGATATTTAAGTGAAAACAACCAATGGCTATTACGAGTATTCGCAAAGAAAAATCTTTGGGAATACAGCAACCTTAAAGAATTCGTAAGTAACATTCAAAAAGTTGACGCTCGTGCAACGGGAAAACCTTTTACAACTCTTGAAGGCTTAAAAGGAATGAAGTCTGGATTTCAATGGGCCGGGATCTACGCGTTAATTGCAATCATTCTGGTTCTATCCTGGGACTTTAGAAAAACCATCTTGGTAACTTTGGCACTCATTCCCTTAATCATGGGACTTTGTATTACCATGGGAGCAGTATGGCTATTAGGCTATCAACTTAATCCAGCGAATATGATCGCATTTCCGATTCTCGTTGGCGTTGGTATCGACAATGCAGTGCATGTAATCCACGACTTTTTAGGACGAGACCGAAGTAAACCTTACCAGTTAAAAAGCAGCACATTCAAAGGAATATTTGTAGCAGGACTCACAACGGTATTGGGTTTTGGTTCGTTATCAATATCTTCCCACCTTGGACTTTCCAGCTTGGGACTTCTCTTAGCATTGGGCGTAAGTTCTTGCATGATTTGTTCAATATTATGGCTTCCAAGCTTACTGCAACTTGCACCTATCAAGGCTAAACCAGCCTTGAATAAAAATACATTTGCAAGAACAACTAGCAAAGCGGCATAAAAATAATCTGCTAAAAAATGATCAATGAAGTTTAAAAAACTCGGCCTTAAGCCTGCCAGATATTTTAAAAGAAGCGATCTTCCCAGAAGAATCTCTGCTAAAAGTAAGTATGGGGTTATCAAAGATAAAATCACGTGCATAAAGAATAGACGACCCTAAATGATTAAGATCAACAAAATGATTCCCAACAACCAGCCTGACATTTTTACCCTGCATTTTTAGCTCGATTTTCCCATAGGCAGGATTCTGATATTCGCCCAAAACATCTGGAAGGTTGAGAGACCCAGGATATTTTTTTAATAACTCAACCAAATTATCATCGTAAGCAATCTTAGATTTTTGCAAACCTTCGGCCATGATAAATGCGTAATTCTTATCCCACTCAACTCGGGAAAAGTTAAACAACAAATCAATCAGCGAATTGCTGAGCGCCAAATTCATTCTTGTGTGTTCAAGGTTCGAAAGAATCACCAAACCAAATTTTGCATCCGGAATTGTAGCGATATGCGTACGAAAGCCATCAATCGCCCCGGCATGAGAAACCAACTTTGTGCCACGGTAATCCTGAATCACCCAACCCAAACCATATGACATCTGCGCAGTAAATGGATGTAACAATTTATTCACACCTTCTAAAGGATTAACAACCTGCGGCTTCTGAGTTTCAAGCAGTTGGGGCGCAAGATCTATTTTGGCATATTTTTGATTAGCAGGATCAACCTGAAATTTAAGCCAATTAGCAAGATCATGAGCGGAAGAATAAACGCTACCAGCAGGATCTGGGAACGCACTAACATAAGGTTCTTTAACCTCGGGAAACCCAAACTTACCGATAAAATGCCCCCGAGACAGATTTTCATTTGGAGGTAAAACCACTGTGTCTTTCATCCCAAGGGGATCCAGAATCTCCTGCCTTAAAAGTTTCTCCCAACTTGCATTACCAACCTTTTCGCAAACCAACCCCCCTGCAGAATACATGATCGATTGATACTGGTAAGTTGAACGAAAGGGGTTTTCCAATTGTAAAAACGCAGACTTGCGAATATTCTCTTCAGGTGCAAGTCCACTCCTATACCAAAGCAAATCATTGCTGCCCAAACCCGTCCTGTGGCAAAGCAAATCCCGCAATCTGCAATCTTCAGATGCAAACGGTTCCGACAATTTGAACCAAGGCAAATGCTTTTGTACTTTATCATCCCAATCAAGCTTTTTCTTGGCAACCAAAGAAGCAGCCAATGCACTGGTAAAGGCCTTGGTACAAGATGCAATTGGAAAAAGAGTATTGGTTGTTACTGGTTTTTGCTTGGCTATTTCTACAACACCAAAACCAGATTCAAAAAGGGTTTCGCCCTGGTGGACAATTGCAACTGCAACTCCAGGAACCCGCCAATATTCCATGGATTGCTGCACCAACAATTTAACTTCTTTTTCTGGGAACTTTGCAACAGGAACTTTATTAACATCTAATTGTGCAATGACGAATGACATTATTAACAAGGTATTATTGATCATGGCTAAACTCTAACCTTTAATAAAAGTTCTGATTTTCTCAAGTTCAGCAGAACACCGACCGGAAGAAAGGACATGAGAAATAGCGCTTGAATCTAAAGAGCTTTCAAGATTAACCCAGGATTTACATCCTAAATAAAAAGGGGTTTCATCAATCTCAACAGGCTTTGAGATTTTATGTATTTTAACAAACATTACGGTTAATCCTGGGTTCCGATAAGTAAATCGAGAACTAATACATTCTTTGGAAAGAACATGGAAAGGCTCGAGTTTTTCCAAGATATCAAGATTCATCAAATGATAAGTTTCGACAACTTCAGCAAGGTGAAAGAACAGAATCTTTTTTGGCGGGGCTTTAAACATCTCACCCTTTTCAAGCCATTCAGTTTCTCGCAATTGATTTTGTTGCTGATGAACATAAGTCGGATAAAGCCAAAACCAATTGGATTGAACCTGAAAATCTCCTGTTGGTTCAGCAATACCGCCCTTGCGGAGTAAAATGGATTGCCTTCCGGAAGCAAGTGCAGCACAAACCGAAGCCCACTCTTTGCATGCAAGTTGTATGTTCATTTCTCAACCTATTCTTTCCTAGGGGCCCTATTCATTAAATCCTGCACTGCAGTTATGGGGCTCTTCCCGTGTTGCAAAACCTGATAAACCTGCTCAATGATTGGCAAATCAATATTCCTTTGAACAGCTTGTTCGCGGATACTTGGTGCAGTAAATATTCCCTCTGCAACTTGCGACATACCCGGAAGAAACTGGGCCAACTTTTCGCCTTTACCTAATCTTTCACCCACTTTACGATTTCTAGAATGAGCACTGGTGCATGTAGCAATCAAATCACCCAAG
>Ga0208482_1000183_pt1 | contig 21060 bp, 31 predicted proteins | sample LakMenEpi26Sep10_FD_150737 | JGI IMG/M metagenome (GOLD analysis project Ga0208482, IMG submission 150737) | Freshwater microbial communities from Lake Mendota, WI - 26SEP2010 deep hole epilimnion (SPAdes) | ecosystem: Environmental > Aquatic > Freshwater > Lake > Epilimnion/Euphotic zone ... | reverse complement strand
TGGCTGGTCAGCATCACGGAGGACGATGCGTGGCGACTCTTGTCACCGGTTACGTCCGCTTGAACAGCGGTCACCGCCGGCACGACCGCTACCTCGAGCTGGGCCGCCGGCTGCTCGGCCTCGGCCTGCCCATGGTCTGCTTCTACGACGGGCCCGCCGACGAGCTGGCCGCGCCGCACCATGTCGACGTCCGGCCAGCCAGCCTCGACTCCTGCTGGATGCGGGAGCCCGCCCGCGGCGCGGTGGCCCCGGTGCCCGGCGATGCCAAGGACACCGCCGAGTACGTCACCGTTCAGCACCAGAAATCCGCCTGGCTCGCCGAGGCGGCCCGGCACAGTGACCCGGTGATCTGGATCGACTTCGGCATCTTCCACCTGCCCTGCGGCCTGACCGACCGCCAGATCGTGGAGTTTTACGAGCGGGTGGCCGCCGACCCGCCCCAGCGGATCTGCCTGCCCGGGATCTGGCCCGGGCCGATCCCCGCCGACGTGTGCCCGACCCGGCCGGCCTGGTACGCCGCCGGGGGCGTGGTCGTGATGCCGGCCGCCGGTGCCGCATGGTTTGACGCTGCCGTACGCTACCACGCCCTCTCGGCCCTCCACGCGACGGGCCGCGCGACCTGGGAGGTCAACACCTGGGCCGCCGTCATCCGGGCCCACCCGGACCGGTTCGCCGTCTGGCCGGCCAACCACGACGCCAGCCTCTTCGCCTACCGGAGCTGCTGATGAACGACTACGTCGTCGTGATCCCGACCCGCAACCGCTACCTCGACTGCCTGCGGGCGGTCCGCTCGGCCCTCGGCCAGACGCAGCCGCCGGCCGAGGTGATCGTGGTGGACGACGCCTCGACTGACCGCCGCTACGAGTGGCTGGCCGAGATCGTCAACGACGCCCGGCTGACCATGATCCGCCGGCCGGTGTGCAGCCAGGAGGAGCAACTGGCCGGATTCGCCGTGGGCGCGGTGCGAAACACGGCTCTGGACGTGATCTATCGCGGCAGCGGGCCCGACTGGGTGGCGTTTCTCGACGACGATGACGAATGGCTGCCGACCAAGATGGCCACGCAGTTTGGCGCGGCGGCCGCCTTCAAAAACGCTCAGGTGTTCTGCACCAACGCGATCAACCGCCGGCCGGACGGACGGCTGGACGGCACCCACCACCCCCGGCAAGGCCGGCAGCTCGCCCACGACTGCTGCGACGTCACGGCCTGCCTGGCCGAGTTCAACCCGGTCATCAACTCCTCGGCGATCCTGCGAGCCCGCCTGGCCTGCGAACTGGGCCAGCAGAACCCGTCGGGATTCGGGGAGGACTACGACTACTGGCGGCGGGCCGGCCGGCGCTCGCCGGTGATCCGGCTGCACGAGTCGCTCGTCTACTACACCGTCGGCAACGCCAAGGAGTACGTCCTGTGAAAATCGGCGTCTACGCGCTCGCCAAGAACGAGGAGCGGCATGTTTTCGACTGGGCCGAGTCGGCCGCCGACGCCGACGTCCTGGTCGTCACCGACACCGGCTCGACCGACACCACCGTCCAGCGGCTCAAGGCGGCCGGCGTCACAGTGGCCACCGGCAACGTGGTCCCGTGGCGGTGGGACGACGCCCACAACCTCTCGCTCTATCACCTGCCTGCCGACGTGGACGTGTGCATCCGCCTCGACCTCGACGAGCGGCTGCAGCCCGGCTGGCGGGCGGCGATCGAGCGGGCCTGGACGGGCCAGATCAACAACCTGCGGTATAGGTATGTCTGGAGCTGGGCCGACCATCCCGGGGGCGTGCCGGGGCTCGTGTTCCAGTGCGACCGCGTCCATGCCCGGCGCGGCTACCGGTGGACGGGGGCCACCCACGAGGGCCTTTCATGCTGGCACGGCGATCGGCATGTGGCCGTGGCCGAGGGGCTGGAGATCTGGCACTACCGCGAGCCCGGCAAGAAGCACGGCACCGACCTCGAGCTGCTGCGGATCGCGGTTGCCGAAGCGCCGCACGACGCCCGGATGCGATGGTATCTGGCCCGCGAGTGCGAATACGCCGGGTTGCCCGAAGCGGGGGCACAGTTTGCCAAGTATCTGGGCATGCCGGGCGGCTCGGCGTCGGAGCGGAGTTACGCCTACCGGGCCATGCACCGGCTGACCGGCGACGAGTCGCACCTGCACCGGGCGGCCAAGGAGGCGACCTGGGAGCCCGACGCTTGGGAGCGGCTGGCGTTCATCCGCTACACGCAGGAGAACTGGCTGGAGTGCTACGGCTTCGCCCAGGCGGCCCTCGCGGCCCCGGGCCCGCTCTCGCATGCCACCGATCCCAACGTGCCCGCCCGGGCCGCGGACGTGGGTGCGATCGCGGCCTGGCGGCTGGGCAAGCGGCCAGAGGCCCTGCAGCTCGCCGAGCTGGCCGTGGCACGATGCCCGGGTGACCCGCGGCTGGCGGGGAATCTGGCCGAGATTCGCACTGCCCTGGAGGCCGCCGCGTGAGCCGTGCCCGCGAGATCGCCGACGCCCTGGCCGACAGCCTCGACGCCTACACGTTTTCGCTCACGCCCTCGGTCGTGCGGCAGAACTGGCCCAGCTACGACATCGAGGACATGGCCGACCCCGTGGTGGCCGTGATGCCCGGCGGGATCGAGACCACCCGGGCCGACCGCACCCACTGGCAATACGACTACGGGATCATCGTGTTCGTCGGCCGCCACGCCCCGACGGAGCAGCTCGCCGACGAGACGCTCGCCCTAGCCGAGGAGATGGTCGACGCCATCCGGCAGCACACCTGGGATCCGGGGGTCACCTGGCCCACGGGCGTGACGAGCCCGATGGAGGTGGAGGTGAACCTGAACCCCGACGAGGGCCTCCAGGATCGCAACGTCTGGCGGGCCGTGATCACGGCGACCTATCGCGTCCACCGGACGTAAGGGGGCGGCCATGAAGACGACGGTGCGGGTGCGGGGCAAGGTCAACACGGCCCACGTTAAGAAGCGGTATCAGGCCGGCCGCAACAAGAGCTTGGACCGGATCGGCTCGTTCACGATGCAGTCGGCCAAAAAGCAGTTTCTGAACAAGCAGCCCAAGAAAAAGCCCGAGTGGCGAAAGGTCGGCGAGCAGGACGGCATCCCCGTGCTCGAGGTGGTGTTTCGGCCGCCGACCGCGGGCCGGGTGACAAGCTGGAAAACAGGCCGCGGCCGGGCCGCCAAGGGCTTCCTGAAGCACAGCATTTTCTACGACCGCGACGACCGGAAAGGCTCGGTTGTCATCGGGCCAAACGAGGCAAAGGTCGTCTGGCTCAACAGGATCCAAGAGTTCGGCGGGTCGCGGCCGGTCGTCTACCAGTACCTGTCGCGGCGGCCGCTCGAGCAGCTCAACGAAAAAGCCGGCGGCCACAAGATTCCCCCGAGCATGGGCCGCAAAACAGGCTCACAACGCCGCAACAAGCGAGGCCGATTCATGCGGGGTCGCAACCCCGAGGCCTACGTCGTCATGCGGAAGGACGCTCAGACCGGCCGCAAGTCGAAGGCCGGCGAGTTTGCGACCGGCCGCGGCAAGGTCAAGCCGGGCCGCTACATGTCGAAGGGCCTCGACAAGGTCCGGCCCAGAATCCCGCAGGCATTCCGCAACTTCGTGTCCGGCCCCTGACGCCAGACCCCCTGCGGCCCGGCCCCCGGCCCGGGCTACCGTGAGCGCCACCGCCCACAGGAGACACCCATGGCCGTCACGCTCGGCAAGGACGTCACGATTACCGGCGTCAACAACGCCCGGACCGTCACGATCAACAACACCGCCGCCGAAATCGATGTCACCAAGCTCGGCGACACGTCGCGCAAGTTCCGCAAGGCGATGATCGAGCAGACCGTCGAGGTCGAATGCGTGGACGTGCCCGGCGTCTCGGAGGGCGACACCTTCACGCTGACTGGCACCGACACCGGCAACGTCAAGTACGTCGTGACGAGCGTGGCGGAGGCCGACCCGATCGACGGGATCAAGACCTTCACCGTCTCGGCCAGCCGCAACCACGATCAATCGTAACCACCGAGGGGAACCACACACATGGCGATCACGCTTGGCAAGGACGGCAGCGCTCCTCCGTTCGGCAACGACATCATCTCGGCCACGCTGACCGAGGAGAAGGAGGTCGTCGATGTCACCAACCGCACGAACATGGGCGGCACGACCGGCAATCCCGGCTACCGGGCCTACAAGGCGGGGCTGACCAGCAAGACGTGGGAGATCGAGTGCCACGACGCCACCGGCCTGATCGCCAAGTTGGAGACGAACACCGGCACGAACGGTTACATCGTCATGGGCGTGACCGAGAACATCGGCATTGACGGAGCGGTGACGTTCACCGTGACCGCCCGGGAGGCCTGACCCCGTGGCGATCACGCTGGGCAAAGACGGTTCGGTGACGGTCGGCGGCTCGATCGTCGGCGTCACCAACGTCAGCGTGTCGAGCGCCGCCCGGACGATCGACGTGGACGAGTACGGCAGCCGTGACGTGACGGTCTACCAGACCGGCAAGGACGCCACCTTGTCCATGGAGGTGATCGACGACGCCGGGGTGCAGAATCTGTTCACCGGCCTCAACAACGGCACCGACGCCACCGTGACCGTCTCGCCGGGCAACTGGTCGCTTCAGGCGGTGATCACGAACATCACGCAGCAGATGGGCATCGACGGCGTGGTGGTGTGGCAAGTCGAGGCCCGCATGACCAGGAGCGGCTTACGATGAAAGAGTTTCGGGACGACCAGGGCCGGCCGTGGATGGTGGCCTTGACGGTCGCCTCCGCCGAGCGGGTCCGCGGCCTCGTCCAGATCGACGTTACCGAGGACGTGGACCAGCCCGACGGCAGCGTGACGCGGCAGACCCGCCAAGTGCCGTTCGACCTGATCGACGCCGGCAACATCAACCGCACGCTCGAGGTGCTGCGCAGCAACTACGGCAAGATCGGCGAGATCCTCTACGCCATCTGCCGGGCCCAGGTCGAGGACCGCAAGCTCTCGAAGGAGCAGTTTCTGGACGGCCTGCGGGGCGACTCGCTCGAGGCGGCCCAGCAGGCCCTCGAATCGGAGCTCGTCGATTTTTTCCCGCCGGGCCTCCGCAAGATGGTCGGACTCATGGTCGCAAAGGTCCGCGAGATGGCGGCCACGCTCATGGGGCAGGCGGAGGCCCAACTCGAGACGACGACGGTCGAGGAGCTCCTCGCACGGTCTGGGACACCATCTGGGAGTGTGCCGGCATCCTCGGATGTCACCCCGGCGAGTGGACCCTCCGCGGACTCCTCGCCGCCCGACAGGCCCGCCTCGAAATGGACTGGTGGCACACCGCCAACCTCCTCGCCCAAACCGCAAACATCAACCGGGCGAAGCACGCGCCCTCGGTCGATCCCCGCAAGCTGAACCCGTTCACCAAGAAGCCGCGCGGCCGCCAGGCCACGCCCGAAGAGATCCAGAAGCTGCTCGGCCCCAACTGGCATGAGGTAGACACCAAATGAGCAGGGTCAGGGGCGGGCAAGTCTTCGTCGAGATCGGGGCCGATCCCCGCCGGCTGTTCAAGTCGCTGCAAGACTTGAACAAGCACATCGGCAAGATCGGCAGCCAGCTCTCCAGCCTCGGCACGCGGATGACCGCGTTCGGGGCGGCGCTCACCGCGCCTCTGGCGTTGGCGACCCGGCAGTTCGCCACGTTTGACGACGCGATCCGCGCCACGGCCGCCGTGTCGGGGGCGAGCGGCTCGGCCCTTCAGAGCCTCAACGACAAGGCCCGCGAGCTCGGGGCGACCACGTCGTTCACGGCGGTCCAGGTGGCCAACCTGATGACCGAGCTGGGCCGGGCCGGCTTCCGGCCGGACGAGATCGAGGCCATGACCGGGGCAGTGCTGGACCTGGCCCGGGCCACCGGCACCGACGCCACGCTGGCGTCGGGCATCATGGCGGCAACACTGCGGCAGTTCGGCCTAGGGGCCACGGAGGCCACCAGGGCGGCCGACGTGCTGACCAAGGCCGCCAACTCCACCTTCAACACGGTCGAGGGCCTGGGCGAATCGCTGAAGTACGCCGGCCCGGTGGCCAAGTCGCTTGGCATGTCGCTGGAGGACACGGCGGCCGTCCTGGGCGTGCTGGGCAACGTCGGCATCCAAGGAAGCGAGGCGGGCACCGCCCTGCGGCGGTTGTCCGTTATTGCGGCCGGGGCGGGCAAAGAACTGGAAGCCATTTTTGGCGTCACCAACACGGACGCCGCCGGCAACCTGAAGCCGTTGGTCGACATTCTGGACGAGATCAACACCGTGACGGCGAACATGCCCGTCGCCGAGCGGACGGCCAAGATGGCCGACGCTTTTGGCCTGTTGGGGATCACGTCGGCCAACGTGCTTTCGCAGACTGCCGGGGGCGTCCGCGGGCTGGCCGAGCAGTTGCAGAACGCCGAAGGCACCGCCGCTCGCACCGCCAAGGAAATGGACGCCGGCCTCGGCGGGGCCATGCGGATCGCCCTGTCGGCGATCGAGGGCACGGCCTTGGCGATCGGTGACGCGCTGGCCCCGTCGCTCCAGTTCCTGGTCGAAGGCATCGGCCACGCCGCGAGTACGCTGACCACGTTCATCAAAAACAATCAGGAGATGGTGGTCGGGGTGGCGAAGGGGATCGCCACGTTCGCCGGAATCTCGGCGGCCATCCTCGGCATGGGCGTGGCCCTGTCGGCGGTGGCCGCGGCCTTCGGCCTCGTCCTGTCGCCCATTGGCCTGATCGTCGGCGGCGTCGTCGCCCTGGTCGCCGCCGTCAACCAGGCGACCGGCGTGCTCGGCCAACTGGCCGGGATCGCGTCCACGGCATTCGCCGGGATCTACGACGCCTTGGCTGCCGGTGACCTCGGCCTGGCCATGGAAATCATGTGGGCGGGCGTCCAGGCGGCGTTGATCCGCGGCGTCAACTCTGTGATGGGAACCGTCGACGGTGTGACTGCGTTTTTGCAGAACACGTTCACGTTCATGTCGACAACGGTCCTCAACATCTGGGACAGCATGGTCAGCGGCATCTCGCAGCTGTTGGTCACGGAAATGGCTGTCATCCTCGGCGTCGTGGACAACATCGTCAACGGCGTGATGGCGGCGTTTGACACGATGGTGGCCGCCGTCAAGAAGTCGTGGAACTGGGTGCAGTCGTTCATCGTCAGGGGCTACGATCTGGCGAAAGAGAACCGCAAGGTGGACAGCGAGATGGCGGCCCGGGCCCGGGCGCGGCAGCAGGCCCGCCCCGGCGTGGGCGGCCGGATGGAGCAGGCCGCCGAAACCAACCGCACTACGGCGGCGATTACCCAGCGGCAGATCGACAGCCGCAACGCAGCCGCCGAGGCAGCCGCCCAAGGCCGCCTGGACGAAAACGCCCGCCTGGCCGCTGCAAGAGAGGCCGACGCCACGGCCCTCGAGGGCCGCGTGGGCGAGCTGCGGCAGACGGCCGCCGACCGCCGGGCCGTGTCGGGCCAGGTTGGCGACCTCGACTCCGCCCTTGGCAGCGCGACCAGCATGGAGCAGCTGCAGCAGCTGGCCGGCACGTTCCGCGAGCTGCGGGACAGCGGCAAGCTCTCGGCCGAGCAGCTCGGCCGGCTGGAGACCTCGCTCGACGCCGCCTCCGAGCGGGTCATGGAGGCTGGCCTGGGCGACCGGCCCACGCAGCAGGCCGCCGCCGCCGGGGCCGCCGCCGCGCAAGCCCAGACCGCCGCCACGGCCGCCGAGGTGGTCGGCACCTTCTCCGGCGCCGCCCTCGGCCAGATGGGCTTCGGCACCAACCTCGCCCAGAAGCAGCTCGACGTAATGAAGGCGATCGAACAGAACACCCGCGACCCGATGGCCGGCCTCGTCGCCGACTGACACATGCCCACGTACACCTGGATCGAAGACAACTCGTCGCGCGGGGCCACGATCCACCGGCTGGGCCGCAAGGCCACCAGCACCTACCGCAAGTCGTGGAAGATCTTCGGCAGCACTGACGACTCGGCCGTCCATGCGGACGTCAACCAGACGCTGTGGCAGAGCTACATGTTCTGGGAGTTCCCGGGGCAGCCACAGAACCGGCTCCAGGCCGAGAGCTACACGCTCGAGTACTTGGGCGACCAGGCCTGGCAGCTCGAGGTCTCCTACAGCAAGGACGGCGGGGAGAGCGAAGAGCAGCGCGACCCGATGAAGCGGTCGCGATCCTTCGACACCGGCGGCGGCACGCAGCACGTCACGCAGGCGATCGGGTCGGACGCCTTCCCCAACGGCGAGCAGCGGTTCCACACGGGCTCGCCGGCCGCGCCCAACATGTTCGGGGCGATCGGGGTGGACGGCGACAGCGTCAACGGCGTGGATATCATCATCCCGCAGCTCACCTGGACCGAGAGCTACGACGTCCCGAATCAGTACGTTTCCACCAACTACATCAAGACCGTGTCGTCGCTAACCGGCACCGTCAACAACGCCGCGTTCCGCACGTTCGCCGCCGGCGAGGTGCTCTTCGCCGGGGCCTCGGGATCGCAGCAGTGGGATTCCGACAAAGGCGACGGGCCGTGGAATCTCTCGTACAAGTTCATCGCCTCGCCCAACCAGGGCTCAGGCAAGACGCTGCCGGCAATCACGGTCGGGGCAGTCACCAATGTCGAGAAAGACGGGCACGACTACCTGTGGGTCAGGTACGAGGACTCCGTGGCGAACGACACGCTCTTCAAGCGGCCCAAGTTTGTCTACGTCAACAAGGTGTACCGCCGGGCGGATTTCTCACAACTCGGCCTGGGGGTGTCGTGATGGGGAACGGCCGCGTCAACCCGGGACAGAAACTCACCACGGCGTTTTCGGCCCGGGCGTGGAACCGCGCCCAGGATGCCGCCGACATCGTGCTCGGGGATCGCGGCGGGCTGGCGGAGGCTGCGGGGGCCCGGACCGGCCGGGCGCTCTCCATCATCAAGGTCTACAACACCAGCGGCCAGACCGTGCCGATCCACGGCGTGCTGTCGCTGTCTGCCCCGTTTCCGTCGCCTGCCGGCGGGCAACTGACCGGCACCGGCGTGGCCGATGCGCGGGCCCGGCAGTTCCACGAGGCGCTCACGATGATCGGCGTGTCACCGACGGCCAACAGCAGCCGGTTTTGCGTGACGCTCGAACCGATCGCCCACCTCTCGATCGGCCGCGTTGCCGTGGCGGGCGTGATCGCGTGCAAGGTCAAGCTGCCGACCTCGGGGACGTTCTTCTATGCGATCACGCGGCAGGGCGACTACACGCAGCTGCTGGCGGCCTCGTGCGGCCCGGTCAGGCTGCTATGGCACGAGCCCGGGCCGGGCGACGACAAGTGGGCGTTGGCGCTGCTGTCATGACGCATGCGAACTGCGGGTGTTGCTGCGACAACTCGTTGCCGCTGATCGGCCCGACCGGCCCGACGGGCGCGTTTTTCCAGTGGCTCAACGCCGGGGGCCTGCTGGATGCCGGGCCGCTGGCCCCGCAGCAGTTCAGCGGGCAGGGCTTCGAGACCTACTGGCCGTCGACGACCACGACCGGCTCGATCGGGGGCGTGTCGCGGGCGACCGCGGCGGCGGAGCGCGTGGCGCGTGCGGGCACGCTGGAGTTTCCCGATTTCCGTGGCGACGTGGTCGTGGCCGGCACGGCCAGCTCGGCAGGCATGGGCGTCGCGGGTAGCAATGCGGACAGCTGGCGGGCCATCGAGATGATCGGGCCACCGGCCAGCGGCGCGACGATCACGGTGGAATACGGCCAGCACGTCGCCAGCAACGGCGGGGCACGAGTAACGTTGCCGGCGTTCGCTGGTGGTGGTGCAGACCCAAGGTTTTTTGTCTCCAAGACGCTCACGCTCGACGGCACGCAGGTGCCGCTTGACGGCGTCGGAATGCCCAGCGGGACCACGGTCGCTCCGTCGATGCAACTGCATCGCTGCCGGCTGGCTGACGATCTGGACCTTTTGACCGTGACCGACGGGCCCAACCCGGTCCTGCCGTGGACGAGCACACCAAACTCCGCAGGCCATCCGCGGTATTACCGTTTAAATTCGCCCACCGGTCCTGTCTCTATGCAGCTGGGCGCTGAGCCCCTCCGTGAGTCTTTGCTCTGCCGTGTCGTGGTCGAGCGTGACGGCGTGGTCGTGGCCGATCGGGTGCGGCCTACCGGCACGCAATACGACGCCGACACCGCCGCCGACGGTTCGTATATCGTCACCCGCTATTTTGGCCGCCAGTACGACGACCCCACCAAGATCCAAATCTGGCCGCCGCGGCCGGAACGACTGGTAACGTCGTTCGCCAAGGACACCACGCCGCAAAAGTTTGGCATCTCGGCTCCCAACGACCGGTATTACGACGAGTCGTATGCGTCGGTCGGCGTAGGCACCGCAGGCGTGTTGCAATCGCGGACGTATCTGTATGCGACCAAGCCTTACCGGCGTGACTTGAGCGGCTCGTCGCCGTCGTATGCCGACGAGTCGGTTCCCGGCGCCGCCGTCAGGCCGAGCAGGCTGGAAACAGTCTCCTCGGGTCAATACGGCCTCCTGCTGTCGCCCCCGGGTCAAAACGATCACACCACCATGACGCTGGGCGGCGATGTCGTGACCGGCAGCGGCCTCTCGACGCAATACGTCGACGACTTCGGCCAACTGCCTGCCTCGCTGCCGGTCGTGCCGTTTCGGGCGTTTCCGGTGCCCAGCGGCGGCAAGGGGCCGCGGCCGGTGCTCGAGCATCCGGCCGCAATGGTGCGGGAGCCATATCGCCCGCTGTCGCAGGCCGAGCGGGTCAGCAGCGTCGGCCTGACCTTCTCCGAGCCGATCGTGGTCACCGGCGTCAACGCCGGCCAGGTGCAGCTGCACGTTGACGGCGTCAGCCAACCGGGCTGCACGATCGCCGCAGTGACCGGCAGCCAGCAACAGTTCACGATCGGCGTGCCAACCGGCCCGCAGACGGAAGGGGCGTTCTGCATCCTGACCTACGACCCCGCCGGCCAGGTCGTGTCGGACACCGCCGATCAACGGCCGGCCGAGCTGGCCGCCCGTACCTCGTGGATGATGCAGAAGCCGTACAAGCAAGACCGGCTGGTGGCGGTCAATGAACGCACCATCCAGGTCGGCCAACTGGCAAGCCTGTCTGCCACGGGGCCGATCGGCCCTGGCAACGAGTCTCTCAAGATCATCTTGACAGCCGCGGCCAACATTTCCCGGGACACGCTGGGCACCGTGGCCCACCGCCCAACGCAGGATCTGTTTGCCCCCCAGATGCCGTTTGACGCGACGGGCCCCGTGACAGCCGGCCCGCAGGACTGCGCCTACTACGGCATGACCACGACGATCTTCCCCTGCTCCCCGACCGGCCTTTCCTGCCCGATGCCGCGGCTGCCGCAGCCGCACAACTCAGCGTTTCGGCATGGCCGCGCGGCCGGCAACATCGTGGTCACGCTGTCGGGCCAAGTGTCGCCGCCTGTCGCCGCCGAGTTTCAGCGGTACAGCCCGCTCACGTTCTCGCCGACGCTCAATGGCCGCCAACTGCCGCAAGGCGTCTGGGCTACCGAAGTCGAGCTGCCCGACCGCGTGCTGTTGTCAGAATCACAGTACGGCGGCAACAGCACCAACTACCACCGCCGACGCACGTTTCGTGACAGCGGCAAGCTGGAGGGCACGTTCCACGCCATTCGCAGGGTGACCGAGTACCCGGCCCTCGGGCAAGCGTATCCGTGGGAACTGGAGATGCGAATGACGCTGCGCGTGCAGGAAACGATCTCAGTCGAGACTGAAACCATCGGCAACCCGACTGGCCCGGTGCTGCCAATCACGGTCATTCCAAACAGTGGCTGGACCACGACCGCCACCGGCCCGACGGGAAACCTGTCAGGCATTTTGATCTACGGCCCAGCCACGGAGTTTCACGCCGCTGTGACGGCTGCCGAAGAGTTGGACGGCCAAGTCGTGCGGACGGCGGCCGAGTTTGGGAAGCTGGAAACCCCGGCGGTTGTGTATGGTCCTATCGGCAGTTGGGGGGCTGGTGATACCTTCGGCCCTCCCTTCCGCACCGTGCAGGTCGATTTTTGACCGACCCCCTCCGCTCCCGGGCTGATCTGGCCCAAAATGCGGGCGAAAACGGCATTTGCGTTTTCGACCTTGTCTGCAAACTGGAAGCGGAGGCACGGATGGCCCGGCAGCGCAGACAGCGGACGGTGGAGATCAACGGCCAGCGGTGGACGATCCGCCGGGCAAAGCTGCGTGGTGCCTACGGCGACTGCAACTACGAAACCAAGACGATTCGCATCCACCACACCCTGGCCGGGGCCGAGCTGATGGACACGCTGCTCCACGAGCTGATTCACGCCCGCTGGCCGGATCTCATGGAGTCGAGCGTGGAGGAGTTCGCCAACACGATGGCCGCCGTGTTGACGGACCAAGGATTCTGTCGGCTGGCCGATCTGGACGTGTGATGCAGAAGACCCGCGACATCCTGGCCGAGCTGAAGACCGAGATCCCGGCCATGCCGAGCAACAACCGGCCCTGGTGGGAGCGTGCCCCGCGCGAGCATGCCGCCACGCTCGCCGCCATTCACGCAGCCTGGCACCGCGGCGAACTGGGCAGCCGCAAGAGCACGGCCGCCCGTGCGATTGCGTCCAAGCTCCAGACACTCGACATCACCATCGGATCGCAAGGAGTGCTGGCATGGCTAAGGCTGCCGCCGCAATCGTAGATGACATCGCCGGCCAGGTGGCCACCGAGCAGCAGCTCCAGGCCGACGCCGACCTCGCGCGGCTGCGGAGCGAGCTGGCCACGGTCAAGGTCCGCTACAGGGCGGCGCTTGCCCAGATCGACCGCGAGCGGGAGCGGGCCGACGCCATCGCCGGCTTAGCCGGGATCAAGGCCAAGGCCGCCACCCCGGGCCGCCTGACCAAATCCGTCAAAGGGGCCGCGACCGTGATCGTGGCCCTGTCGGACTGGCACGTCGAGGAGCGAGTGGACCCGGCGACGGTCAACGGGCTCAACGACTACGACCTCGACGTGGCCGACAAGCGGATCGCCGAGTTGTCGGAGCGGTTCGCCACGCTGCTCGAGCATCAGCGGCAACTCGTCAAGGTGCCGCGCGTGGTCGTGTGGCTGGGCGGCGATTTCCTGAGCGGCCATATCCACCCCGACACCGCCGAGCTGGCCCAACTGCCCCCCCTGGCCGCCACCCGCTGGGCCGGCGAGCGGATCCGCGGGTTTCTCGACATGGTGGCCGAGATGGCCGACGAGGTGGTCGTGGCGACCAACAGCGGCAACCACGGGCGATCGACGGAGAAGCTGCGCATCGGCACCGAGTTGGACCACTCGTTTGAGCAGCACCTCTACCTCACGCTGGCCGGCCAGGAGGCCCGCAAGAACGTCCGCTGGCAAGTGGGCGAGGGCTATCTCAACGTGGTGGATCTCGACGGCTTCCGGGTTCGGTTTCACCACGGCCACGCCGTCTCTTATGGCGGGGGCGTCGGCGGGATCACGATCCCCACGAACAAGGCGATCGCCGCCTGGGACCGGATCGACCGAGCCGACCTCACCGTGTTCGGCCACTGGCACCAGTTCTCCTGGCTGCGGGCGGGCCGCTACGTCTCCAACGGCAGCGTCATCGGCCACTCGGCCTACGCCACCCGGATCAAGGCCTCCTACGAGCCGCCGTGCCAAGCGTTCATCACGGTGGATCACAAGCGCGGCGAGGTCACCGACGCCAAGCCGATCTTCTGCGACCGCGACCTCCAAGCGAAGCGCGGAGCATGATCCTCACCGACGACCACCTGGCGGAGATCCGACTCCGCAAGAACCGTTTCATGGGCCAATGGACCGGCACCGCCGGATCGTTGGCCGCCGACTGTCACCACCTCATGGAGGACCGCAAAGAGATGGCCGCCACGATCGAACAACTAGCACAGGACAACGCCGATCTTCGCCGGGCGGTGGAGGAGCGGTTGGCCGGGGGATGCTGCGACGGCGGTCAATGCCACCCGCAAGCGATTGCCGACGAGCCGGCCGCGATCCCGGTGGATTGGATCCTCCGCGGCGAGGCGGCGCTCAAGGCCGAGCCGCGGCTGCGGGGCGACAGCCTGCTCGAGGCCGAGCCCGACGAAGACTCCCCGCCCGCCGAGCGGCTGCTGCTCCAGGCCCTCGAGGTGATCCGCGACCGCCGGCCGAAGTACGGCGGCCCCAAGCAGCATTTCCGCCGGACCGTCGGGATGATCAACGCCGCCTTCAGTGAGATCCTCAAGCGGCCGCTGACCGAGGCCGACTGGGCCGTGATCATGACGCTCGACAAGGTGGCCCGGTATATGGGGCCGAGCAAGACCGCCGACGGGCCGATCGACCTGGCCGGCTATGCCGCCTGCCTCGCCGAGGTCGAGGCACCATAGCCCCTGCGACTCGCCGCCGTAGTTCCGTACCGTGGCGGCATGATCGCAGACGCGCATTTCCGCTCGATCGGCGGCCGGCGGGAGCCGATTGCGGGCCCGTCGGATTCGACGTCGCTGGCCAAGGCCTTCACGCCCGCCCAGGAGTTCTGGGGCAAGAAGACCTCGCGCGAGCCCGACCCCAGCTCGCGGGCCGCCGTGGAGTTGGCCGCCTTCCGGCTCGGCGTCAAGCCAGCCACCCTCGCCAAGGCGATCGCGATGGGGGTGTTCGATGGCTGACAGCCTCACCGATGTCCTCGCGGGCACGATCCGCACGGTCATGATCTGGAACCGGACCGACACGCAGGAAATCGGATCCTATGCCAACGCCAAAACGGTGGTGACCGACTACCGGCTGGAGGACGGCAGCGCGGCCGGTCAGGCAGACACCGTGTTCGCCGACGTGCGGACGGTGCCGGCCGGCACGATGGAGGAGTTCGACCTCAAGGCGCTGACGCAGACCACGCTGAACACGTCGATCCCGTTCGTGTTCAACCAGGTGCGGTGCATCAAGATCCGCAACACCTCGACGGTCTCGGGCCGCCGGCTGTTGATCGGCGTCTCCCCGTCGGCCCCGACCTCCGTCTACGCCGCCGAGATCGGGCCGGGCAGCGAGTGGTTTGCCATCAACTACCAGGACGCCTGGGAGGTGACGGACGACAACCGCACGTTTCGGCTCTCCAACCCGTCGGCAAGCCCGGTCACCTACGAGCTCTACGTCTTTGGCACTGCGGTGAGCCCCTGATGTCGTTTTCGCTGTCTGGACAAGTTCGGCTCGTGCCCGTGGTCACCGACACGCTGGCCACGACCACGCTCACCGACACGGTGACGATCCAGCAGGCTTTGAGCCTGTCCAACGGCACCGGCCCGGCCCAGGCCGACGGCTACTGGCGAGACGTGCGGACCGTCACCGGCACCGGCACCGACGTGGTCAACCTGGGCTCGCTGCCGGTCAACGTGTTCGGCGGCTCGAGCACGCTCTCGCTCGGCAGCCTGCGGCTGATCTACCTCCGCAACCGGGACGCCACCGGCACGCTCCTGTACTCGATCGGGGGCGGGGCGGCCAAGACGGCCCTGCCGCCCGGCGGCGTGTTTCTCTGGTCGGCCCCGACCGCCGGCCCGACCGGCCCCTGGCTCGACGGGCCGACCGGGATCTCCGTCCAGAACCTGGCCACGGGCCCGGTGCCATACGAAGTCGTCATCGCAGGAGTCAAGACATGATCGCAGAAGCGCCCCTTGCCGCCGGCAGCCAGTTCACCGACGTGGTGAACGCCGCCCGGGCCTACATCACGACCGCGAAGGTCGCCGCCCGCGACGGTCTGACGTGGGTGGAGTTCGGCGAGTTGCTCGTCGGCCTTCTGCGGCTCTGCACCTACACCGTGGACGTGCTCAACGTCCCGGGGGCGAGCAAGAAGGCCGCCGTGCTCGAGGCCGCCGCGGCCCTTTTCGACGCCTTGGCCCCGATGGCTGTGCCCGTCGTGGCCTACCCATTCTGGTTGATCGTTCGCCCCGCCGTCCGTGCCCTGGTGCTCGCGATCGCGAGCGGGGCGATCGAGCAGCTGCTGCCAGTTGTGAGGAGCAACCCATGACGACTCTCGCGCTGATCATCGCCGCGGCCCTGATCCTGGGGCACCGGGAGCTGCTGGCCTGGGGGCAGGCGCTCGCCGCCCGCATGCCGAAAATCGAGATCACCCGCACGCAAATGGCCGCTGCGGCGCTGCTGATCGCCGCCGTGGTCTCGTGGCATTGGGGGCAGGCGGTCACGCCCGCGCCGCCGCCCCCGCCCCCGGCCGGGCCGCTCGACCTGGCCGGCCTCTTCGCCGGCCAGCACGGGGCGGAGGACGCCGCCGTGGTGGCGGCCCTGACAGCCGAGCTGGCCGACGAGATCGAGTGGGACGGCAAGCAGGCCGAGCCGATCCTGAAGACCGGCGTGGCAGTAGACGACCTCCGGCGGCGGGCCCGCGAGCTGCGGTGCCGCGGCGTGTCGATCGGCCAACGGCAGCCGGCCGCCCGGGACGCGATCGCCCAGCACCTCGACCAGGCGGTCGGCACCGAAGGCGGTCCGCTGGACACTGACAAGCGGGTGGCGTGGGTGAAGGCGATGCGCGAGATCTCGGAGGCGGCCGCCAATGTCACGCGATGACGAGAAGATCCTGACCCGCATCCTGACGCTCGTCGTCGCCGGCCTGCTCACGGCGGTGGCGGCCCGCTACGTCCACCGGGCCCTCGATCGGGTCGAGACGGCCAACTTCGGCTACACGCCCAACCCGGCCGGGGTCCGCGAGTTCCTGGCCGAGCTGCCGAGGCCCTTCTTCGCCGACGCCGCGCCCGAGGCCATGGCCAAGGCCGAGCGGAAAGATACGTTCCTGTATCGCTCGATGGACCGCGCCCACCGGGCTCGGTACGGCAAGCCGTTCACGGCGTGGAAACAGGGCATCGGCGATTGTGTCAGTTTCGGCGCGGCCGGGGCCGTGTACTGCTCCGAAGCGATCTCGTGGGATCTCGGCCAGATGGCCGAGCCGCCGCTGCTGCCGAGCACCGAGGCGATTTACGGCGGCTCGCGCGTCGAGGCCCGGGGCAAGGACGGCAGGGGCACCTCGGCCGTGGGCGGCTGGTCCGACGGATCTTACGGCGGTGCCGCAGCCCGCTGGGTCCGCGACTGGGGCGTGGTCTACCGGCAGCCCTTCCCCGAGCTGGGCTACGACCTCACCACCTACTCCGCCGAGCGGGCTAAGCAGTGGGGAGCCTACGGCGCTGGCGGCCAGGGCGACAACGGCCGGCTTGACCAACTCGCGAAGGCTCACCCCGCCCGGTACGTCGTCGCCATTCGCACCTGGGAAGAGCTGGTCGCCGCCGTGACATCGGGCTTCCCTGTGACCATCGCCTCGTCGCAGGGATTCGCCAACCGCACCGACGAGTCGGGCGTGCTCCCCGCCTCGGGGACGTGGATGCACCAGATGTGCATCGTAGGGATCCGCTTTGCTGACCAGGCCCCCAAGGGCGTCCGCAAGGTGGACGCGGCCCTCGTGCTCAACAGCTGGGGCACGAAGTGGATCTCGTATGCCGGCAAGTATCCGGCCGACCAGCCCGACGGGTCATTTTGGGCCACGCGCCCGGTGATCGAGGGCATTCTCCGACAAGACGATTCCTATGCGATTGGGGACGTCAAGACGGGCTTCAAGTGGAGGAAGATTCACCATGGCAACTGGCTCGACCAACCCGCCCAGTGACGCCCAGCGTCCGTGGGACAAGCGTCTGATTGCGGCCGGGGCTCTGCTCTTCGCGCTGGGCTGGTTCGTCGGCCAGGGCAACGGCACTCCGCTCAACCCGTTCGTGCCGGCCAAGCCTGAGCGGCCGGTGTTGGCGGCGATCGCCAAGCTGGCCAAGGCGGCCATGTGGATTCTGGTGGCCGAGCCGGTGCCAGACGACCTGCCGCCGGAAGACCGGCTGGCCCAGATTGGACGCAACCAAATCAACCACAGGGAGGGCTGGTGATGTTTTCGATTCTCGGCTGGATCATCACGGGCTGGATTGCCGGCTCGGTCGCGGAGTGGTTTGTGCCGCACGACAAGCCGACGCCCGGCTGGCAGACGATCGCCACCGGCGTGGCCGGCTCGATTGTCGGCGGCATGGTCTACGCCACGCTCCACGGCAGCGGCTACTCGCCGGCCGGGATCGTGTGGTCGATTGGCGGGGCTGTGATCTGCCTGTTCGGGTACCGGTGGTACATCACGCAGGGGGGCTGACCATGGACTGGCTGTACCGGATGATCGTGGCGTTTCTCGTCTGGCTGTCGGCCGAGCCGCAGGCGGTGGACCTCGAGCGGCCCCGGGCCGCGGCGGCCGTGCATGCCGCAATGGCCAGCCTGGCCACGGCGGCCCCGAAGCCCCCCGAGCCCCCGCCCCTGCCGACGCCGCCGGACCCGAAGCCTGACCGCTGCTGCGGCGAGTGTGGCGGCAGGGGCTATTTGGTGATGCCTGACGGGCATCGGGTGGCTTGTCCGTGCCCGGCCGACTGCCCCTGCAAGAAGGCGAAGCCTTGCAAAGACGGCAACTGCCCCGCCCCCGGGGCATCGCCCGCGACAGTTTCACCGGCCGGGCCTGCGGGCGGGAGGTGACGGTGGGCGATGCCTCGGCGGTGGATACCCCGCTCTCCGATCTGCGTGACGAGGTGCGGCGGCGGATGGGGCACCAGGCCAGCGGCCTGGCCGACGCCTGCGACGAGGTGACCACGACCGTGGCCTACTTCTGGCCGCAGAAGTGGATGGCCCATGTGGCCCGCACCCACCTCGACCCGATGCCCGCCACGATCGTGGCCGTGGACGTGATCGAGGCCAAGGTCCGCGAGGACTTGGAGGCCCGGTTCGGGACCGATGGAAACACCCTGCGGACGCTCGACCTGTTGGTCGGCTCGGTCGTGACCGAGTTTGCGGGCATGTGGTTCGCAGGTGCCGAGGAGCGGATCGCCATGCGGCGGGCGATGTGGCAGGCCCGGCAACGCTAGCCGGCCATGCCGGCCGCCACGATCCGCAACACGATAATCAGCAGCTCGATCCAGACGTCGGCGTTCATGGTTTGGCCCTCCTTGGCCGTGGGTTGTCAGGTGACAACAGGGCTATCGGCTGTTGTCAGGTGACAACTTGAGCGCGTCGGCCTTGTGGACGAACAGCAGCCCGTCGATCACGACCGACCGGACGCGGCCGTTCATGGCCAGCCGCCGCATGTATTGGCGGGACACGCCGGCCAGTTTGGCCGCGTTGGTGCAGGTGACGTAGTCGTCGGTGTCGATCCGCATGGGGGCGGATTGTACCGACGTCAGTCGTGGTGCCACCACTTGGCCACGCGCAGGCCGAGCAGCCACACGACGCCGGCAAATAGGGTCAGGCCGCCGTTGCCCATCATTGCGGCCTTGCCTGGCCCTTCGGACGTCTGGCCGGCCATGATCATCAGGCCGACGCCGAGGGCAAACGTCACCAATGCGAAGGGCTGCTGAACCTTGATCCTCTTCCTCGTCTGCTGAACCGTAACCTCTGCCATCGTGGTCTCCTCGGTTGCGGGGCGGTGCCCCTCGAATGGTGGACGATCCTACAATCACGCCGCCCCGGCATCCACCGGCGGCTCGAGGTGGCCTAGTTCGACCTCACCAGCGGCCGCGGCGTCGGGATCTGACGGCCGATGATCGTGGGGTCGCCATAGGACTGATCGAAGACGCGGCGGGTGTTCCCGAGGTGGCGGTGCCCCGCCCCGTCCAGTTGGAGTTCGACGTCGGTCCCGGACCCGCGGCGGATCCACCGCCAGGTCCCGGCCCGGATGCCGGCCTTGGCCACGAGCCGCAGCACCTGGTCCCGGAACGTCTCGCCCGACGCCGGCCAGGGGCAGACCAGATCCCGGGGGCAGGCGGCCAGGCTGGCCCGCAGGGCGGCCATGGTAGTGGCCGACAGCCGGAAGGTGGACACCTTGCCGGTTTTGCTTTGGGCCACCGAGGCTGTCCCGTCCGGGCCGACCACGTCCACCCGCAGGGCCACCAGATCGGCCCAGCGGAGGCCTGAATCCCAGGCGACACGGATGGCCAGGTCCCACCAGGCCGCCCGGGAGAGGCCGCAGCGGTGTTTCCTGGGCAGGGTGGCCGCCGCGGCCAGCAGCTGCTCCACCTCGGCTTTGGTCCAGGCCGTAGGCACCAGCTCGGGCACCCGGACCCGGCGGACCCGCCGGGAGGACGGCTCGGAGGCCATCCCGTCGTCGGCGGCCGCCCGCCAGAGGGCCAACAACATGGCCTTCTTTCCCTTCACTGTGTGCGGTTTGACCGTAGCGGCGTAGTCGCGGAGCCACTCCGACACGCTGCGCTCGTCCAACTCGTCCAGCCGGACGGGCCGACCGGCCCACCGCTCGACCAGGTCGGCGACGATGACGTATTGGCGCAGCGTCCCCGGCTTCACGTCGCGGATCAGCGAATACCCGCGGCGAGCGTAATCACCGAGCGTTTCTGGGCCGGAACGACGAAACATGGCCTGCGGAAACTAGATAAACGGGGGGGGGGGCATTTTCAGGGGTCTTCCGCCGAGGGGTTCGTCCCCCGAATCCTGACCCGATTGAATCGTCCGTCAAATAGCCCGCACGACCCGCAAGCCCGACATTCGGCACCGTTGGTCGGTCCCGCCGCCTTCAGTTCCGTAGAGCATCGGTCTACGGAACCGAAGGTTGCTGGTTCGAGCCCAGCGGGGTGTAGTGGGCTGGTCAACGCTATGGCTGGCCAGAACGACTAGGCAAGCCAGGAGGGTCGCCACATGGCAGCGATGAGGAAGACCAAGCCGGTTGGCGGCAGGCCCCGCAAGTGCGTCCCAACGCCATGGGGCCAGCGAGTCGACAAGTTGGCTGAGCGCCGCGGACTGACGCGGAGCGAGTTGGCCGAGCGGGCGGGGATCACGCCCGTCTCGCTCTGGCAGTTTCTGATGGGCAAAGCGCGGCCCCGGCTAGAGACCGCCGGCCGCCTGGCGGATGCGTTGGGCGTACCGCTCGACAAGCTGCGGTAACGCCCCCGTTTTTGCATTTTTGGTGCTACCTAAAAACTCCTGTTGACGGGTTATTAGGTGGCGTCTAATCTCTCGCCCGTGACGTCCATGACGGACGCCACCACGCAGGCTGGACGCACCAGCCGCGTGACGGAAGCACCAG
>Ga0208482_1000182_pt1 | contig 21077 bp, 20 predicted proteins | sample LakMenEpi26Sep10_FD_150737 | JGI IMG/M metagenome (GOLD analysis project Ga0208482, IMG submission 150737) | Freshwater microbial communities from Lake Mendota, WI - 26SEP2010 deep hole epilimnion (SPAdes) | ecosystem: Environmental > Aquatic > Freshwater > Lake > Epilimnion/Euphotic zone ... | reverse complement strand
GTCAGTTGAACCTTGCACTTGCTATGCCTGAAAGTACCGCAACTCATGAGGTCTCAGATTTGGCCACAAAATGTATGGAGCATCATCTTGAGCGACGACTCAAATCTGTCGCAGTTTTTGAGAGTCCCGAGCGCTAAGAAAGTAATCCTGCCCATAATTCATCATCTGGTTGTAATAGTCTGAATGGGTGCCAGCGCAAGATTTAGACCAAATCGTCAACCTTTGTAAGCGTCGCGGATTCGTCTATCCGAGTGGCGAAATCTACGGTGGTTTCCGTTCGTCGTATGACTACGGCCCGCTTGGCTCGTTGATGTTGCGCAACGTTAAAGATGCTTGGGTTCGCACGATGGTTCAGCAACGTGACGACGTCGTTCTAATTGATGCCGCGATTCTGGGAGCACCCCAAGTCTTTGAAGCCAGTGGACACTTGAGCAACTTCAGCGATCCGCTTGTTGACTGCACGGTCTGCAAGCGACGATTTCGACAAGATCAACTTGACGATCGGGATTGTCCGCAATCTAAAAAAGGTTGCACATTTACAGACGCCCGCGCGTTCAATCTGATGTTCAAGACGCACGCCGGCCCGATCGAAGGCGAGGGAGCAACTGTTTATCTTCGCCCAGAAACTGCGCAAGGAATGTTCGTCAATTTTGCCAACGTTTTGCAGACGAGTCGCAAGAAGCCACCATTTGGAATTGCACAAGTAGGTAAAAGTTTCAGAAATGAAATTACTCCTGGTAACTTTATTTTTCGCACGCGTGAGTTTGAACAGATGGAGCTTGAATTCTTCGTTCCACCAAGCGAAAGTGCGAAGTGGTACGACTATTGGTGCAAGTCGCGCATGCAGTGGTATATCGACTTGGGTATCCCTGCCGACATGTTGCGGATTCGCGAGCACGCTAAAGACGAACTTTCGCACTATTCGGCTGGCACTAGCGATATTGAGTTTAAATTTCCGTGGGGCTGGGGTGAACTTGAAGGTATCGCCCAGCGCACTGATTATGACTTGAAGCAGCACGCCGAGCATTCGCGTCAGAAACTCGAATATTTTGATCAGACGACTAACGAGCGTTATGTGCCCTATGTTGTTGAGCCAGCTGCCGGTGCAAACCGCACGATGGCCGCGTTCTTATTGGCTGCATACGACGAAGATATTGTGAACGATGAACCGCGAACTGTGTTGCGTTTGCACCCGCGACTTGCTCCGTATCAAGTCGCAGTGTTGCCGTTGTCTAAGAAAGACACGTTGATGCCGCTCGCTAAACAGATTCACGCAATGTTGGGTGCGCGTTACATGTGCGACTTTGACGAGACTCAGGCGATTGGTCGTCGGTATCGTCGTCAAGACGAAATCGGTACGCCATATTGTGTAACTGTCGATTTTGACTCTTTGGAAGACAATTCGGTAACAATTCGTGAGCGTGACTCAACCGCTCAGAGTCGTGTCAAAATTGACTCGCTTGTTGCCGAACTATCACAAAGATTGGGTTACTAGAGAAAATTATCTATTAAAAAACAAGATGTAAAAACTAAATATCAACAAGTTATAGAGGAGCAAGTTATGGCAAAGGTCGCAGTAGTAGTTAAGTTAAAAATTAAAGAGGGTCAGCGCGATGAGATGACTAAGGCCGTAATGCCTGGCATCGACACAGCCAAAGGTGAAACTGGCACGCAGTTTTATGCTTTTCATCACGATGCGGTTGATCCAAACACAGTTTGGTTTTACGAGCTTTACGCAGACCAAGACGCTGCGAACTTGCATATGGGTTCAGAGGCATTCAAAGCCTGGTCAAAGTCACTCATGCCGTTTATTGATGGAGCACCAGAGTTTTCATTTCTCACGCCGATCGGTGGCAAGGGGCTTTAGTTCTTGTATCTAGACAAGATCGTCGAGCAACATCGAACAACCGCGCAGCGAGACACGCGAAATACAAAAGATTTAGTCGCAATCGCAGCAAAAGTTGCGCAACCAAGACGGTTTATTGATCGAATCAGAACCGATTCGGTCAATTCACTGGCCGTGATTACAGAAATTAAGCGACGGTCTCCATCGCGTGGTGCGCTGAATCAAAATTTAGATCCAACACAGATTGCCCAGCAGTACGAACAAGGTGGCGCCAGTTGTCTGTCTGTTCTTACAGACCAAGACTTTTTTGGCGGTAGTACCGAAGATTTGCAGCAGGCGCACAGCAGTGTTGCTTTACCGGTTTTGCGAAAAGACTTTACGGTGTCGTCAAACGATGTTTGTGACGCTCGCATTATGGGTGCTGATTGTGTGTTGTTGATCGTGGCTGCTCTAAGTGTTCAAGAATTGACCGAGTTTAAGAAATTGGCAGATGAACTATCGCTCGACACTCTTGTTGAAGTGCATGATGAGCCTGAACTCGAAATCGCTCTAAATATTGGTGCGTCAATGATTGGTGTTAACCAGCGAGATTTGAAGACTTTTGAAGTTGATCATCAACGTGCGGTTCGCATGGCGGCACAAATGCCAGCAAGTGTTGTTCGTGTTGCCGAATCGGGCGTAAGAACGCGAGCCGATGCTCAGAGTCTGCGCGACGCGGGCTACCACGCAATCTTGGTGGGTGAGTCGCTGGTTACTTCGAATGACATCGCAACAAGCGTGCGCGAATTGCGGGTGTAGATGTTCATCAAGATCTGTGGCATCACCAACGAACAAGATGCGTTGTTGGCTGTTGCGTTAGGTGCAGACGCACTCGGTTTCGTATTTGCGCCTTCGCCACGTCAAGTGGCACCTCAGCGTGTAAAAGAAATCGTTAGGCGGCTACCTCAGAACATAATCACGGTTGGGGTATTTAGAGACGAGCATCCACAACGCGTAATCGACACGGTGCGAGAGGCGGGGGTCTTTGGTGCGCAACTGCATGGTCATGAATCAACCCGCCATGTTTCTGACGTGATGAAAGAGATTCATTGGGTAATCAAAGCGGTTGCTGCCGGTTCGGTTGAGGCGCGAACCGCCGATGATTTTCAAACAAATTTGATTTTGGTTGATTCACCGAACCCTGGCTCAGGCGTCGAGTTCGATCGAAGCCTGCTGAGCGAAATACCGTCTGGATTACGTATCTTGCTCGCGGGTGGACTGACCCCTGAAAATGTGGGAGACGCAATCGCACAAGTTGAACCTTGGGGTGTTGACGTTTCATCAGGAGTCGAAAAGAGCCATGGATATAAAGACCCAATTAAATTGAAAAACTTTATTGAGGCGTCGCGCTCGGCCGCCGAGGGATACATTTAGAACGGTGAGCGCCAAACCGATTCCGACCGAGTTGTTGACTCCGGGTGCTGACGGGAGGTTCGGCGAGTTTGGCGGAAGATTCGTGCCAGAGACCTTGGTGCCGGCATGTGAAGAACTTGAAGCAGCGTTCGCTGATGCATGGAACGACTCGTTATTTCGAACTGAACTAGATGATTTACTGCGCGAGTATGCGGGGCGTCCTTCGATTTTGACTGAGTGTCACAATCTCGGGGCGCAATTGGGTATTCGACTAATTCTGAAACGCGAAGATCTCAATCACACTGGTTCACACAAAATCAACAGCGTTCTGGGTCAAGCCCTGCTCGCAAAGCGAATGGGTAAAAAGCGAATCATTGCCGAGACTGGTGCGGGTCAGCACGGTGTCGCATCGGCGACCGCAGCCGCATTGCTCGGCCTTGAGTGCAAGGTTTACATGGGTGCAGTCGATGTTGAGCGCCAATCATTGAATGTTTTCCGCATGAAACTTCTTGGAGCAACAGTTGAAGCCGCAAATTCAGGAAGCCGCACTTTGAAAGACGCTGTCAATGAAGCGATGCGTGACTGGGTAGCAAGTGTTGAGACGAGTTATTACTGCATTGGTTCGGTTATGGGCCCACATCCGTATCCGTATATGGTGCGACAATTTCAAAGTGTGATTGGCAAAGAAGCACGAAAGCAATTTCGTGAAATGTGTGACGGAGCAGATCCAAACATTGTCGTCGCTTGTGTTGGTGGCGGCTCAAATGCAATGGGAATCTTCTCGGGGTTCATTGATGCAAAAACTCGACTCGTGGGTGTTGAGCCAGCCGGTGGTGCAGCGGTCGGTCGCGGAACACCCGGCGTGGTGCACGGCATGAAGAGTTATTTGATGCAAGACGAGTATGGTCAAGTTCAAGAAGCGCATTCGATCAGCGCGGGTCTTGATTACCCAGGAGTAGGCCCCGAGCATTCGTATCTTGCGTCGGTGGGTCGCGCCGAATATCCAAGTGTCAATGATCAAGAAGTCATCGAGGGTTTCAAGCTGATGGCCCGCGCCGAGGGCATAATTCCTGCGCTTGAGTGTGCGCACGCTGTTGCTTGGATTACAAAAGAAGCACCAAAGATTCAAGGTCAAACTGTTTTGATGAATCTTTCTGGTCGTGGCGACAAAGACGTTGCCCAAATGATGACGATTCTTGGCGATCAGTTGAGCTGAGTAGGTTCTTCGAATCAACATGAAACTGGCCGCACATCAACCAGGCGCTCTCGAGACTCGACTTCGCGAGATTCGAACAACTGGTCGCAAAATTCTTGTTCCTTATATAACGGGTGGACTCACAGGCTGGATTGATGCAATTCGTGGTGCGGCGGCCAATGGCGCCGATGCAATTGAAATCGGCATTCCGTTTTCTGATCCAGTCATGGACGGACCAATTATCCAGCTGGCTTCTGAAAAAGCTCTTCGCGACGGCGCAACACCGACCTCTATTTTGCATGAGCTGCGTTCGGTCGACGTTGACGTTCCATTGATTGTGATGTGTTATTACAACACGGTTTTTCGTGCGGGACACGCACGATTTGCGAATGCGCTGCGTGAAGCAGGTGTAGTTGCTGCGATTGTTCCTGATCTTCCACTTGAAGAGTCGCCGATCTGGTGCGAGTCGGCTGATGCTGCGCCAATTGAAACGGTGATGCTGGCCGCACCAACTGCGCCCGATGAACGTCTTCCACGTGTGGTCGAGCGTGCGCGTGGTTTCGTTTATGCCGTCGGGTTGCTTGGTGTTACAGGTGAACGAAGTGAACTCGCGACAACAGCAGTAGCAATGGCAACTAGATTAAAAAAAATTACCGACATGCCCGTCTTGGTGGGGGTTGGTGTGTCCAATGCAGAGCAAGCCCGCCAAGCATGCACCGTTGCCGATGGAGTTATTCAAGGAGCCTCTGTTGTTCGGCGGTTGTTAGACGAAGGCGCCGATTCGGTAGCCAATTATGTTGCCGAGGTTCGCGCAGCCATTGACAGCCCACTGTCGTCTAAACGCTAAATTGTTGTCATGCTCAAAACAGGCGACAAAGCCCCGGCGCTTTCGCTTCTTGATCAAAACTCAAAAAAAGTTTCGCTGAAAGACTTCGCCAGCAAAAAAGTGTTGCTCTATTTTTATCCAAAGGCTGATACCCCGGGCTGCACTGTTCAGTCGTGTCTATTGCGTGACATCCGCAAAGACATCGGCAAAACTGCGATCATCGGCGTCAGCCCTGATGAGCCAGCCAAGCAACTTAAGTTTGATAAAAAGTTTGACCTGGGTTTTACTTTGCTCGCTGACACTGAGCATAAAGTTGCTAAGGCCTACAAAGTTTGGAAAAAGAAGTCGATGTATGGGCGCGAATACATGGGAATTGAGCGATCGGCATTTCTAATTGATGAGAAGGGCAAGATTCTGCACGCTTGGTACAAGGTCTCGCCTAAAGATACGCCAACAAATTTGCTGGAAGCTCTCGGCAAGTGAGTAATTTCCCACTGCCAAGCGAGTTGATCGCACATCGTGCACCGTTTTTGTTTGTTGATGAATTGACCGCGCTAGAACCTGGCCAAAGTGCTACCGGTATTTGGCGTCTGACTGGTAACGAAAACTTCTTTGCAGGTCATTTTCCTGGTCGCCCAACGCTTCCTGGGGTCTTGATGTGCGAAGCAATTGCCCAAGTTGGTGCGTGTGCGATTTTGAGCGATGAAAAGTTCAAAGGCAAGTTGCCTCTATTTGGTGGTTTAGACGGTGCACGTTTTAGGCGACAAGTTATTCCAGGTGACGTGCTCGAAATGTCGGTGAGTCTTGGCCGAATGTCTGCTCGTGCTGGCAAGGGCTCTGGTGTCGCCAAGGTTAACGGTGAAATCGCATGCGAATGCGAGCTGTTGTTTGTAATTGTTGACGCTTAGGGTCTAATTCTTATACGGCGCGAGAATTATCGAGCCGTTGTGGCCGCCGAAGCCAAAGTTGTTCGAAATTGTTGGTCCTGGCTCCCACGGTCGTGCGCTTCCGATGACGATGTCAACATCTTTCATCTCTGGATCGACGACCGTTGTGTTCGCCGTTGGTGGAATCAACTTGTGTTCGAATGAAAGCAACACGGCGGCTGCTTCGAGCGCACCGGCTGCACCAAGAGGATGTCCAGTCACACCTTTGATTGATGTCATCGGAGGTTTTGAAGTACCGAATACATTTGCAACTGCTTGTGCTTCAGCAGAATCATTCAGCGGAGTAGATGTTCCGTGCGCATTCACTTGTTTAATTTGATCAGGGGTTAGCCCCGCGTCGTCGAGTGCAAGTTTCATGCAGGCGATTGCGCCAACTCCGCCAGGCGATGGGGCAGTGATGTGGTGCGCGTCAGCATTGCTACCAGCACCCAATATTTCGCCATAAATCTTTGCACCGCGCGCGACAGCAAGATCGAGTCGCTCAAGAACAAATACTGCTGAGCCTTCACCGAAAACAAATCCGTCACGTGTTGCATCAAATGGTTTGCTGACTTTAGTCGTCGAGAGAGCAGTCATATTTGCAAAGCCCGCAACAGCGGTGATTGTTGCTGCTGATTCTGCACCACCTGAGACGACGGCATCACAACGACCCCATGCAATGAGCCGAGCCGCATAACCCAGAGCGTGTGTCGCGGCTGCACATGCAGTGCAGATTGTTTCTGCTGGACCTTGGAATCCGTAGCGCATTGAGATCGCGGCGCCAGACGCATTTGACATCATCATCGGAACCAAAAATGGTGAAACACGTCGTTCGCCTTTTTCAACACGAACAACTACTTGTTCTTCGAGAGTGCGAAGCCCGCCGATGCCTGTGCCAAAAATTGTGCCGATGCGAGTTGGGTCGTATGGCAAGGAACCAGACTGTTCGATCGCTTCTTTTGCAGCGGCAAGCGCATATTGCTCGCATCGATCTGCGCGACGCGCTTCTTTTGGTCCAGCAAAATACGGGGCAGGATCCCATTCTGAAACTTCAACAGTGACACTTCCTGATGTACCAGGACCTAATAGTCCCTTCCAGAAATTTTGTTTGCCGATTCCGCACGGAGCCACAACTCCGTATCCGGTAATTGCAACTCGATGGCCAGCACCCTGCATAACGATTAGTGCTGTTGCGGTATTAAGAGACTTTTGCAGTCACAAGATTGAAGGCTTTGCCGACAGTGTCGACGCCTTCGAGATCGCTTTCAGGCACTGAGATGCCGAACTCTTCTTCGAGAGCCATGACAAATTCGACAAGGTCGAGGCTGTCTGAGCCGAGATCATCTTTGAAGCTGGCTTCCATAGTGATCTTTGCGGCATCTACTGCCAAAACATCTACGGCGCATTTTTTAAATCGGTCAAATAGTTGTTGGTCCATGCGATAAGTCTAGTGCCCCATGCCTAGACCACCATCGACTGGTATTACTGCGCCGGTTATGTAAGCAGCATCTTGCGAAGCAAGAAATGCGACTACTCCCGCAATTTCCTGTGGTGTAGCCATTCGACCAAGTGGTACGGCACCGAGCATGTTGTCACGTTGCTCTTGCGTTAATGCATTCGTCATATCTGTCTCGACGGGTCCTGGTGCCACGACATTGACAGTGATGGTGCGTGAGCCGAGTTCGCGCGCAAGAGATCTAGCAAACCCAATTAGTCCAGCCTTTGATGCTGCGTAGTTGGCTTGACCTGCAGAGCCGAGCAAACCAACAACAGATGACATCAAAATAATTCGTCCCGATCGCGCCCGAAGCATGCTTTGGGTTGCGCGCTTGCAAACTCGAAATGCACCAGTCAGGTTTGCATCAACTACCGAAGCAAAATCAACTTCGTTCATCCGCAAGAGCAATAAATCTTTCGTGATTCCTGCATTTGAAATCAAAACCTGCACTGGTCCAAGCTTCGCTTCAACTTCGGCAAAGGCTGCATCAACTTGCTCCTGTGATGTCACGTCACACTTGACTGCGAAAAAGTCGCCGGTAGGTTTCGTGCTGTTATACGTGATCGCTACTTTGTCGCCAAGTTTGGCGAAGTGTTGCGCGCAGGCGAGCCCGATGCCTTTAGAGCCACCAGTTATTAAGACGACACGACTCATGATTGATTCCATTTTATAACGGCACTAGCCGCAGTCATTCCGGCACCAAAGCCAACAAGCAAGACATTGTCTCCCGACTTGACTCGACCATTGGCGACCGCATCAAATAGCGCTAACGGAATAGACCCCGAAGAAGTGTTGCCTGTTTCTTGAAGAACTATCGCCGTCTTACTCATTGGTATGTCTAGACGTTTGCACGCTGCCTCGATGATTCGAACATTGGCTTGATGGGGCACTACTAGATCGATCTCGTTCGCAGTTAGGCCAGATGCTTTGAGAGATTTCTCGGCCGAGTCAACCATGATTCGTACTGCTCGACGAAATACCTCTTTTCCGTCCATGTGCAGAGTTCCACCGATTTCGGCGTAGAGCAGTTCTTCAAGCGAGCCGTCGGCGTCAAAATCCCAACCCAACAATTGACCAGGCCCAGTGACTGCTTCAATAACTGCTGCACCAGAACCATCGGCAAACAAAATTGCGGTGTTGCGATCTGTCCAATCGGTGATTCTTGACAGAGTGTCGGTGCCAATTACTAACACTCGCTTCATACCCATTGCGATTAATCCGTGCCCCGTGACAAGCGCATAAACGAAACCAGAACATGCGGCATTCACGTCGAATGCGCCGCAGCGTAAGCCGAGGCCATGTTGTACAGCGGCGCTCGTCGCTGGCACTGTTCGATCAGGTGTCGTGGTCGACAGCACGAGTGCGTCTATCGAGAGCGGATCAATGCCTGCCATCTGGATTGCTTTTCGGCCTGACTCAATTGACAAACTTGCGGTTGTTCCACCGATGTGACGACGTTCTATTCCTGTGCGTTCGCGGATCCACTCGTCAGTTGTATCCATAGTTTTTGAAAGCTCGTCATTGGTGACAACTTTTTCTGGCAAGGCCGTGCCCCAGCCGATGAATTTTGCGCCGATCGCACTTCTCGGAATTACGGGCATTAAATGCTCATCAAATCGTTCTCAACCATGCGACTGGTTGGTGAGGGGTTAAACGTTCGCCATCAACACTGATGTAGTTCTGCAAAATTCCGTCAAACAACGATCTAACTTCTTGGTCGCCGACCATGCCAATCACATCTCCAACGCTAATGCGCGCGCCGTTGGCGATTTTCGCATTCGGCACAAATACACCTGCACCTGGGCTGACAACCAAGCGCTCAACTGCGAAGAGATGTTCACCTTCGTGCAGTTCTTGAGTAGGCAGCGATGATGCGCCGATCCATTCAATTAGTTTGTCGAGCTCTTCAGGGGTACTAATACTTAAAGTTCGCGCCGACTCAATCGTGCGTTTGGCCATGCCCGTGAGCACGCCACCGGGGCCGAGTTCTACGAAATCTTTGATTCCACTTTCAAACATCGTTTGCAAACATTGCTTCCAGCGCACTGGGCTCGAGAGTTGGGCCGACAGCAGAGTGGTCCATTCGTTGCCGTGACTGTGAGCTTTTGCGTCAACGTTTGACACGATTGGAACATCTGAGTCTCGAGGCTTTGCCGCGGCAATTGCTTCTCTAAGTCGATCACGAGCCGGCGCCATCAGCGGTGTGTGAAAAGCACCTGAAACAGGAAGCGCCATTATTCGTTTTGCCCCCAGTTCTTTGGCGTGTTCAGATGCAAGTTGAACACCGGTGGGTGAGCCTGCAATAACGACCTGGCCAGGCGCATTGAAGTTTGCAACCCAGACATCACTATCGGCGCGACGACATGCAGTCTCAACTTGTTCGTCATCTAGACCCAAAACTGCAGACATCACACCTGGCGATTCTGTCCCTGCATCGTGCATCGCCGCCGCGCGTTCGATTACTAGTCGAACGCCATCATCGAACCCGAGCGCACCGTTGGCCGTCAGGGCTGTGTATTCGCCAAGCGAATGACCGGCACAAAGACTTGGCTCAAAACCGAGGCGCTCAACAGCATCAAGCACCATCAAACTTGAGACGAAAGTTGTTAGTTGAGCATTGCGAGTGTCTTTTAGAGTTTCAGCGTCAGCGTTCAAAAGCAGGTCGCCTACATCACGACCAGCAATCTCGGATGCTTCAGTGACGAGCTCCCAACTTTCGTGGTCAACCCAAGGTTTGCCCATGCCTGGTCGTTGTGATCCTTGACCAGGAAAGGTAAATGCGAGCATCGTCAGTGAGAGCCTTTCGTGTTACCCCCATCGTAGAAGAAACAGCAGACTTACGCAGTCGTGCTCAGTGTGGGCAGAAGATATTGCTAGATACGCTAAGACGTCAAGCCCGAGTGGCGGAATGGCAGACGCGACGGACTCAAAATCCGTTATCTGAAAGGGTGTGCGGGTTCGACTCCCGCCTCGGGCACTTCGCACTAATGATGATCCGTACACTTAAATCATGAGTACAAAGAACCTGAACGATCGGTTCGTCGAGCGGCGATTGCGCCGTGGTTCTCAGTCACTGCGCGAATTGCGCGACCAACTGCGCATTACTTCAGAGCAACTCGAATTCGTTGGCAGTGAAGCACATGAAAAAGAGATTCGAGCTATGGTCGCCGAGACGCCTGACGCAGCTTTAGAGCATCACGAAGCGCAACGTAATCTCGAAGTAATTGCGAATTATCATCAATATTTAGTTGACACAATTTCTGAGCATGAATTGCGTCAAGATCAACTATTAGACAAATTAGGAAACTAAAGGAAATTAATCTGTGGCGACGCGAATAGTTTTAGCAGAAGACGAAGCGATTATTCGTTTGGACTTACGCGAAACCTTGCAAGAAGAGGGCTACGACGTTGTTGGCGATGTTGGTCGCGGCGATCATGCGGTAGATCTTGTGCGCGAGTTAAGACCTGACGTAGCAATCTTTGATATCAAAATGCCCGGCAAGTCTGGTTTAGAGGCTGCGTACATAGTCACCAAAGAAAAAATCTGCCCAGTCGTGATACTGACTGCATTTAGCCAGCGAGAAGTCATTGAGCAGGCACGAGACGCCGGTGCACTCGCATATTTGGTCAAGCCGTTTCAAAAGAACGACCTGATACCGGCGATCGAACTTGCGATCGCCAGGTTTGGCGAACTTCGTGCACTGAGTAGCGAAGTTGAGGTGTTGGGAGCGCAACTTGAAATTCGAAAGCTTATTGACCGAGCAAAAGGTGTGCTGATTGACCAATTTAAAATGTCAGAGGCTGATTCGTTTTCGTATATTCAGAACATGGCGATGTCAGAGCGCAAGAAAATGGGCGAGATCGCCGAGCGAATAATCGACGGCACACTTCATCCGTAGACGACTCAGATTTCTGGGTTAAATCGCCAAGTCGGCGCGACGGCTAGTTTCTAGTTATGAAATTGATGGCCCTTGATGGAAACTCATTGGCCTACCGTGCCTTTTTTGCACTTCCCACCGACATGGTGACGGCATCTGGCCAAGTGACTAATGCAATTTATGGGTTTACATCAATGTTGCTGACGTTGATGCGTGACCATAAGCCAGATGGCGTGATAGTCGTGTTTGATCGTAGAGAAAAAACATTTCGGCATGATGCTGCGCCTGAATACAAAGCTCAACGTGAAGCACAACCCGACATTTTGTACCAGCAACTTGACTTGATTCGCGAGATGTTGGCAAAAATGGGAGTAGTCGCGATAGATGCAGCAGGCTTTGAAGGTGACGACCTGATCGCCACCATTGCCGAAAAAGCATTGCAGTCAGGTGATGATTTAATAATTGTCACGGGCGATCGTGACAACTACCAACTCGTGTGTGATCCACATATTCGTGTTTTGTATAACAAGCGTGGTGTTAGTGACTACGCGCTTTATGACGAAGCCGGAATCTTGGAGAGAACCGGCGTGACGCCCAAACAATATGCCGACTATGCGGCATTGCGCGGCGACCCAAGCGACAACCTCGATGGCGTACCTGGTGTGGGTGAAAAAACGGCGGCGAAGTTGATCACGAAGTACCAAAACATTGAAGCTGTTTTTGATCACGCCGATGAACAGACGCCAAAGTTGAAGCAGGCGCTGATTGAAAGTCGTGAAAGAGTTTTGCGAAACGCAAAGCTGATGATTCTGCGTCGCGACGCTCCAGTCACGGTTGATATTCATAGCCTGACGCCGGCGCCGAATGTCAAGGAAGTAAAAGAAGTCTTTGCGACTTTCGAATTCAAGACTATGTACGCGCGATTTGTCGAGGCGACAAAGCACTTTGCCAATCTCGAACTAACTGCTGAACCCGCGCAATCACCGAACGCTGAGTCACTGGAGGGTTCGAGCATCTCGGCCCAAGTCGAAACATGTAAATCATCAAAAGATGCTTTGTCTGCTCTGCAACGCAATGAAGTTTCAGATCTTGCAGCGGCTTGGTTGGGTGACGCTGGCCGATCAGAACTATTGGGTCTGGCAGTGGTCGCAAACACGAAAAAGTTTGAAGTTTCTTGGATTCCGTCGAGCTTGTTGATTCACAAAGACGTCAAAGAACTCCTGAACGGCACCTTCAAGTTTCGTGCACACAATGCCAAGCCGATCATGCGCAGTCTGCAAGCGATTGGGATTGATTTGAAAGAAATGAAACTAGACACGGCTATCGCCGCATATTTACTCGACCCATCAGAGTCGAGATATGAAATCGCACAAGTCGTATCACGTTTTACAAATTTTGAAATTTCGCAACTTGATTCAAAAGCTGATAGCGGCCAATTGAACTTTGACGCGCCAGATTCTCAAAGTATTGCCAGTGGTGTTGCCGCCAATGAAGCGCTGGGGGTGAGTCTTGTTGAAGGTGTGCTTACTGATGCTTTATCAAAGCAGAATCTGACAAAGCTCTATCAAGAAATTGAGCATCCTTTAGTTCGGGTCTTAGCAAAGATGGAGTTTCTTGGTGTCGAAATAAATAGAAAACAACTGAATGAAATCAATGATCGTTTGACAGCCGAGTGTTTAAGGTTGACGCAGTTGCTGCACAAAGTTGCCAAACAAGAATTTAATTTGAACTCACCTTTGCAGCTACGGAAAATTTTATACGACGATAAAAAGTTGACACCGGGCAAGAAAAACAAAACGGGTCCGAGCACCGATGCGGCGACACTTGAAAAGCTCAGAGATCAATGGCCAGAATTTATTGAACCTCTCCTTGAATATCGCGAAGTTGAAAAACTTCGCTCAACTTATGGCGAAGGATTGCTCAGTGTCGTCGAAGACGACAGTCGCATTCACGCAACTTTCAACCAAACTGTTGCCCGCACGGGGCGCTTGAGCAGCGACCAACCAAATTTGCACAACATACCTGTGCGCAGCGAACAGGGAAAAGTCTTTCGAACGGCATTCGTGCCTCGAAAGAACTGTCAGTTTTTGGTGGCCGACTACAACCAAATTGAATTGCGATGTATCGCGCATCTTGCGAATGATCCCGGGCTTATTGAAGCGTTCAACAACAACGTAGATATTCACAATGTGACAGCAGCCAACGTTTTTGGAGTTGCAACAGACAAAGTCACAAGCGAGCAACGGTCAAAAGCAAAGATGGTTTCGTATGGTCTCGCTTACGGCATGGAGGCCTACGGTCTCGCTCAGCGTCTGGCGATCGGGGTCAATGAGGCGAGCGAGATTCTTGAGGCATATTTTGCAGCCTTTCCTCGAGTGAAAAAATATATGGATGAAACAATCGAAGAAGCCCGAAAGCGCGGCTATACCGAGACTTTGTTCGGTCGTCGTAGGGCTATCCCCGAACTGCAGAACCCAAACTTTCGTATTCGTCAAATAGGTGAGCGCCAGGCGATGAACTCTGGCATTCAAGGCTTGGCTGCTGACATCTTCAAGGTTGCACTTGTTCAACTTGACCAAGCACTTGAAAGCGAGAAATTTGAGTCTCGATTGGTTCTGCAAGTTCATGATGAGGTAATTGTTGAAGGTGTTGTCGCCGAGAAGCAAGAAGTTGAGGCCTTGGTGCGAAAGTCAATGCGTGATGCAGCGAAATTGGCAGTTCCGCTTGAAGTGAACCTTGCCTGGGGCGAAACCTGGGCTGCTGCAAAAGCCTGATTTTGCGGGTTGAAAACCAGTGTCGGGGGTAGGCTGAACCGTCCTATCCACCTCTCCTATCCACCGAAAGTAATAACAGTGTCTACAACTCAATTGATGTCATCTCCCGAAATGGGCACCTTCGACGCAGAAGGCAATTACACACCGCGAAAAGTAACTGAACGAGACGTCTCGTTTGCAGATTCGATCAACGAAACGATCGTCGAACTTAAAGAAGGAAAGTTAGTAACCGGCACTGTTGTGCGTATCACTCGAGATGAAGTGCTCGTTGAAATTGGTTATAAGACAGAAGGAGTCATTCTCAATCGCGAACTTTCAATTCGTCATGACGCCGACCCAAATACAATCGTCAAGCTTGGCGAAAAGATCGAAACACTTATTCTCACGCTCGAGGACAAAGAAGGTCGTTTGCTTCTTTCGAAGAAGCGTGCTCAGTACGAACGCGCTTGGGGCGACATTGAAGCGATCAAGAATGCTGACGGCACTGTAGAAGGTCTCGTAATTGAAGCAGTCAAGGGTGGTCTCATTGTTGACATCGGTTTGCGCGGCTTCTTGCCAGCATCGCTTGTTGAATTGCGTCGCGTTCGCGACCTTGCCCCTTACCTTGGCCAAAGAATTACTGCAAAAATTCTTGAACTAGACCGTCAGCGCAACAACGTTGTTCTTTCACGACGAGTGTTACTTGAGCAGAATCAAAAAGGAACGCAGTCAGATTTCTTGGAGAACCTCGCGATTGGCGAAGTTCGCACTGGTCGAATTTCGAGCGTTGTCGCTTTTGGCGCCTTCGTAGATTTGGGCGGCATGGATGGTTTGATTCACGTTTCTGAACTCTCGTGGAAGCACGTAGATAATCCTTCGGCAGTTGTGAAGATTGGTGACGAGGTTTCAGTGAAGGTGCTTGAGATTGATCGTGAACGCGATCGCATCAGCCTCTCGCTAAAGGCAACACAACAAGACCCATGGCAAGAGTTCGCATCAAGCCATCAAGTTGGCCAACTCGTCTACGGTCGAGTTACAAAACTTGTTCCTTTCGGTGGATTCGTGCAAGTCGGAGACGGCATTGAAGGTCTCGTACATATCTCTGAAATGTCAACACACCATGTTGAGGCACCAGAGCAAGTTGTAACACCGGGCGAAGAGTTGTGGGTGAAGATCATTGATCTTGATCTCGCTCGTCGTCGCATCAGTTTGTCGATCAAGCAAGCCGCAGAGGGTGGCGAATTGGCCGAAGAGTATCGCGGTCAATTCCAGACCGATGAGCAGGGCAACTGGGTCAGTGGTGATGATTCATCGCGAGAGTCTGCGTGGGCAGAATTTTTCGATCCAAATGCAGCATCTGCCGAAGCCCCTAAGGCTGCAGAAGAACCAAGCGCAGGCTGATTAGAAATAACTGATTAGATACGGTGAGTATCTGATGATTCTCATTGGTCTCACAGGTGGCATTGGTTCAGGCAAGTCAGAGGTCGCTCGGCTGCTAGTTGCCCGTGGTGCCGAGGTCATTGACGCTGATCAGATCGTGCGTGAACTGCAACAGCCAGGTGCTGAGGTTTACAACGCAATGATCAAAATGCTCGGGCAAGAAATTGTCTCGCCTGATAAATCTTTGGACCGTGCCAAAATAGCAGGACAAGTTTTCGCTGACGAGAGTTTGTTGAAAAAACTTAACGAGTTGGTCCACCCAATTGTGCGCCGAGTGATGAACGAGAGAGTTGAAAGCTTCCGAGACACTGACAAAGTCGTTGTGCTTGATATTCCGTTGTTGGTTGAAAACCCTCGCCCCGGTCTTGATGGTGTGTTGGTTGTTGACTTGGATACCCAGATCGCAATTCAACGATTGGTTGAACAACGTCAGATGAAACTTGAAGATGCACAAGCGCGAGTCGCAAAACAAGCCACGCGAGAGCAGCGTCGTGCGATCGCTGGCCATGTGATTGACAATTCTGGCGACCGTCAAGCGCTTGAGGCTTCGGTTGACAGCGCATGGACCTGGATACGTTCGTTGAAATGACCGAACGAAAATTCGTAGTCGAATCGCCATTTACGCCAGCGGGTGACCAGCCCGAAGCAATTGCAAAATTAGCTGAAGGGATCACTCGTGGCGACCGTTTTCAAACTCTTCTCGGCATTACAGGCTCGGGAAAGTCAGCCACGATTGCATGGACAATTGAGAAGGTACAGCGCCCGACTTTAATTTTGGCGCCTAATAAATCTTTGGCTGCGCAGTTGGCACAAGAGATGCGCGAGTTTTTTCCAAATAATCGTGTCGAATACTTCGTCAGTTATTACGACTATTACCAACCAGAGGCGTACATCGCATCTAGTGATACCTTCATCGAAAAAGACTCTTCAATTAATGACGAAATCGATCGATTGCGACATTCGGCAACCGCGGCCCTTTTAACAAGGCGCGACACAATCGTCGTGGCATCGGTTAGTTGCATTTACGGAATGGGAGACCCAGGTGAGTATCGGGGTCATTTACTTGAGCTTCATGTCGGTGTTGATTATGACCAGCGAAGTATTTTGTCGCGGCTCGTAGATCTTCAATATGACCGCAACGATATGACGCTGGGTCGAGGAAACTTCAGAGTGCGCGGCGACACGATCGAAGTGCATCCGGCATACGAAGAGACCGTCATCCGTCTAGAAATGTTTGGCGACACGGTAGAACGCATCAGTGTGGTTGATCCTGTGACTGGTGAGACTCTGCGTGATCTGAGTGAAGTAGTTGTGTTTCCTGCGACTCACTATGTTGCTGGCGAAGAACGCATGCGTGTTGCGATGGAGGGTATCGAAAAAGAGCTCGCTGAGCGTCTACAAGTCTTTGAGTCTCAAAACAAGTTGCTTGAGGCGCAAAGAATTCGAATGCGCACGATGTTTGACTTAGAAATGATGAAAGAAGTTGGATATTGCAACGGCATCGAAAACTATTCAATGCACATTGATAAGCGCCAACCTGGCGAACCACCGTTTACACTTTTGGACTATTTTCCAAAAGATTATTTGCTGGTGATCGACGAGAGCCACGTTGCAGTGCCGCAGTTGCACGGCCAGTTCGCGGGCGACAGAAGCAGAAAACAAACTTTGGTTGAGCACGGTTTCAGGTTGCCGTCTGCAATGGATAACCGTCCTTTGCAATTTGAAGAAACAATGGAGCGTTTGAACCAATGCATTTTCTTGTCGGCGACTCCGGCGAAATTTGAAATTGAACTGAGTGACCAAGTGGTCGAGCAAATCGTCCGTCCAACTGGGTTGATAGATCCTGAAGTTATTGTTCGTCCAACGAAGGGTCAAATAGACGACCTGATTGAAATGATCAAGTCGAAAACTGCTCAGGGCGACAGAACTCTGGTGACGACTCTTACAAAAAAAATGAGTGAAGATCTTTCTGAATATCTAGTCGAACAAGGTCTGCGTGTCAGATATCTGCACTCGAATATCGACACGATTGAGCGCATTGAGATTTTACGTGCATTGCGACTCGGCGAATTCGATGTTTTGGTTGGCATCAACCTGTTGCGTGAAGGTCTTGACTTGCCAGAAGTTTCACTTGTGGCAATTTTGGACGCCGACAAGCAAGGATTTCTGCGTAGTCAAACCTCGTTGATTCAAATGATTGGTCGTGCGGCGCGAAATGTGGACGGACAAGTGATTATGTATGCCGACAACCGAACTGCGGCAATGGAGTATGCGATTTCTGAAACTGCACGCCGTAGACAACTACAAATTGACTACAACATCAAGCACGGCATTAATCCACAGACAGTACGTAAGGCAATTGGTGACATTTTGTCGGTCTTGCGACCCAGCAATACAGCGCCGATGCCAGGAAAGGGCAAACGCCGAGACCATGAGCGAGACAAGGTGGTTAGAGAGCTTCGTGCTTTGCCGCAGGGCGAATTGGCGCGTTTAATAATGACTTTAGAAGAAGAGATGAACCAGGCAGCCGAAGAATTGCGTTTTGAATATGCCGCACGTCTCAGAGACGAAGTCAAAGAACTGAAGCGCGAATTACGGGATGCGCATTAACACTTTGTAGCCTGCCTGTGATGGCAAATCAGATCGTTGTCCGTGGTGCTCGAGAGCACAACCTAAAAAACATCAGCGTTGAGTTGCCGCGCGACAAGTTGATCGTCTTGACGGGGTTGTCAGGATCTGGAAAGTCGAGTTTGGCGTTCGACACAATTTATGCAGAAGGTCAACGTCGTTACGTTGAGTCACTGAGTAGTTACGCCCGACAATTTCTTGGACAGATGGACAAGCCTGATGTCGACTTGATTGATGGTTTGTCGCCAGCAATCTCAATCGATCAAAAATCGTCTTCGCGTAATCCACGTTCGACTGTAGGCACGATTACCGAGGTTTACGACTATTTGCGATTGCTGTACGCGCGCATTGGTGTGCAGCACTGTTCTAAAGATATGACCAAGTTGTCTCGACAGACTCCTCAACAAATCGTAGATCGAATCATGAAATTTGACGAAGGAACTCGGTTTCAAATTCTTGCTCCGGTTGTGCGTGGAAGAAAAGGTGAATACGACACTCTGTTGCAAGAGTTGGCGTCGCAAGGTTTTTCTCGTGCACGTGTTGATGGCGAGGTAGTCGAGATAAGTGAGTTTTTGAAGAAACAAACTCGTTTGGCGAAGTATGAACAACATCAAATTGACATCGTCGTTGACCGACTCGTTCGTCGTGATGGAATCACTCGTCGTCTCACTGATTCGCTCGAAACTGCGCTGCGACTCGCCGATGGAGTTGCCGAGATTGAACTAGTCGAAGGTGGTGAACCGATTACTTTCAGTCAGCATTTGGCTTGCCCGAAGTGCGGCACGAGTTACGAAGAGTTGGCGCCAAGAAATTTCTCATTCAACTCGCCATACGGAGCATGCGAAAACTGTTTAGGCCTCGGAACCAAATACGAAGTTGATGTTGAACTGGTCGTTCCAGATCCGAACTTGAGCATAAACGAGGGCGCTATAGCGCCGTGGCGGTCGGCGCACACTCAATATTTCACTCGCATGCTTGAAGCAGTCGCTGATCGTTTTGAAATTGATCTAGACAAAAAGTGGTCAAAGCTCTCGGCTAAAGCACAGAAGATCGTGATGAACGGCGTGGACGACAACATGATGGTGAAATATCGCAATCGTTATGGTCGCACGCGCGAATACAGCACCTCGTATGAGGGCGTTATTCCATGGATCAAACGTCGGCACGAAAGTGCTGAGAGCGATACATCACGCGAGCAGTTCGAAAGCTACATGCGCGAAGTTCCCTGTCCTTCATGTAATGGAGCGCGTTTGAAGCCATCAAATCTTGCGGTACTAGTTGAGGGCAAACATATTTCAGATGTATGCGATCTTTCGATTGGTGAATCCGCAAAGTTTTTGGCTGGGCTCAAACTTTCTGACCGCGATGCGATGATTGCCGAACGAATCACAAAAGAAATCAATGCCCGACTCGGCTTCTTGTTGGATGTCGGCCTTGACTACTTGACGTTGTCACGAGCCGCGGCAACTTTGGCCGGAGGAGAGGCGCAGAGAATTCGCTTGGCTAGCCAGATTGGTTCCGGACTTGTCGGCACGCTGTATGTATTAGACGAGCCGAGTATCGGGCTGCATCAACGCGACAACCATCGATTGATTGAAACCTTGCAACGTCTGCGCGACTTGGGCAACACCGTGATTGTCGTTGAGCACGATGAAGACACCATTAGGTCTAGCGATTGGCTTGTTGACATCGGACCAGGTGCAGGCGAGCATGGCGGCCAAGTTGTCTACAGCGGCCCAGTCAAGGGCGTGTTGAAAGTTAAAAACTCAGTGACGGGTCAATATCTTTCGGGAGAGCGAAGTGTTGAAACACCCGCGATGCGTCGTCAGCCAAGCAAAGATTTTCTAACGATTCGTGGCGCCCGCGAGCACAATTTAAAGAATCTCAACGTGAAGATTCCACTTGGGTGTTTCGTTGCCGTAACCGGTGTTTCTGGAAGCGGCAAGAGCACTCTGATTCGTGACATTTTGTTGCCATCATTGATGCAGAAAATTTATAAATCTAAAGATGCTCCAGGGCGACACACAGGTGTCGATGGCGTGATGCACCTAGACAAGGTCATCGACATGGACCAATCGCCGATTGGTCGCACTCCTCGTTCGAACCCAGCAACATACACCGGCGTATTCGATGACATAAGAAAATTGTTTGCGTCAACTCCTGAAGCCAAAGTTCGTGGTTACCAACCGGGCAGGTTCAGCTTTAACGTTCCCGGTGGTCGATGTGAAGCCTGCTCAGGCGACGGCACCATCAAAATTGAAATGCATTTCTTGCCTGACGTTTACGTGCCTTGCGAAGTTTGCAAAGGTGCTCGATACAACCGCGACACGCTTGACATCACTTTCAAGGGCAAGAACATCGCCGAAATATTAGATATGCCAATTTCTGATGCGGTTGAATTTTTCGCCAATCAACCACGAATCGCGAGGCACATGCAAACATTCGTGGATGTAGGTCTTGGCTACGTGCGCCTCGGTCAATCGGCGCCGACACTCTCGGGTGGCGAAGCACAGCGCGTGAAACTTGCAAGCGAACTTTCAAAGCGCAGCACGGGTCGCACGATCTATCTTTTGGACGAGCCAACTACAGGCTTGCACTTTGAAGATGTTCGAAGATTGCTGATCGTGTTGGCGCGACTTGTCGACTCGGGCAACACGGTTTTAGTGATCGAACACAACTTAGATGTCATTAAGTC